>Ga0222718_10003340_pt1 | contig 13795 bp, 10 predicted proteins | sample C33_27DmetaG_FD_165045 | JGI IMG/M metagenome (GOLD analysis project Ga0222718, IMG submission 165045) | Estuarine water microbial communities from San Francisco Bay, California, United States - C33_27D | ecosystem: Environmental > Aquatic > Marine > Unclassified | place: USA: California... | reverse complement strand
AATAATTCTCTTATTTAACTCTGCTGCTTTATATAATAAATTAACTTGTTCAAAACCATCGTGTTTACAGTTTATAAAAACATCACAATCTTGTAAGCTGTCAACTGTATTATATTTTTCACTTAATGATTTTCCAAGGCCTCTACGAGTGCCTGTAATATAAAATTTATACATTTTTAAAATACTTATAATCTTTCCAATTATGAGGTTTATTTAACGAGTGTGTAAAATGCACTAATTTAATGTCATTATGAAATTCTCCACCCAAGTAAATGTAATCATTATTTGTTATATTTTTATACTTTTCTGTAATCTCTTTTTGCCAAATATTATAATCTTTACCATTTAATATTTTATTATCAACACACCACCTTGTAACCCAACTATCAGGTATCAACTTTAATTTTAATTTTTCTTTAACACTATTCTCTACAAAATGTTGTTCACCGTTTACAGGACCTTTTGTTGTACCATTTTTTATATAATAGGATTGCCAATATATAGGATTTTTCATAAATTTTTCATAGATATATTTACAGTCTATCGGGTAATATTTAAAGAAACCACCATTTAATTTATATTCACTTTTTGAAGTATCTCTCCACCAACCAGGAATTGACAAAAACTCACCTCTTTCAATAGGGTAATCAAATAGTTTTTTATAATTATTAACTAATAAAACATCTATATCTATTATTACAATAGGTTCATCTATGTTCATATTCATAACGGACATTTTATTCCATTGTAATTGAACTCTTGGATCAAAAGGTTCTCTAATAAATTTTAAATCATATTCTGATAATTTATATTTAAGATAATTTTCATATTCTATTCCGTACTTATCACCAATTCTTACAGCAAATATTTTCATTTCCAAAAAGTATATTCGTCTTTATCAGCTTTATTTTTTTGTGCATAAAAATCAACACTATCGTTTTTATATCCTACACCTAACATAAATGCTATTTCATAAGTGCTTTTATTTTTAATAGGTTCTAAAATTTTAGTATAGTTATAAGGAGTTTTAAAAAAACATTTACAAAAAGAGGCAGAAAGACCTTCATTTTTTGCTAAAAGAGATAAACCATATCCGTGTATTCCTGCATTTAAATACCATCTTTCATTTTTATTATCCGTATCTGCGTAGTTAAAAACCCAACTATGAAAATTATTATCTATTTGTTTTTGTGTAGGTTTTCTTTCTCGTTGAGTAAAAACTAAAAGATAAGGTGCTCGTACTTGTTCGTTAAAATCTATTTTTACTTCTTTTATAAATTTTTCGTGTCTTTTTTTATCCTTATTTAACCAACAATATCTCCATTCTTCATAAAACTCTTTTAGTATTTTAAAATTATTGTAATACTTTCCATCTTTTCTCCAATGTTCTTTACCTGGTCCACAAACTGTGTTTAAAACCAAAGCTTCTTTTTCTTCAGCGTGTTCAGGACCCCATATATTAATTTCAATTTGTACTAAATTATTTTTATGTGGTATGTAATTATGTCCATCTTGTAAAATTTGATTAATTAATTCTTTACTAGGAATTTTGTGTTGATCGAAAAATCTAATATTATGTCTTTGACTCATTATATATTTCAAATCATTACTTTTTAATTCTGTATCTATATTAACGTTTGATTTACTAATAGTCATTTTCTTTTATATCCTTTATTACTGGCCACATTAATTTCCAGTCAATATCTCTATGTTTTCCTAATATATTTAGATAATTTATTCCGTCTTGTAAAAATTTATAATCACCTTCTTTTTTTAATTCTGATATAAAATAAGCATCATTAAATTTTTTATATTTTTGAATAAATTTTTCTTTTAATGTTTTAGGTAAATTTTTTATAGATAAAATTCTAGGTCCTCTAACATAACTAGGTGTTGCTAAATATAAATTAAAATTATTTTTATAATAATCTTTTATTTCTTGTAAATCAAATATATTCAAAATATGTACAGTACAATTTAAAGACTTGATATTTTTATTAACTTGCATTAAATTATTTTCAAATTTATCTATATTAATAGGGTATCTAACAAATTTTAATTTATCTTTATAATGGTCACAAGATACACCAAATTCTACTTTTTTAAATCTTTCAAACAAATCATATACACTATATTTATTGTAAGTCAATTCTGTCAAATTTGTATCGTAGTATAATTCTATATTTTTACTTTTATCTTTTGGTAATTCATCTATTAAAAGTTTCCAATGTTGTGGTGATTGTAAAGGTTCACCACCTGTTAAATGTAATTGTTCTATTAAATGTGCATTTTTAATAATATCTTTTTTAACATTTGTCCATTGAGTATTAGAATTACCACCATATGTTTCATTTCCAAATACATAATTTAAATTTGTATCCGTCAATTCTTTTTTTCTTGTGCTAGAATTATAGGGAGCACACATAATACAACTTAAATTACAATAATTGCCGAATATTCTTAATTTTAATTTTACTTTTTCTACTGTTTTAGGTAAAGTTTTATATTGTTTTATTTTATTTGTTCTTACTGAATATCCAATATTTTTTTCTTCATCATAACAATTTTGACATATAGAAATTTTTTCACCATTTAACATTTTTTCTCTTATGTCATTCATCTCTTTTGAAAGAAAAAATTGAAAAGGTGAAGTATCTTTTGTTTTATATTTTGTTAAATTATTTGATTCTCTTTTTGCCCAACAGCACACATTATAACTTCCAGTGTTATGACTAAAAATTTCATCAAATACTAAAGGACAGTAACTTTTGTTCATTTTCCTATCACCATATATCTTGTCATACCATTATCTAAAATTTTTGATCCTGTATAGTAAACATCTTCTAATATAGCCTGATTTGCTAACTCCTCAGGACTATTAACACAATTGATATGATCATCATATTTTGTTTCGTTTGTTGATTGTAATACGTAGATTGGTTTTAGATGAAGATTTAATTCTCTAAATTTTCTCATAGGAAACATATGTTCACAAGAAGTATTAATCACCATATCATAATTTTCGTTTATAGGTTTTAAAAAAAGATTATCACTGGAAGCTTTATATTTACCTTGTTCTTTATATCTTCTATTAAACTTATAACTTATTATTTGTGCGTCTTTATCAATATCATAATTATGTACAAAATCAACATTTAAATTTTCAATTAAAAGAGATGTTAGATACTGAGCAAACCAACCACCTATAATTGCAACTTTTTTATATTTTAAATCTAATTTTGATAACTCACTTGCTAACCACAACTTTGATTCCGCTTGAGAAGTTGTTGAGGAATCTAATAATCTTTTAAACGCCCAAGGTCTTTGTTTTTGAGTTTCAGACCACGCTCTACTCCAATTATTTGCAGTTTCAGGTGTATATTTTATATGATCTACCATAATCTTTTAATCTCCTCAATTTCATACATATGTTCATCTTTAGTTTTATCAGCATTTACAGCTGCACTATTATTAAATAAACAAATCTTATGATCTGGTCTTAATTTTCTTAATTGCATATCATTCGGAAACATATTACCTTTATACCAAGAGTAAACATCACCTTTAGGATATACATTAAAAAAACTATCTTCTTCATTCCATATATTATAAAAGAAATGATTATAATAATTATCTATTGTTCTATATGAGAAAAATATCACTTCAGCATTATCATTAACGTGATTGTAAATATCTTTCAATTGTCCTCTATTCCAACGAACAACTGAAGAATTTAAAGGTGTTGATTTTATCTTACCATAATTCTTTCTACAATTTTCAATATCATTCCACCACCCTCTTACAATGTAAGGTTTTTTCATATCTAAATCAAAAAAATATTTAATATCTTTGTGTATTAAAATATCTAAATCTAAATATAAAAAATTATCGCCTTTTATTTGCGGAAACAAATCTTCATTAAAAATATATAACTTACGATATGCCCAAAACATATTAGGTCTAAAATATTGATCCCAACGTTTAGGTAATTCTATGTCGTATTCGTTTTTTGAATTATCTGTAAGACAATAGAAATTAAATGGTATAGAACAATTATTTGTTATTTGAGTTTTTAATTTCTCAACATAATCATCATATTTGTCGCCCCACTTAACACAAATGATATTATTTTGTGATAAGTTTTCTTGCTTCATTTATAGCATCCCAAGGAGTTTTAGATTGTCTTATGTTAGTTTTAATTTCCTCATCTTTAGAATTTTTAACAATGTCTGTATCAAATAAACTTAATTTAATATCAAATAATAAATTTGTTTTATCTTTATCACTGTATTGTAAAAGTTTATTAACAAAATCATTTATAACATCTTTTTTATTATTTTCTAATTCTGATTTATTATCTTTTTTACCAGATTTTAATCCTAATCCAATAACTGCTTTTTTTGCTAATTCTATATATCTTTTTGATCTCTCATTTGTAGATTTTTGTAAATCTTCTAAACTATACTCATTAACTAAGTCTTTATAATCTGGATGCTCGTAATCAACTGTTAAAAAGTGTGATATTGCTTTTTCACCTTCTTTGTAAATTACTTCTATAGTTTTATGTGTAGGATCTGTAAAATATGCTTCAATTATCTTTTCACTAAAAATTGCCATAATTGCCTCTTTCTTTTTTAATATATTCAATCAGGTTAGTCTTGGTAGACCAACCTAAATCTTTTAAAACTTGAATACTAGCCTGATTGTTTTTTCTTTCAAACATTGTACCCATTCTTTTGTCTTCAACATTGATATTTAGTTTGTCTAAAAGATCAAGTAAATTGATAGACTCACCTGTACCTATTTCTATAACGCCTTGAGTATTTGATGTTAATAAAATTTTTATTGCTGACATTAAATCTTCTACATGAAGAAAATCTCTACTATGATCTACATTTATATATTTTACTTCATTACGTATTAACATAGGTATTAACATCTTTTCTCTGGCTCCTGAACCATAAATTGTAGTAAATCTCATTCCAATACAATTTTTAGATGCAATTTGTTCAATTGAATATTTACTCATTGCATATGGATTTCTTTGAGGTTCTGCTGCTGTACTTGAACTTGCATATAAGATTTTGGTGTTAGGAAAACTATTAAATATTCTATGACTTACCAAAACATTATTTTTCCAATATTCCGTAGGATTATTTAAACTATCTCTTACTCCTGATAGACCTGCTAAATGAATTACAATGTCAACATCATAATTTAAATTACAGGTTAGTAATTCATTTCCGTTTTTTTTATCTAAACAGATTATTTGATGTTCGTCCTTTAAGTATGATTGTAGATTTTTTCCTACAAATCCTTCACTACCTGTTAGTAATATTTTCATAATTCATAATCAAGCTTTAATAATTCTCAAATTGTAAGTATTTACTGTAGTTGGTTCTCCGTCTGGAAATTCTTGTGCTCTATAATCATCAGTATTTACAAACAAAGTTGTGTAATCACCAGAACCACCTGTTAATTGTGTATTTGCTATTGCTGTTCCTCTAGTATTTCCTGAACCAGAAGCTCCTATTTGGTATCTTATAGTGTAACCATCAGTAGATGAAACTGCCGTATATCTTATCCACTCTTGTAACAAACTTTCAAATGTAGCACTAGAATAAACTTGTATATGATTTGCTGAAGTTATAAAACAAGGTGCAGTGTAAGATGTATCTGATCCATTAATTCTATGTAAATAATAATTTGTAATAGTGGTGGGTTGATCTTGTGTTTCAGGTATGCCACCAGAAGTGTAAGCTGTCGTATCTGCTCTCGTATCCGTAAAAATAGGTGTCGCAGATATATTTGTTGCACCTGAAAGTGATGTGGATGTAGATATAGTATAAGTTCCAGCTTGTTGAGTACCCGTAGAACCTGAAGTAAGTAAATCTATAGCAGGATGTAAAAACGTATCTTTTACATCTTGTAATGACATGGACTGCACATAACCACTGGCGTTATAATAAACCGGCCAAGTTTTTCCTGTATCGCTTGTAGGAGAAATAAGTGCAGCAGATTGATTTAATCTATCATAACTTACAGTTACAACACTTGGTTCCGCTGTTGTAGCTTCACTTGGAAATGCTGTTGTGCTTGTTAGTCCAGCACCAGCTTGTAATCTTGTATCACTAATTGCATTTAAATTACCACCTGAACCTACAACGGATAGTGTCACACTTGGATTAAGTGAATATTGATAAACGATTTGATCTACAATTTGATTGACTTCTGCAGAAGTCATTTGTTTTAGATTTCCACTATCGTTTTTTAAAGGTGTTCTTACTGCCATAATATATATTTCCTCATTATACTTATATTGGTTAAAAAGTCAAGTCTAATTATGCTCCTGCACCATATAATGATTTTAATACACCTCCTGATGAATTTAATATCTGTAAATTAACTACAGATTTTAACTCATCTTGTCCTATCGCATCTGGTGCAACTTTCGCCTCTGTTATTTGGTCATCTGCTATATCAGCTGTTAATATTGTACCATTGACTATCATTCCAGAAGTAATAACACTAGAACTTCCGGTTGTAATTATTGTTCCAGTTTCATTTGGAATAGTTACCGTTCTATCAGCTGTAGGGTTTGCTGCGACCAAATCAGTTTCAAAATTGTCTATAGAACTTCCTTCAAAAACTATTCCATTAGCACTCTGTGTATAAAAGTATCCAGAAGTCTGAATATTTGAATCACTTGTTATGTTTCCTGAAGCACTATTAATTGAAGTTAATGTTACAGCACCATTAATAGTTAAAGCATCATTAATAGTAATTAAAGTAGAATCAGTGGATCTAATTGTATTACCACTAATTTCGATTGTTCCTAAAGTGTGTGTTGTACCTGATGCAGTAATATTGTTTGTTACTGTTAAATCGTTACTTACAGTTGCGTCATTACTTACAGTTAAATCGTTACTTACAGTTGCATTATTATTTACGGTTAAATTTGTTCCAACAGTTAAAGTACCACTTATGGTGTGTGTTGTTCCTGAAGCAGTTAAATTATTTGTTACAGTTAAGTTATTTCCTATGGTAATATCATTTGCTAAAGAAAAAGTTACTGTATCTGGCGATGATACAACGGCACTAATAGATGATGAACTAGCAAATTTTAGTATTTCACCAGCACCAACAATTTGTTGTGTTGATGAATCATCTTCAATATAAAACGCTTGACCAGCAGCAACAATTGATGATAATTCAATCACCGCACCAATAACTGATGTTGCTGTAATACCAGCAGGTCCTAATAACGCCGGATCACCAAAATCATTTGCTGCCAAATCATTAAACGTGGTTCTAAACGTTTCTAGTGTATCTGTTTGTGCTATACTTTTTACAGCCATTATTTTTTAATAACTCCTGTTAATAATTCTTTTATTTCTCTTAATTCTGCTTTTAAGTTATTTATTTCCTTAACAGCACTTCTTATTTCATCACCTTGTTTCTCTCTCGCTCTCAATCTTGCCATGTAAATAGAATATTCATTTTTATTTGTATTTACAATTCCATTTGATACTAAATCTCTTTCCAATCCCTCATAATTTTTTACTTTTAATCTACTCATTATATTGCCAGTGCAATTCCTCTCATATCTCTAATTTTTGGTGGATATGATGAGTTTGTTCCTTTCATTACAATTTTAATTTGAAAAGCTGTAAAGTCATGTATTCCAGTTTCAGAATATTTGTATTCTTTATAAGTCTGATCATCTTCTGATGGTGCAATGGTAACATCTTCAGATCCATCACCATTAAATGGCGTCCAACTCAATTCATCAATATTTCTTACTTCTTCTGAAGAAGATACTCTATAATAAACTAATACATTTGAACCTGATCGTATATTTGAAGTCAATCTAATATCTAAAGATGTAGAACTATTTTCTAATACAATTGGTCTAGTTAAATAAACCGCAGCACTAGATGTTCCTGAACTCGCTGTATCTGCTACATAACCAGGATCACCAGCTTCTGGACTATTTAATCTATTTGAAATTGTAAATGCACTAATTCTTTGTGTATCTAAAATAGGGGATAATTTAGTATTTGTTGTAGTCAATGATAAAGTAACAAACAGTGATTTATTACTTCCTGATATTTCATTTGTTTCATTAATTTCACTTGCAACCATTTGAGGTGCAGTAAAGTAAATATTATCATTAGCAATTATAGATATAGCATTTGATGATGTGGTTAAATTAAATTCTGTTTCACTTCCGTCAATAGATTTTCCTGTTGTTGGTCTAATAGAGTATGTAATATTTGTTCCAGGAATAGTCATAGTTGATAAGTTTAGATTTAAAACATCATATAATCTATTTTGTGTAGCCGTAACATTAGAACCACCTATATCTCCACTTGCATCTGCAACTGTAATTGGATCTGTATAACTCGTGTTATTTGTTGGATCTAAAGTATAACTATCTAAAGTTACGTTTCCTATTTGTGTATAAGTACCGTTTATCTGATTTGCACTAATATTATTTCCACCAGTAGCGCCAGTGATTGTAACATTATTACTTGTACCATGCATTCCGTGATTAGGATGTGTTACCGTTATGATAGCGGTACTATCATTTGTCGTTCTAAATGGATTTGTTCCTAGTGTTCTACTAGGTAACGTGTCATTTGTTAAAGTAACTGTACCAGTAACATTACTAAACTCTGCTCGTTTCATTTTAAACTTAATATCTTCATTTTGATCAGCTGTCCAAGTAGAACCATTTTGTGATTTAAATAAAACGCCAGCATAAGGTTGTTGTGAGATTGTTCTATTTGAATTTAACACATTGTCACCTAAACGAGCTACATAAGTTAAATAATTATTTGAGTTTGCAAGTAACACAAAACAGTATTCAGTGTTTTCTTGTAAATAAACTGGACTATCAAATGTAAAGGTTGTTGCTGTTGATGCATCAGAACTTATATTTACAGATCCTGGATTTAATGTTTTTTCACTAAATGGTAAAATTGTTTTTCCTGGATAGCCATTTACAACTTCTCTAATTTGTAAAGTAATTGGTATATTATCATCTTTACTTGAAAAGAATAAATCAATAGAAGTTAAAAATACACCACCTTCATCATCTACTAAAAACGTTTGAGCTAATGGATCTACCCAACCAATTGTTCTAGTTGATTCTCTTGTGGATGTTCGAGTAATAGATCGAGTATCTGTAGTAGATTCTCTAACTAATCTAGGTTCTCTTGTAGATACAATTGTATTTTGTACTGTTTCTAATATACCATTTGCAACATAATCTGCTTCTGCTGATGTTTCTACATCACTTGTAGTATTATTTGTAGATGAACTTGTTAATCTAAAGACTCTTTGACCGGTTCTCCATCTAGGATTACCATCAACTTTTGGATCTGGTATTGTAAATGTACCTGTTGCAGCCCCACTATTATCTGTAACAATTGCGTCTCCTAAATTACCTAAATTAGGTGTAATATAAGAACTTACATCAATGTTATCAAAAAATGCATAAACTCTTGTATTTGGTTTCATTCTAGTTGCTTCATATGTTATTGTTCTATTTCGAATAAATGGAACAAACGCAAAGTTAACTATTCTATCACCTATAGATCGTCTAACAACTTGAGGAACTAATCTTTGTCTTATACCTGATCTTGTTTGAGATACAGTTTGTTGTGTTGTAATTTCTGTTCTTCTAAAAAGTCTTCTACCTGCTTGTTGAGTACCTGATATATCTCTGCTACCTACATCTCTCGGAGCACCTGTCCAAAAATCTTGCCACTCGTTCCAAATGGTTCCAATTTCAATTGAGTTTAAATTAGGATTTCCTAAATTTGATGCAAGAGTATCAAAAGCACCTGATTGATTTATTACTAACTCTGGTGCTCTTTCTGTTTCTTTCCACTCATCAGTAGGTGGTGTTAAATTTACATTTCCCGACCAAGTAAATACATCAAATGGATTAACGTTTAAAGTTTTACTTGCAAATGATTGATCTATTAAAGTTTCTTCAGTATATGGTAAAGTAATTAGATCACCTGTTTTTTGATAATTAGCTGCTGTTCTATCTGTAGCCACAATTGCAGTACCATCATCATCTCTTTCAATTAACTGTACAGCATCCTCATTAAACATTGGTCTTAATTCACCTTGAGCCATATCCATAGAAACTTTATAATCTATATTTCCAACATTACCAATACTATGACCTGTAAAATTGTCAACTATAAATCCATTTTTAAATCTATCAAATCCTTGAGCATCTTGTATTTGTAAATTTTGTGCTTGTGTTTCTAATAAAGATAATTGAGTATAATATTCTAAACTTTCTATTCTATTTTCAAGTTTACCTATATCTCTCATTGTGTATCGTTTGTTATCTACTTTTTTAATGTTTATATCATCTGTAGATAACGTGTATGCAGGTACCTCTAAAGTATATAAATGTACCGCAGTATCTAAATTTTTAGGAACTTGTGGATCTAATGCTGATGCACCTTCTACAACTTTGAAATTACCTTCTTTATCTAAAAAGATTTTATCAATACGAGGTAAATAATATTCAAAGTCAGTTGTAATGTTTGTATTAAACTTAATAATTTCTACAAGTGAAGCTTCTGTTCCATCATAAGAACGATCTTGGCCTCCAGAATTTATAGTTGAAGCATTATCAACTCTAGGTCTTAAATCTATACAATCTCTTAATTGAAATGTTTGACCTGTGGTATCTGATGTATAACTAGGTATATTTTTATAACTAACAATACCTGAATAACTATCTACATCAAAATAATCACCAGCACCATGAGAAAAATAATCAAATGTAATTCTTAATGAACCTGTTGGTACAACTGCGCCTGTCTTTAATTTAATTCTTCCAATATCGTAGAAGTTATCTCTTTGACCGTTATCTAAATCAAATCTATCTGTAATGTCTATAGCACCTGAAGCGCTATATGCTCCAAATCCTGTTGCCATAGATACTGATTTTAATTGATAAATGTCTGTTCTTTCTAAACTAATACCACCTTGTTGAGTAATTGCTGCTAGTGAAGTTACATCTGTTGTTGTATTTACATTTAGAGTTTTTGATTTTGAATCTGCTGCAGTATTTGTTTTATTTACTGTTGCAATAATTCTAACTTTTGCACTTCCGTATGCAACTCCAAAATCAAAATCTGCTGTAGTAGGACTACTTTGAGAAAAATTACCTACAGCTGTTAATATATCTCCCGTAACAGCACTACCAGTTGTGCTTTCAACAATCACCAAGTAATCGTCATTTGTTGCTGTACCAGGAAGTGTTTCATTTGTTCCTACTGAAATTTGGCATGTTCCACCACTCAACGTTCTAACAAAATGTCGTTTAACTGAATAACTTGTATCTGTTACGCCACCATTTGTTTCTGTTTTTAATGTTTTGATATTATTATACGGTAACTTAATTATTGAAATATTTTTTTCTGGTGATTTTATTAATGCTCTTCGTCTTGTAGCAATTGTTTTTGTGGATGCTGCGGCAGTTACACTTTCCAATGTTAAACTTGTATCGGATATTATTGCTTCTACAATTTTTGTTTCTGTATTACCACTATCATTAGTAAATGAAATAGAATCTCCTATTTCTAATTCTGTAGTAAACTTTGTATTGATACCTGTTACACTTGCTGAACCAGATCCTATATCAAGTGAACCTGTTAAAATAACATTTGATCCATATGTGCTATCAATTGATGTATCTGCTGTATAAACAGGAGAACCCCCCATACCAATTTGTTTTACCTGAGGAAAATCGAAATTAGTAACTCCTTTAAGACCTACAGCATCTGATTGTATGACTGCGCTGTTTGATGTTTCATCAGTAACTGTCTCTCCAGCAACAAAGTCGCCATTTACACTTGATACAATAACAACACCATGTAAAACATTACCCGCTGATGTAAATGCTGTTATATCTGTGGCAGTAGTACCATCACTTTCATATAATTCAAAAGTGTTTGTTGCAGGATTTCTAACTGTAAAAACATCACTTGTTGTTATCGCAGATGAGTTATTGTCAGCTGTGATTGCACTAAATTTAATTTGTTGACCTTCTTTTAGTCCATGACTATTTGCCGTCACGACCCCTGGACTTGCGACAGTAATTGTTGATGCTGACGCAGCAGTTTGTGTGGATAACGATTCTACAGTTGCTGTTGCACCTGATGTACCACCTGTGATTTTTTCTCCAGTTACAAAAGTTGTATTTGATGTTACGTTTAAGTGTGTAAACATATTAATATCAAATAGATAATGTCTAAACACTGAACTAGTTAAACTTGAACTAGAAAATATACTAGAAACTGCTGTTCCTGAAATATATTCAAAACCACGTGATTTAGCTCTTCCAATAGTTTTTATACTTGCAGTTGTATCTGTATTTTCAGTTCCACGTGAACTGGTTGCTGTATTGTATAAATTGACTCTTCTAAATGCTTCTGTTTCACCTGAAACTTCAGTAACTTCTGGCGCACCATATACATTTGTAACATTTACAAAGTTTCCTAAATCAACTCTACTAGGAAAAGCGTTTTGTGTATCAAAATCTCTTGCTTTGTTTACATCTACAAAAGATGTTCCAATTGTTTCTATTTCATAACCTTTAACATATGCTTTACCTGGCGACAATCCTGCGGCAATCTTAGTTTCTAAACCACCATTTGCTTCAGTATAAATTCCTCTATTATTTCCATCAATTAAATGTTCTCTTAAATCTAAATCAAAATCTCTTACAACATAATCACCTGATTCGTCAAACGTTCTTCTTGCAAGAGTATCTTCAAGTATAGAATAATCAGTTGTTCTAACTTGGTTTTGTAAAATACCATTTTTTAATCTTAACAATTCTACAAAATTAGTATCATCTGTACTGGATATTAATTTTTTTGTTAACGTTAAGTTTATTTTAAATCTATGAGCGCCTGGCGCATTTGTATTTGAAACACCTTGAGCATTATCATTTAATGTAGTGTCTTCATTTGAAGTTACAAAAGAATCAGTTACAAGTAACCCTACTCTATATGAAGGTGTGTTTGAATATTTGTCTAAAATAATTGTTTGATTTGTTACAGAAACATGAAATCCATTTATGTAATATGTACCTGCTTGTATTTCAGCAGCACTTCCTGTAGCTGTACTATCTACTACTGCAGATACAGTTGTTAAAGTTTCACTTAAAGTTGTTGATACTGAAATTGTTTCGCTGTTTGAAAAAGCAGTAGAAGTATTATTTGTACCAGTTTTAATGTATTTAACAAAAAGTGTGTCAGGATCAGTTCCATCAGCAGCAGAGACATTAACAACTTTTGCCTGTACTCCTGAAGTACCTGTTAATGTTAATCCAATAAAATCGTTTAATGTAACACCAACTGCAGCTGAATCCGTAAAACTAGTTAATTTAACCGCATAATAATTTAAGTCAAAACCAATTTCGCCAGGTATAACCATTGCTCCTTTTTCAAAGAAATGGTCAGATAGATTTTCAATCTGGTTTTGTAAAATTGATTGTGATTGTGTTAACTCTCTAGCCTGAACAGCAAAAGTAGGTCTAAAAAGAACTCTATGGAACTTCTTCGACTCACTAAAGTCATCATAATAAGGCGAGAGGTTAAAGTCAGTTGGACTTGGCATTTATTTCCCTCTAAAATTCAATTACGAGTTTTATATTCTCAGTTTGATCCGATGCTCTTTGTAATGGTGTTCTATTTTCAACATATAAAATATCACCAGTATCATGGTCTATTTCCGGATTAGAATATCCACT
>Ga0222718_10003336_pt1 | contig 13813 bp, 14 predicted proteins | sample C33_27DmetaG_FD_165045 | JGI IMG/M metagenome (GOLD analysis project Ga0222718, IMG submission 165045) | Estuarine water microbial communities from San Francisco Bay, California, United States - C33_27D | ecosystem: Environmental > Aquatic > Marine > Unclassified | place: USA: California... | reverse complement strand
ACTTTTTTTGTTACTTTTTTAGCTGCGGTTTTTTTGGCTGTAACTTTTTTTGTTACTTTTTTAGCTGCGGTTTTTTTGGCTGTAACTTTTTTTGTTACTTTTTTAGCTGCGGTTTTTTTAGATATTACTTTTTTTGTTACTGCCAATATATGGTAAAATTCTACAAACCCTCATTTAAATGAAGAAAAACAGATTAAGATTTTCTAAAAGATTTTTTGATACTAGGTGGAACCAAGGAATCAGAATCTACATAAATATGATAAAAAGACTCACCATCTAATTGGGTCTGATAATCAATTTCTTGGATTTTTTCTAATTCTTCATCAGAAGCATTCAAAATTAATTCATCTAAATGCTGCAAATTTTTTCTCTCTTCAATATTCATTAATTTTTGATTGGAAATTTTGATTTATGAGCAAAAGTTGTCATATTAGACAAATTACTAAATTTACTATCACAATTTTGGAGAAAATATAATAGATGAAATTTGATAGGCACTATATGGAGACGAAAAATATTGGACTTCGAGGCATAGAAGTAGCTGATACCAAAATATCCAACATTGATGGTGGAAAAGGAAAATTAATCTACAGAGGATTTGATATTTTAGATCTTACAAAAAATTCAACTTTTGAAGAAACAGCATATCTTCTGTTATATGACAAATTACCGACAAAACAAGAATTAAATGAATTTAATACAAAATTAGTGGAAGCCAGATACATTCCAAAACAAATGCAAAAAAACATGGAAAATTGGCGCGGGGATGCAGATCCAATGGATATGCTTCAAGCATTTGTCTCAGCACTGGCAGGATATTATGATGAAGAATTTGCCAACAAGGATGCAAGTTATGAAAAAGCAATAAACCTAATTGCAAAAGTTCCAACCATCATTGCAAGTTGGCAAAGAATTAGAAATGGTTTGCAAATAATTGATCCAGATGCATCACTGAGTCATGCTGCAAATTTCCTATACATGATGTCAGGAGAAAAACCAGATTCAGAAGTAGAAAAGATTTTTGATGTTTGTTTGATCCTACATGCTGATCATACATTTAATGCATCAACATTTACTGCAAGACAAGTTGCATCAACACGTGCACATATGTACTCAGCATCTAGTGCAGCTATTGGTGCACTAAGTGGAGAATTACATGGAGGTGCAAATACAGAAGTAATGAAAATGTTATTGGAGATTTCAGATATTGATAAAGTAGAGCCATGGATAAAAGAAAAACTATCCCAAGGTGAAAAAGTTATGGGGATGGGTCATGCAGTATACAAAACATATGACCCACGAGCCCAAGTCTTAAAAGAGCTATCAAGAAAACTTGCAGCTAAAAGTAAAGAGAAATGGTTTGACATGACAGAAAAAATTGAAACCGCAACAATTTCAGAAATGAAATCCCAAAAAGGTAAAGACATCTATCCAAATGTGGATTTGTACAGTGCATCAATTTACTATATGCTAAAAATTCCAGTTGATCTAAATACACCAATATTTGCAATTTCCAGAGTTGCAGGTTGGGCAGCACACATCATTGAAGAAAAGTTTGCAGAAGCAGCACCTAAAACAGCATTGTATAGACCTAAGGCAGTGTATGTAGGAAAATATTGTGGTCCTCAAGGATGCGAATACAAAACACTAGATTTAAGAAAATAATTTTAATTTCTTGTATCAAGCCATTCTTTTGCTTTTGAATTTACATCATGTTTGTACAAAACTTCAAAAACCATATCATAAAATGTGATACCTTTTTTCTGAGCCTGATCATCAAGCCATTTTATTCCATCAGATAGTTCTGGATCAAATTCAGAGAACTCCACTAGCTCGTCGACCATTTTTGAAAAGAATGCCTGTGATTCGATCATATCTACAACTTTCTAACTATGATCATAAAGGGAGTATTGAAAATATATAGACAAAAAACCGTTTTTTCATTGACAATTGGAACACAATTTGTATTTTGATGGGGATTTGAAGAAAATTTCATGGGTGATTCATACAGAGACTAAAAAATTTAGTCAAAATAGAGAGCATATTGAAAAATACAGAGACAAGATTACAAAAATCCAATCAAAATACATCGCATTACATATAGCGTTATTTTGGGGAATTGGAACATTTAAGATAAAAAACGAAGATTATGTAAAAATCAAATTAGATGAAGAAATAATGTATAATCAATTAAATTCAAAAATGAAAACCAATGATGAATTTATAAAAAATAAAATAAAATTCATTCAAAGTTTCATCAAACAAAGGAAATTAAGAATACATTTTGAAAAAATTGACACTAAAAATAATTTATCTAATAAATTTTTAAAATAAAAGAGATTAAGACCGAAAACGGAGAGTTACTCGGTGAGATCTCTTAATTGTAATTACAAATAGAATTAGAAGCATAAGCCATAAAACAAATAATTGTTGAACAACATTAACAACACTCAGACATTAATTAGAGCGATCATATAGAATTTTCAATAGATTTTAAAAATTTATGTAATAATTTCAACAATATTCAAAAATTAGAAATGAAGGAAGAAATTTATCGACATTTCTTAGTATTAGTTAGAAACCAACGATTAGATTTATTTACTATACACCTAGACATGGATCAATTATGGCAAGCATAGACAAAGCAGCAATTGTATTTTCAATTGCAATCACATTAGTTGGTGTCGGAATTGCAGCAATGGGAGGTTCAATGGATAACTCACCAGCAGCACCTACTCAACAAATGAGTTCTGCAACAAATACAGATGCAGCAGAAAAAGCCGAAGCAGCAGCAGCTAAAGCAGCAGCAGCAGAAGCAGCAGCAGCTAAAGCAGCTGAAAGAGCAGCAGCAGCAGATGCAGCAGCAGCAGAAAAAGCCGAAGCAGCAGCAGCTAAAGCAGCAGCTAAAGCAGCAGCAGAAAAAGCCGCAGCAGCAGATGCAGCAGAAGCTAAAGCAATGGCAGAAGCAGAAGCTAAAGCAATGGCAGAAGCTAAAGCAGCAGAAGCAGCAGCCGCAGCAGCAGGTCCAGAAACACATATCGTTGAAACTGCAATTGGAAGTGGTGCACCAGGATGTGAAACATCTAATGCATGTTACTTACCACAAGACATCACCATTAATGCTGGAGACACAGTAACTTGGGATAATGTAGACAATGCAGCACATACTGTAACAGGTGGTAGTCCAGCAAATGGTCCATCTGGAGTATTTGACAGCAGTCTACTTATGGCAAAAGGTGTATTCTCACACACATTTGATGATGCAGGTTACTACGATTACTTCTGTATGGTTCATCCTTGGATGATTGGTAGTGTTACAGTCAACTAACCAAAAATTTTCCTTTTTTCTATTTTATTTTATTTTTCCTAATAGTTCTATTATATGCCACACCGAATCTATGAGTTTCATCCCGAGCATGCTGTAAAATTTGTAACGATTTTTTATTTTTTGGGATTACAACAGGTTTGCTAATTTTTGGAAGATATACTTCTTCATTTTCTTTTGCTAAAGAAACACAAGGTAATTTCAATCCAAGAGATTCCAAAGACTTCAGAGCAGCATTCAATTGACCCTTTCCACCGTCAATTAAAATCAAATCAGGCAAATTAGAATTTTCTTCCAATAATCTATAATATCTTCTTTTAATGACTTCACCAATCATAGCAAAGTCATCTCTACCCTGAATAGTTTTGATTTTGAATTTTCTATATCCAGATTTGTTTGGAATGCCATCAATAAAACTAGACATAGATCCAACTGCAAATTCAGCACCATGGTTAGAGATATCAAAACATTCAATGTTGTTAGGTAACGAAGGTAAATTCAAAAGTTCTTGTAACTCAATTAATGCAGGATTGGCACCTTTAGAGTGAATTAGTCTGATATTTTTTAATATCAAATTCATAATATCATTTTTTTTGCCACGCGTAGGAGTCATAATTTTTACATTAAATCCAGATTGTTCAGATAGTAAAGATTCTAGTAATTTTTGATTTTCAGGAATTTCACTAACAATAATAAATTTAGGAATTTTATGTGTAGAATAATACTGATAAAGAAAATTTGAAAACGAGTTATCGCCTACCAAATCAAAAAAGAACTTATCACTATCTCGAATCACCCCATTGATCATTCTAAAATTCATTATTGTGGCAGTTTGTTCTTGAATTCCAATGCCAAAATACTCTTCATCAGAATTTTCAACATATTCCATTTTTTGTTTAGTTTGAAGACTACCAAGCCTGATCAAAGTATCCCGAATGTCCTTTGCACGCTCAAATTGCTGAGATTCTGCAGCCTGATGCATTTCATCTTCTAATTTTTTTGTAAAAATTTTTGTATCGTTTTTTCCTTTCAGGACATCTTCCAATTTTTTAACATGATCAGGATATTTTTCTTGAGCATCTTTGAATTCACATGGACCTTCACAATTACCTAAATGATATTCTAAACAAACCTTCTTTGGTAAAGTTTTACAAATTCTAATTTGAAATGCTTTTCTTAAAGTGCCAATAGTTAATAATTTGGAACTACCTTGAGTAAAAGGACCATAAAATTTTCCTTTACCCAAAAATTTTCCATCCCTAGTTCTTCTAGCAACTAATAATCTAGGATATTTTTCATCAGAAACTCTCAAGTATGTATATCGTTGTTGATCTTTTAATTCAATATTAAATCGTGGACGATATTTTTTAATCATATTTGATTCTAAAAGAAAAGCTTCACTTTCATTATCAGTTAAAACAAATTCAATATCAGAAATATTTTCAACTAATTTTTGAGTTTTATAATTTTGATTTTTATTAAAATAAGAACGAACACGATTTTTGAGATTTTTTGCTTTTCCAATGTAAATAATTTTGTCATCAGAATCTTTCATTAAATAAATACCAGGATTAGTAGGAATTGTAATTTTAGAAATATCAAAAGTCATTTTTTCATTAATTTTTTCAAATATTTTCCAGTGTAACTGCCAGGAGATTTTGAAACATCAAGAGGAGTACCAGCAGTCACAATTCTACCACCTTCATCCCCACCTTCAGGACCTAAATCAATCAACCAATCTGAATTTTTAATGATATCCATATTATGTTCAATCACCACTACAGTATTTCCCAAATTAACTAATCTGTTTAATACATCTAATAATTTTTGAACGTCTGCAAAATGCAAACCAGTTGTAGGCTCATCTAAAATGTAAAGAGTCTTTCCAGTACCACGTTTGGATAATTCTGAAGCAAGTTTGACTCTTTGAGCCTCACCGCCAGATAGAGTAGTGGATGATTGTCCAAGTTTAATATATCCCAAACCAACATCATTGACAGTTTGTAATTTTCTTTTAATAGATGGAACATTTTCAAAGAAATTCAATGCTTCATAAACTGTCATTTGTAGAACATCAGAAACATTCTTTCCTTTGTACAATACAGATAATGTTTCAGAGTTGTATCTTTTTCCTTTACATTCATCACATTTTACATAAACATCAGATAGGAATTGCATTTCAATTTGTTTTACACCGTCACCTTCACATGCAAAACATCTTCCATCAGCAACATTAAAAGAAAATTGTCCTGGTGCATATCCACGTTCTTTTGATAATGCAGTATTAGAGTACAATTCTCGAATAGGAGTAAAAGCACCTATGTATGTCGCAGGATTTGAACGAGGGGTTCTACCTATAGGAGATTGATCAATAGCAATCACTTTATCAATATTATCTATACCAGAAATTTCTTTATGAGCACCAGAACTGATATGTGTTTTAGAAAAATGATTTTCTAAACTTTTAAGTAAAATATCATTTATCAATGTAGATTTTCCAGAACCAGATACTCCAGTTACAGATACAAAGAGTCCCAAAGGAATTTCAACATCAAGATTTTTCAAATTATTTTCAGATGCATCTTTAATAATTAAGGACCCCTCAGGTTTACGAATTTTATTTTCTAAAAGAATTAAAGAATCATCTTTAAGATAAGTTCCAGTTACAGATGTGTTTGACTGTAAGATTTTTTTAATTGTCCCTTCAAAAACAATATTCCCCCCATGTACTCCAGCACCAGGACCTAAATCAATAATCCAATCTGAATTTCGTATTACTTCCTCGTCATGCTCTACAACAATGATGGTATTTCCAAGATTTCGTAGCTTATTTAGCGTTTTAATTAGTCTAGCATTATCACGTTGATGCAATCCAATTGTAGGTTCGTCAAGGACATACAAAACACCCGTGAGATTAGAACCGATTTGGGTAGCCAATCTAATTCGTTGGGATTCTCCACCAGACAATGTGGAACTAAGACGATTTAAGGTAAGATAATTTAATCCAACATTAATTAAAAATTCTAAACGTTCTTTAATTTCCTTTAGAATATCTCTTCCAATATGTTGTTCCGTTTCAGTCAATTTCAAATTAGAAAAGAAATCAAAACAATTGGTGATAGACAAATCACACACATCCATTATTCCCAAATCATTAATCGTAACTGCAAGGGATTCAGGTTTTAGTTTTTTACCATTGCATGTAGTACAATGAGTATCACGCATAAACTGTTTAAGCCATTCACGTTTTGATTCAGAATCAGTTTCTAGAAAAACTCGTTGAAGATTTACAAGTACACCTTCAAATGCATTAGTATACTTCCACGAAGAATCTCCAGATTTAGAATTATATTGAAAATCAATTAAATCAGATGTTCCATTTAAAATAATTTTAAGATGTTTCGGTTTTATTTTTTCAATTGGAGTCATAAGATCAAACCCAAATTTTTGACCAACTGTTCTTAATGCTTGTCTCCTGAATGCAGAAAATCTTCCACTCCAAGGAACAATTGCACCATCTAAAATTGATTTAGATTTATCAGGAATTACTAAATCAGCATCAAACTCCATTTTAACTCCCAAACCATTACATGTTTTGCATAATCCAAATGGAGAGTTAAATGAAAAATTTCTAGGTTCAAGTTCACCAATGGTTAGTCCACAATGCGGACAAGCATTATTTTGAGAAAAGATTTTTTCAGATTTATCTGAGGAAATCATCACATCACCTTTTGAAGCTTTGATTGCAGTTTGAATAGCCTCAAAAATTCTAGATCTTTCAGATTTACTTGTTGAAATTCTATCTACAACAATTTCAATATTATGCCATTTTTGACGATCTAATGGAGGTATGCCATCATCTAGGCTCAAAATTTCGCCGTTTAGTCGTATTCTAGAATATCCATCTTTTTTGATTTGTTCAAAGAGTTTCTCATAGGTGCCTTTTTTTCTTTGAATAAGGGGAGATAAAATCAGTATTTTTTGTCCCAAAAAATCTTTGAGTACAGAATCACAGATTCGTTCAACAGATTGCGTAGAAATTTTTCTTTTACAATTTGTACAATGAGGGATTCCAATTCTAGCAAAAAGTAGACGCATGTAATCATAAATTTCAGTAGTAGTACCAACAGTTGAACGTGGGTTTTTACTAGTAGTTTTTTGTTGAATTGCAATTGCAGGAGACAACCCTTCAATTGAATCAACATCAGGTTTATCCATCATTTCCAAAAATTGACGAGCATAAGAGGAAAGGGATTCAACATATCTTCGTTGTCCTTCAGCATAGATGGTATCAAATGCTAGAGTAGATTTTCCAGAACCAGATAAACCACTAATTACTACTAATTGGTTTTTTGGAATGTCTACATCAATATTTTTTAAATTATGATGGCGAGCTCCTCGAATTTTTAATTTATTATCTATCATTTCTGTATTCAATCTCCTTTTCTAATCTTTTAATTCTATCACGACAAGAAATTGCTTGTTCAAAGTCTAACTCTTCAGAATATTTTTTCATTTGAGCATCTAAGTCAATTACATCATTCCTAAGATCATGTATTGATTTTAATTTTGATTCATCTAATACAATTTCTTGCTCAGGAACAGATTTCATAATTGTTTTTGGAACTATTCCATGTTGCTCATTGTATAAAATTTGTTTTTGTCTACGACGAGAAGTTTCATCAATAGTATTTTTCATAGATTGGGTATTGGTATCAGCATACATTATCACAGTGCCAGTTACATTTCTTGCAGCTCTACCACAAGTTTGTATCAAACTAGTAAAATTCCGTAAAAAGCCTTCTTTATCAGCATCAAGAATTGCAACAAGTGAAACTTCGGGAATATCCAAGCCCTCACGCAGTAGATTAATTCCCACTAAAACGTCAAATTCGCCTAAACGTAATTGACGAATAATTTCAGTTCTTTGTAATCCATCAATTTCTGAATGCATATATCGGACTTTAACATCTTTTTTTGATAGATATTCAGCTAAATCTTCAGCCATTCTTTTAGTCAAGGTAGTAACTAAAACTCGTTCAGAATTTTTAGTTCTTTCATTAATTTCAGAAATCAAATTATCCATCTGATCTTTAGTTGACCTAATCTCAATTTGTGGGTCAAGTAAGCCCGTAGGTCGAACTAATTGTTCAACAATTTTTGCAGATATTTTTTTTTCATATTCAGAAGGAGTGGCTGAAACAAAAATAGTATTTTGAATATATTCTTCAAATTCTTCAAATTTTAATGGTCTATTATCATATGCACTAGGTAATCTAAAACCATATGTGACAAGTTTGTCTTTTCTAGAATAATCACCTTTGTACATTCCATGTAGTTGCGGTAAAGTTACATGAGATTCATCAATTACCAAAAGATAATCATCTCCAAAAAAATCCATTAGACAATATGCTTTATCACCTTCGTTACGTCCATCAAAATGTCTTGAGTAATTTTCAATACCAGAACAATAACCTAATTCTTCAATCATTTCTAAATCATAATTTGTTCTCATTTCAAGTCGCTGCTTTTCAAGTTCGTTCAATTTTGGCAAATGCTGTTTTAGTTCAGCCCTGATTGATTTTACAGCTCTTTTTGTAACATCCTTAGCAATTAGATAATGTTTTGCAGGAAAAATAGTCATTTGATTTATTTTCTTTTTTTCTTTTAGTGAGACATGATCAAGCAGAGTTATCTTTTCAATCTCATCACCAAACATAGAAATTCTAATTATATCTTCAGAATATGCAGGAGTAATATCAATAGTGTCCCCCTTAACTCTAAAATTTCCAGGAGCTACTTCAAGATCATTTCTTTCATATCTAGCATCAACTAATTTTCGAATTAAATCGGTTCTTTTGATTTCATCTCCAGCACCAACTAGAATTGAAGAATCTTTCCACTCTTGAGGATTACCGAGAGAATAGATACAAGAAACAGTGGAAACAATAATTGTAGGTTCTCCCGATAACAGCATTGCAGTTGCTTCTAATCGTAATTTTTCAATTTTTTCATTAATTTGAGTATCCTTTTCAATGTAAGTATCAGTTTGTGGCAAATAGCTTTCAGGTTGATAGTAATCATAGTATGAAACAAAATAACCAACATTATTTTTGGGAAAGAATTGTTTCAATTCAGCGTATAATTGAGCAGCAAGTGTTTTGTTATGAGAAATTACAAGTGTATTTTTTCCAGTTCGAGCAATAACATTAGCAACTGAAAAAGTCTTCCCACTTCCTGTAACACCCAGTAAAGTTTGAACAGACTTTTTTTCTACACCCTCAACTAAAGCATTAATGGCTTCAGGTTGATCACCAGTAGGGTCATAATCAGATACCAAATCAAATTTAGAAATTTGTTCCAACATTTACAATCACTAAAAACTGAATTTAAAGCAATGGTGATATCAGGATAATTACCACTTAGGTTCATCAATCATTGTTAAAACACCATCAATTTCTTCAAAACCCATAATTTTTAGTGTGGTTTTTGCAGTAGCAGAATTCTTTTCAAGAATCTTTTTAGCCAAAATCATTCTATCGTTAGAACTCATGTGTTGACCAATCTTGTATTTTCCATGAAGTGTTTGAGGATTAATTTTGATAACACTAACTGCATCCAAAACACGCATATCAGATTTTAAGGGATCATAGAATCCTTCAGGTTGATATTTTTCCATTAATCCATTAAGTGCCAAAGTTTTTTCTTCCCTATCAGTAACAAAAGAAGCAATTCCTTTAACAACAACACTGATGTATAATGTATCAGCTAAAGCTGCATTATGCGGATCTTCAAAATATGAAGGTAAAAATTCTAATTCCCTATCAGCTTCAAATCCAACTTTGTCATTATTAGAAATGTTATCTAATTTTTCACCTTTTACATGAGAATGCATGTAAATTGCATCATTTAGAAAAACAAAATTCATAGGAATTATCTGAGGGAATCCACTTACATCAATACTAGAAATTCTACCAACATGTTCATCATTTAGAAATTCTTTAATTTTTTCAAAAGATTTTATTTCAAGAATGCCAACAAGTTGCATGAATTAATTTTTTAAAATTATTTTATAAATGAAGATCAAATTCCTATGAAAAAATACCTAAAATATAAGAAAGATTCAGAGTTCACATGGATGATCCATATCTAAACGATTTAAGAGGAGAATTCAACAGTTATTCAAATCAATTAAAAAAATTGAAAAAGAAATTACTCAAAACAAGTTCAGTAGAAGAACAGGAGAAAATTATCAAGCAAATTGATTCAACTGCAAAAAAGATGGAAAATAATCAAAAACAATCTGTCAAAGTTACAAAATCAAGGTTAAAAGAAAGAAAGAAAAAATCAAGAAGATAGAATTATTCAGAATTCAAATCTTCTGATAATTCTTTAATTTGTAATATTTTACACCCAAATTCAGTGCATTCAGTTTTCATTTCTTTACTCATACTAACTAATAACAAAAATAACCAAAAATGCAAAACATTCTAAAAATTGACTTTATTGATTCAAAGTTTTCATTAATGTAAATTGCTAAATTTAAGAGTAAATTGATTAAAATTAATGGATTTTAATGAAGAAAGGGAAGAAGCCACAAATCAAGTAATCAATATTTTAGAAGAATGGGGCTCACAATCAAAATTTATCTGGTTTAGAGAATTACATAGAATTACGGATATCGATAAAGGGTTACTTCGCAATATCATCAATGAATTAAAAAAATCTAGAGAAATCAAAGAAATGCACGGGACTAATAATAGAATATTTTTTTGTCTTAGGAGATATTACATAAAATGTCGAGATGTTGAATTTAGATTCAAAGGAAAGGAGATCATGTTAAGAGATGGAAGTAAAACAAAGATTATTCAGGGTTCAACAAATTCCACAGAGCGAACAAGAAAAAGATTACTGAAACAGGCCACTAAAAGAAAATCAAAACAATCTGCAAAAAATAAAAATCAGCACAATTCACGAAATCGCTAAAAATCTTCAGATTGTCGTCTCATGAACTTTGATTCAGCACGTTTAATTTTTTCTGATTCTGCAACATCTTCACTCATATCATATAGATGATGTAATTTCATTTCAGGGACTAATTCATCATTTTTTTCATCATTCAAATCTATTTCAATATTAGATAGAATTTCTAAATTTTCATCTAAAATGTCAAGACATTTTTTTACAGCATCGGGTAAATCATCATTCATAATAATACGTAAAATTTTCACAATAAATTGTGTTATAACAGTTTAGGATTAACCGAATTTTTGCTTATTTTTCTCACGTAATGCAGGCATAACATGACTTGCAAATTTATCAATAGAGCCAAAGTAATTCTTACCCCAGAATCTAATAACAAAGTGGTTAACACCAGCTTCCATGAATCTCTCAAATACAGGAATGATATCTTCAGGGGTTCCAACTGCAGTTGATGAACGGGCAATAGGATCTGGAATTTTAGTTGCAGCCTCTCGCATTTTAACAATCCAACTTTGGTCAGACATAGAATATTCTGTAAAGTATTTGACGAAATCAAATCCTTCAATTTCTTTTAATCCGTGAACTCTCAAAATTTCTGGTTTAAACAAACTAACTTTAACAGCTTCTTTCATTTTTGCCCATGAAGCTTCTGCATCTTCTGAAAAGTAAACATCAATGTCCAACGCCATCTCAAAATTATCTTTATCTTCTTGACTTCGGCCATATTTGTCCATAGCAGTTTCAATTTGTATTCGATGATCTTCAAATAATTCTGGAGTGTAACCGATAGGTAACCAACCCTCACCAAGTTTTCCAGTTAAATCTAATGTTCGTTTTCCACCAGATGCCATGTAAGTAGGTGGATGTGGTTTTCTAATTGGAGGTGCTTGTAAACATGCTTTTTCTAGTCTATAGTATTTACCTTCGTAATCTACAGTTGCATCAGGATTAGAATGATATAATTTTTTAATAACTTCAATTTGTTCAGCCCATTTTGAAACTGGTTTTTCAAATGGAATACAAAATTCTTTTAGATTTTGTGCTTCACCTGCACCAATACCAAGAATTGCTCTACCTTTAGATACTCTATCCAAAGTAATTGCAGCCAAGGCAATGTTTGATGGGTGTCTTCTAATTGCATCAGTAACACATGTTCCTAATTCAACATTATTTGTAACTGCAGCAATGGCAGACAACATAACCCATGGGTCTAAAACAGTGGCATTTTTCCACTGTGGGACGTTTGTATGGTCCATATAGAAAATTGAGTCATATCCGGTTTTATCAGCAAGCATACATGCTGTAAGAATCTGATCTTCAGTATATCCAGCTCTAGCAACATTTAGTCCGTTTTGAATACCAAACTTGAGATTTTTATGTGCCAATTGATATAATTGCAAATCATTACAATAAAAAGTTTGAGAAAGCTGCCAATTTCGCAGTTTGTAAATAAAAGAAAAAGAAGTAAAAAAAGAAAGTTTTAGAGATTACCTGCTTTGATATCTTCCAGACATTTTACTACATCATCTTTTGATATTGGTATTGGATTTGGATCCAAATGTCCTTTATCAGTCATGACCGTGTCAGCAGCTTCAGAAACATCAGTTTTGAGTTCTAATTTATCAAAACCAAGTTTATCCATTGCTTCTTTGAATCTATCATAGAAGATTGACTTGTTATGTTTGTGTGCAACTGTAGTACAAGATGACAAGGAATAACCATGAGGTACACCTTCATTTGAGAAAACATAAGACAAAGCATGTCCCAATGTTGTTGAACAATTTCCGAATCCCATTCCAGATAACATTGATCCATATGGATAATTTTCTGGTTTGTCATTCATGATTGCATCATAAAGAATCTCAAATGCTTGTTTACAAAGAGTTCTAGTCAAGTCATTACCAAGTTTACTATCGTAACCTTCAGTAGCTTGAGCACATGCATCACAGACAGAATTTTTGATGACTTGTTCTGGAGTTCCATCCATAAAGTAGGAATCAACTACAGCCATGTCAGCTAAGAATCTGTCTTCACGTAACAATTTCTTTTTTCCATCAAATTTTAGAACACAATAAGTTGTCATTTCAGCTCCAGTTCCAAATGTTGTTGGAATTAGAATTTTTTCTTTATTCATTTCAGGTGCAGCGTATTTTACTACATCCATAGAACTTCCACCACCCAATCCGATTAGAACTGAAGGGTTTTTGTCTTTGAATTGAGAAATGACAGTATTGACATCATCAATTGATGGTTCAGGTTTTACTTGGTCATACAACATATAATCCTGAATTCCCATTTTTGCTAACCATTTGTCAGACAATGCTGGAGGAACGGTTGTTACAACCAGGGCATTTTTTGGATATTCTGTTTCACCAAGTGCATTTTCTCCAAAATTAATAACTTTTGGAATGCGTACTGTATGCATAAAAAAACACCATTGGTTTGTTTATTATATCTTACAGTGATGTAGATCATATGATAATTCAGAACTTTGAAGAATTAGCA
>Ga0222718_10003334_pt1 | contig 13816 bp, 29 predicted proteins | sample C33_27DmetaG_FD_165045 | JGI IMG/M metagenome (GOLD analysis project Ga0222718, IMG submission 165045) | Estuarine water microbial communities from San Francisco Bay, California, United States - C33_27D | ecosystem: Environmental > Aquatic > Marine > Unclassified | place: USA: California... | reverse complement strand
GTATAAATTGACTAATTCATACATATTTTACGCGCCCTCAGATTGACGTATGGGGGTTATATAATACTTTGCTTTCGTGTGTGTGGGTAGTGCGGCGCGGTGCTGCGATTCGTAGGCGGTTCGTCCTGGACTTCTGTCTTATGCGTTCGCCTTACAAATCGACTACTCGCAGCTTAAAATAGACTGGATACGTCTCTCCAGGAATCCTGATCTACAAAATCTTCACGGAGAAATTTCCTGATCTACAAAATTTTCACGGAGATCTATTCGTGTTTCTTCTGACTTGGTGATCTATTATTCTCTCACAATGAGAAAAGCGGCACCGTAGCGCCGCCCGTCTCTCTCTCCTGGTTAGTACGTAAACAATAAGGGAGTTGTTTATTCCAGGAGTTGCACCTTATTCTTTCGTTCGCTTGACTTCATCTACTTTATAATCTTCTATGCTAACGCCACCCACTTCTTCTTCGTTTAAGTGGTACATATCCCAACAGGTTTGACTACAAAATTGTTGCACTTCCCATTCGTCAACATCTATCAGAACATCGTAATCAAATGTTTCTTTACAAGTGACACACTTACCAACACATGAGAGTAATCTTGCCCTAGCCATTATTGATTTAAGTTTTCTATCATGCGGGTCCACTCGTTCTTTTGTTTGCCCGTCATAAGATTCAATGCGATAGAGAGTTCTTCGTCCAACACTCCAATTTCATTGTGTAACTTGTTAATCTTTTTGACCATAGGCAATATATCCGCTTCGTTCTCCTGGAATACGTCTTTTATAGTTCCAAGAACATACGCCTCCACTCTGTCCGTCTGACTGCTGCCTAACTCCAAGCTCGTCCAGTTTTCCTGGAACATTTTTTTTATAGCTTTAACCAATGTGTTTTGCATATTTAGATTTCCCCTCTTTCTTCTGCTGCCTGGAACTCGTCTCCAATATAATTTATATATCTATCCAGTAATTCGTTGGTCTCATTATTTTCTTTTACTAATTGATTGTACTTCCTGCGCAGTGCGTAGCCGTCCGCTGCGTAACCTGATATAACCCAGGCAGCAACAAACAACCAAGCTAATGACCAAGCCATTAGTAACTTCTCCATAGATATGTTTTGCTGCCTACTTCTGCATGACACATATCTAGAAGCATATCCTCGCGGACTCTGTTCCAATCAATATATTGTGCGTAGACTTGACCTTCGTCGACTCCGTATATCTCACAGAAATATTCATCGAGATAATAATCTACTTCTTCCTGGGTGTCGAACACCTGGACATTGTCGGCAAACTCTTTGAAGGCGCTTGTTGGCTCGTGGTTAACGTCTAACTCGTCGCCCATGAGAAACACCTCTTTGAATGCTCGGATGTAGTCAAAATTAGGGACTAACTGAAGCAACTGAACAAGCCCATACAATTCATCGGCTAGCATATACTCGCCGCCTCCGAAATCGTTATCTTGAATGTGTACTTCATCGCCGCCGCATGCGTACGGAGTTTTTGCCTTCTTGTGTATGTTCTCAACATCTAGCGCCTGCTCGATTTGTTCAAGCGTTGTCTCCTTATTGATTTGAAACCAATAAAAAGTTAGGCGTCCCTGATTGTAACAAGCGAGACATCCTGGACATATTTCTATGTAGTTGTTGCTCGCCATATCATTTATAGTATTCATTTTTTCTAACTCCTTCCTAAAGTTATTAATAATATTGTAATAAGATAATCAGGTTATACAAGTATTTAATTTAATGTTTATGGGGTTTTATGTGTGGGACATAGTGAAGCATCGATTCTTAAAAAGTCTCTAATCGCTTTAAAATACCCTGTTATTTTCCAGGTAAAAGAAAAAGCAACAACGTGGCGGCGCTGTTGCTCATTCTCTCGAATTTCTTAGGGATCAGTTTTTTATTTAGGGATCAGTTTTTTTTTGTACCGTTCAACTCCTTTAATTGTCCGACTAGAATTGCGTTTATCTCTTCGAGTCTATGGTTTTCTGTCTGCGTTATGCGTAGCTCTTGGGTTATGTTCTTCCATTCCCATAATCTACGTGTCCGCCATTGTTCGTTAGCAAAATAGTAACCTAACACTATGCTGCCGAGTGCGACCGTGATATGACTTACGACATTGAAGTGGAACTCCATTATTCTTCCTCCTCTAAACAACTTCTAATATCTTTATCATCTAAGTCGTGGATATATTCTATTGCTTGTTCCATATCCATAGCTGAAAATGATACAAACATTGTATATACTTTTGGTTCCATTATTCTTCCTCCTCCAATGAAGAATACTGCGGCATAACCCATACTTTTTTATCAGTAGCGTTATCTTTACCGCTGCACGTTTTCTCCATATATAATGCTCGCTCGAAATTACCTTTATAACTTAGCATATATGTAAAGTGTTCATCTTTATTGTATGTTAAGAACTCGAACGCTTTCTTCATGTGTACAGGTGAATACTGCATATGACTAATAGATAATCTTCTGTCGGGATCAAGTCCACCTTTAGAATCATTATAAAAACTATTAAACAATTCCATACTTCTTTTTACAGAAGCACCGATGTTAGTGAGTCCGAATGGTACTACATTGTTAACAACTATGTGTAGGTAATCAACTGTTACACCAACAGTCAACTGATACTGAACTTCCTTATCGTCATTAAGAACGTCACGGTCTATCATTTGTTGGTTCCCATTGAATGATAAATGCGTGTGTCCATCAACTTGTTTATCATTGAATGCTTTAAAGAGTTGTGTCAGCTTCTCATTAAACTCTTGTATTGTAAATGTTGCATACACCCTTCCCTTTATACTATTCCATAACTCTTCCTTCGGTGGTTCAGGTATGTAACCTGCCGAAATATTTATATCGATTCTATCTTCGCTAGTCCATTCCGTCATACCTAAAACATAAGAGTCAGTAACCCACACTATCATTCTGTGTTTCTCAACAACAAAATTAATAGACTGTGTTATTTTTACTCCTGGTCTCCAGGATACTGATTTGTGTTTTGAATTGTCGCCTAACTTGGTCATTGCTTTAAGCAACTTCAAGTCGTTGTAGTCTAGTTTAACTTGTACGTCTATCATACATTCTCCTTCCAATATATAAGTTAGATGAAGAATAGATTTAAGTCAAGTTTATTTCCAACGGTTATGTTTTACTATCTTCTTTGTGTTGTTATCCGATTCGCACGGTAGTCCATCTTCATGGTTAAAATATTTATGCTGACATACCATACATTTTTCATGCCTGTTGTATTTAAAATCTACAATAGCCATGAGTGATTGTAGTTGTAGCGCGGTCTTGCGAGCAACTGCGTCAACTTGTGTCGGGTAGTTTGTCCCAATATGCTTTGTCATAAAATTCGTTTCCTAACTTACTCTCTACGATCTCCAGGAATGTATCCAATGTTAAGCAAACAACAATAGGTACGCCGTCTGGTTGTCTACGTGATCCATTTGTTTTTACCAAGCGCTTCCATACGAGTGCTGTGAATTGCGACTTTGACTTGCGTATGGACTTAGCTAACTCACGTGTAACATTAAGTGATTGTCTTGCTTTACACTCAACATAAAAGTCTATGCCGTTCCAGTTAAATAATACGTCACCCTTGTCGTTCTTCCCACCTTCCGCAATCCTAGAACCGTTTAACATCTTTGCTACGAACGTTTCTAGTTTAGTTCCCTGTTGTTTTTGCTTTGACATTACTCTTCCTTTTTAAATAATTTCCTGCCTTTAAGTGCTTTAGGTGAATTAAGTATCTTAGATATAGCGGTAATGTAATCGATCATATCTGCTCTAGGTAACCTACCATAATCTATTTGTGTACCACGTGAGACGAATGAGTAACTAAAGTAATCATACATATCGTGTACGACTTCCAATTCACCCACTCCTTTATTAGTAACGATACCGACTCTAACCCCGCCATAGTGGGGTCCAGGTTCAGTAGGAAATGAAGGATCTTGTTTTAGTATAAGCTGTACTAAGTTAGATTCTTGTGCTGTATCGTAAGGAAAAAACTCTATCTTACTAGATTCATTCTCTTCTATACAATAAGTAATAGCTTCTAGGAAACTATCGCACTCGTCCATCATATCCCATACGTTACGTGCGCCTCTTGATTCTAATACTTCTTTCATTAACATAACTCTAGTTGAATATGATCATCAAGTCTATTTAAAAGCTCTTGTTTTTTTTTCTGATCATTTAATTTATACATACGTACACTACCTTTGTGACTGTGCTTGCTGCACTTCTCACCAAGTATGTAATCTTCTCCATGTTCTGCACGCATTTCTGATATTCTATTTCTTGCTGACCAACCAAACTCTATAAGTTCAGTAGCACAATGCCACTCATTATCATTAAGTAACTGCAAGATCTCATCTCTCATAGTCATTCTTCCTCCTCCTTTGGTTCATACCATTTGTAACGTAATGTTAATTCTGTACCTGCTGCAATGTGATCTCTTGTAAAGATGTAATGATACCTTTGTACTTCAACTCTTTGTAAGTTAGAATCTTTTGCATGATTAATAAATCCACCAAGTGGTGTACGATGTAGCTTCTTAGTTATATAATCTTCTACGTGTGTTATGCCTAAGCACTCACCCATAGGTATATCTTTTAATGTAAATAAACCCAAGCCATCTATTTTGCTAGGTTTTATAGTTAAATATTTAGGAAGTGGACGATATGTCATTGCCCAAATCAAAGTCTTCATCAGGATCATTATGCTTGTTAATCATAACTCCCATAACCATCTCTTTAAATTCTTCTGAACCAACTTTTATACTTGGTCCATCAAACGGATTCTTGCTCACCTTCCACCTCTTCCCTTACATCTATTGGTATGTGCTTTGGTGCATTTTCAAACTCAATGTCCTGGAATACACCTGCACTGTCAACTTTTATTATTACTGTAAACATTAAAAAGGTGCTTGACCTTCTGCTATCTCATCTATTGGTTTTGCTTTTGGCATTTGTGGCATAAACCATTCTTCAGGTGCTTGCTTTGCTGCATTAAAACTCTCCATGTAATAGATACGTGGGTTACCATTGTCACAATCTTTATTCTTACACTTCCAATCAGGATAAGTTTCCTTGATCTTACCATTAGCTTTGTCTAATCTGTTGTCCCATAGATCACTATTGCAGCTTAAACATTTAGGTTCGATTGTACCAGTAGTAACAACCTTCTCTTCTACTACTACACCGATTGCTTCCAATACTTCTATTGTAGATTTATTCTCTACATCCTGTACTGCACCCTCTGTTTTCTTTTGTACAGATTGTGGAGGAGTATAGCTATTGCTATTGCTAGTTTTAGCTACACTCTTGGTAACTTGTTGAGTAGGTTGTTGTCCCGCACTACTCTTCAAGTTCTCCACCTTCTGCATTTCTGTAACTGATGGTCTTGCTTTTGCTGTATAGCCGAACCAGTTTGCAAGTCCACGTCCTATCGCAGATGTCTCTGCGTTTTCAATCCATGATGTTAAGTTAGCACCTTTAGGACCTTGTTGATCCTGTGCTATACCTGTTGCTACAGGATTTATATCTTCTAAATCTTTATATATCATAGCTCTAACAACTATGCTTTGATGATCATCTGATATGGATAGATGTTCTGTATAGACTCTACCATTAGGATTGTTCTCCCAAAACTTGGCTAGTCTATCTTCTACTTGATCGTATTCTTCTTGCCAACCCATCAGTCGTTCTCCTCCTCGTTAATATCTTGTTCTTTATCTATATGGTATTCTACCCATACTTTTGTTTTTTTACCAACACTATATTGTTTTAGTAAATCTGTAATACTTAATTCCATGTGGTTAAATATTATATCAAATACTTTTTCTGCTTCTTCAATATTACTTGCAGTAATTATAAAGTCTCTTGTACTGTGATCAGTAAACATTACCTTCACATCTTTGTCCATTGAATGTGGTTTACTCATTCTTCTTCCTTACCCACTTCATCTAATGTGATCTCTCCTTGTGCTAATTTTATAGCTTCTAACATTTGCTCGTTGTAATCTTCAACAAACTTTATTGATAACTTTTGTACTTTATCAGGACGATGGTGATTAAGTTTTAATGAAGTCTGTGTTACCTCTTGACCACCGCATGCGTTAGCCATAGCTATCGCCCACTTTTTCATCTCCTTTTTACTTGTAAATATGTTCATGTATTAATCGCCACCACGCTCACCACGTACAAACACATAGTGTATTATGTCATTCCATAATTCAAACTCATAAATGTATAGATCATTTGCTTTTAAATAATCTTTCAGTTCTTTTATAGAATCAATATACATTGGTTTACCATTGCGGCAGACTAGAAACTTAGCACCAGTCTTAGCAACAGATGTACGTAATTCAGATAACATATAATCATCTACTATTGCAGTCATTCTTACCTTTCCACTCTTAATTATATACACAAAAAAGTAGATATCAAGAATTTTATACAAAAAACAGCAAACTTAACTATGTCAAATTTGCTGCCAAAGACGAAGGTAAAGGAGGAAACCCGTCGCCTAAGAAAAGAGTTGCATATAATTATACCATATGGTATCTTAGATAATGTAGTTAACCTTTATTCAAGGTAACTCCTTCCCAATTAGGAAGAACCTGGTCTAGCCCGACCAGGTTTTTTCTTTATACGATCTCTAAATTATTGTGACCATTCTTATCTACAACCATAGTCACTACACCTTGCCTAGTTTTCTTACCTGCTTGCTGCTCAAAGTAAGTACTCTCATCTAAGCTAGGTACTTGAATCCAGGTTCGTGGATCATGTACTTGTCTAAAGTGATGGTAATGTCCTGTGACTAGAATCGACGAGGATCCTGCATGAAAACCACCAAAGGTTTGATTCTTCCACCAGTTCATAAGTTTATTTTCTACAGTACCACTGAACCCTGCAAGATGTCCATGCGTAAAACTCATGTTGGTTCCACATACATTCAAAGATAGATGTGGTTCATCAGGTATAACAAACTTTACATGATTGTATTGTGGTTTGTCTGCAAAGATCTCACCTATTTGTTCAAAGACTTCTATGTCATAGTTATCCATACCACCTGTTGGTGCTACACCTTTAGTAGTACGCTTCTCTCCATGATTACCTGGTACTGCACCTACTACTACAACATCAAAGTCTTTAGACCATTCAACCAATGCTTTAGCAATAAGTCTTCTAGCTAATTTCATTTGATTACGATAATCTAACTCGACTCCGTTAGGTCCCATTGCTTGTGGGTAAAACCCTACGCACCCTTCGACTATATCTCCTAATCCTACAACAGTAAGTTGATCCATCTCTACTCCTGCTTTACGTAAAAAGTTATATCGATCACGTACTAGATCTATCTTCTCTAAGAATCTTTTAACAATAGCTTCAGTACCTTCACCATCTCTCTTGCCTAGCTGTAAATCTGCAACTGCAACAAAGAAGCTAGCTTTAGTTTTCTTTACTTTAGGTTTTGCTTTACGCTTGTAAGACTGTATCCATTTTTCGATTCGAGTGTAATCTTCTTGATCTATTGTTGCTTCTGTTGCAACTATCTGTGCTTTGTATGCCCATGCTTGATGTATCTCTCCCTTACCAACGTTCATATCCCACGTAGAAACTCTTAATGTATCGTTGACTATTGCATATTTTTTGGGATCGAATCCCCATTCTTGTAGAAGTTCATCAAATTCAGGAGTAGAGCTAGTCATAGCTCTTGATGTTATGGTTCCTGTTTTAGTTTTATAATCAAACTTTACGCCAGGTTCCCAACCATTCGGGTGCGTAACGCCCTCCTTTACTTTATTGTGTGCTACGTCCTGTTGGGTTTCGGTAAGTTTACTTACCTGCGAGTTGTTTTTTTGCATACTCTTTTAACACTACTATTACAGCACCGCCACCTGCAATTGCTGCAGCTTCAAGTGTTGTAATGTTTAGATCCATTGCAGGTCCAACCAACAAAGCAGAACCGAATGCTTCGATGAATGTCCATACAACTTTTTCAACAAGTTGCTTTAGTTCGTCACTCATATTACTCCAATCTATATAATAGGTTTTCCTCTTAGCTTACTGTCAATGCGTGTCACTTTTTCGTGAATAGCATGTAACATTTTACTATCGGAACTTTGTTGTGGTGCTGCTGCACCATCAAGATTGATCTTACTGACCTCTAATGTGACTGGTTTACCTTGTAGTAATACTGCTGATACTTTTCTATACATACGTTCATAAGCATTACGTGACTGTCCAATCATACCGTCTTTACCTAAGTCAAGGTCTTGTTGAGTATTTCCTGTGAGTATACAACCTGACGTGTGTTCATCTGTGTTACCTGAATGAATCAGTATGTATTTAAAGTCAGGTACATCTTGTAATTCAAGCATACCGTAGTGTGCATTCTTATATCTTGCGCTGTACTTAGTGTGAAATCCACCAACTTTTCTAAATTTAATTTGATATGTACCTTCAGGTATGCAGGTTTCGTGCATTACTTTAACTGCTTGGTACTGATCTTCGAGTGTATAGCATTCAAACTTACCGTCAATGAACATCATTCCATTGGTAGCGTCAATGCCAAACTGTGTTCTTACAACTTGTATCTTCATTTAGACTCCCTGTTTACATCATTATAGTCTAAACAATCAGGATTTGTACAGAATAATTTATAAGGTTTTATCTGTACTTTAAGTGGTTGTGAGCATTTAGGACAAGATACTTTCAAAATATATTATCTGTACTTAATAGACATGACTACTTAGTCATTTTCTTCTTACGTTTAGAAGAATATCTTTTTTTCTTTCCTGTTTTACTGTAAGGCATTATCTGCTCACTTTCTTTTTATTCTTATCTTCAGGTTTATCTTTACGTAAACCTATTGTTAATAACCATAAACCTATTGATATAAGTATAGCAATGCCTACTATATCTTTAGCTGTTCCTGTCAAAGTTAACCATGCTATAAAAAAACCTAGCAAAGTAAACGTTTGTGCAATAGTTTCTTTAAGGATTTCTCCTAACCAATTAATAAATTTTTTTATGTACTTCATATTCTACGTCTTATTCTAACGGGTGACACTTGAAGACTAGCTACAATTTGCGAAGCTATGATTACTGGTACTACAACTTCTTGTGCTTTTTCTTTTTGATCGCTTGTCATATCTGATCCAATTTCTGCTAGATCTATTTGATCTATCTGTATGTCAACGAATGAACCTATTGGATCAGCAAGAAATTGTTCTGTCTGTACCTCTGTCACTACGTCAGCAAGTGAGTAGTTTTCCACATCACTATTCTCTACTGCTCTCTCGACATACTCTTCTACAGCTTCACTAATAGCTTCATCTTTTTTTACAGCTGCAGCAATGATCTCCACGTCAGCTGCTTCTACTTGTAATACTTCTGCAACTACTTCTATTTGTTCTTCTGTTAGTTCTTGTACATCAGCAATAGCTTTTTCAACAACAGCTTGGACAACTTCTTGTACTTTTTCTGTAGCTTGGTCTAGGTTCTGTACACCAATATCATTTACTTGTTCAAGTACTTCAACAACTTCTTCGACAGTAGCTTCTTCTACGACAATCTCTTCTACAATTTCTTCTACTTCAGCTACTTCAACAGCGACTTCTTCTTCAGTAAGTTCTATCTGTTCCAGGTCCTGTTCCTGGGGTATCTCTCCAGTGACATCCTCGTCAACAATTTCCTGTATTGGCTCATCCAAAACTTCCTTGACATCCTCTTTAACTTCTTCATCAACAATCTCCTCCTCTATTTTATCTTGTATTGGTACTTCATCCACGACTTCGGTAACAATATCTTCCAAATCAAATTCAATAATCTCGAACTCAATAGGGAGTTCTTCAAACTCCACAACTTCTTCTTTAACAACTTCCTCTTTAGGTGTGTTAAGTACAGGATCATCATTCTTAGGAAGGATGTCATCCACATCTTCTTTAATTTCTTTTTCAATTATTACCTCTTCCTTAATTATATCTTCTTCTTCTATAATCTCAATGTCTTCTTCAGGTTCAGGTATGTCACAATCACCACGATCTATTTGTGCGTCAGTCATAAAACAACCGTATTCTTTTTCATTATCCACACGTTCTTGATCTCTCTCTATAGTTCCATCATTAACGTCTGCTTGTGTATACGTCTTATCAACACCTTCTACTTTTATATCAACAATAATTTCTTCAGGTGTAGGTGGTGGTGGCGGAGGTGGAGGAGGAGGTGGAGGAGGTACAGTTGTAGTAGTTGTGCTAGATGTAGTTGTTGTAGTAGGAGTAGATCCATAGTCACAATCAATACTTACAATAGAAGTCCACTCTGAATAGCTTTGATCTGTGTCATTATCAGCTCTTACTTTTGCATAAAACGTATCTGCTGTTGTACCAAATACATTTTCTCTATAGCTAGCAGTAAAGACATAACTCTTATAAGACAAAGCAGTTTCCCAACCAGGAGTACTTGCAACTGCATAGTTACTTTCTACAAAGTTATCATTACTAAATGCTATAGCATATCGTTCAGGTGGACTACTTTCAAAGCCATCACTTTCTTGCCACGTAACAGTTATGTCTCCTTTAGTTGTGTCTCCATCACTATCACACGCAATAGATATACCATAAGGTGTTTGTGTAGGTACATGATCTGCAAATACAGGAACAGGAACTATAAGAAAAAGTACGATACATATCCGTACTAGACTATTAAATTTATATAACACGGAACTTACTTAGTTCCGCAACAACCACCACCGCAACAACCGTCACTACCCATGATCTATTCCTCTCCCGTTCATATCGTTATGTGTTTTACTATCGAGAATACCGAATGCCTGGTTGACTTCCTCCATTGTAAGTTGTCCGTCATTAAGATATTTTCTTGCTAAGATTTCTAGTACGTTAGCTACTCCAAGTAATCCTGCTAGAAGTGCAGAACTAAATACATCTATACCTACAAGACTACCTGCACCTATAACACTTAATGCTTGCGCTATAAATACAGCGACCATACGTTTAGATATATTCCAATACAATTTGTAACCCTTCATTACATAGATAAGCTACCAACGATCAATACAACCGTAGCAACTAATCCTAGTACTTTGTAAAATTCTGTTTTATCCAATTTGTTATCTAGTTTTTCTTCTAGTTTGTCAAGTCTTTCAATGACCATAGTTAATAATTCCTTTTGAGTAAAGCCGTTACCGTTAGTACTCATGTTTATGGTAGATCATCTTGGGATAAAAAATCCCATTCCTTTTGGTACGCACGATTATTTAAGTCCCATTGACTTACTCTTTTAATAAGTTGTAGAGTTTCTTTTAAAAAATAACCTAATAAAAATCCTATAACATAATCCATAAGGAAAATTATAGCATATCTTTTTTAAAATCTTTCCAACTGTGTGACTTACTGTATAAAGATATATCATTTTTAAATTGTTTATCAATAATATCTTGATTATATTTATTAACTTTTAAAGAATATTTAATTTTTTTTTGGTAAGGTTTTAACATAATTAATGGGTCACCTGCTTCAATAATAAATTCAGTTTTAATATTTTTTGTATTGTACAAAAACTCAAATGGAAAATTAATTTCGTGCCATATATCAGTTTCTACCATACCAGGTAACAATCTTATATTTTTTCTATGATGATAAAACATATCTTTAAATTCTGTTCCGTAACCTTTGTTTGTTTTAATTAAATAAGGACTATTAAACTTTAATATACCTGTACTTTGCAATTCATTTAATTCCATTAGTTTAATTTGTTTGTCATTATGATTACTTATCCAATCAAATGATATTGATTTACCTAAAGATACTTCCCAATATACAGAACCATTGTTTATGTTTATATATATATCAGACCAAGCAGGAATAATAATACCATTAGTTATTTCTTCTGTAATAGCAGGACAATTTTTTGCGTGTAAATTATGATTATCCTTATACAAATCTAGTTTGTTAGTAATTATTTTATTTTTTTTATACCAATCAGGTAAAAATTTATTAGCTAACTGTGGAGGATATAACTCTAATATATTTTCAAATACTTTTGATTTAGGATATATTTCAATATTACTCACAATAATTTATTAGGTCGTCTACTTAATATAGTTGAATATAAGTTACTCATTTTTTCTGTATAATGTACAATTCTTTTATTTTGTTGATAGTAGTTATACATAGCTGGTGTCATTTCTGTATATTCTAAATCTATAGGTTTATTAAATACAAATGTTAAATAAGGTTTTGTTTCATCAAAATATAATATACCTGTTTTTTTATTATCTATTATATGCCAAGATGAATTTATATTTCTTATCCAACCATATGGTTTAAAAGCACCACCAATATATTTCATATTAGTACTATTCATTACAGGTGGTACTGTCATTACTTCTAAATCTTTATCATCAGTTATAAAACTATATGGAGATATGTGTTGTGCTTGTATTATTAAACCTCGTTCAACATTCATAGTTAAACTACTGTCAATAAAGTTGTGCATTAATTCAGTATCAGGATAATGATTAGTGTCAAAATTGTATTGATTGCTAAAAACATTTTGTTTAAAGTACAATTCTAATTTAAAAGTTATAGGTGCATTGACAGTAAAAACTCTATTAGTACTTGATGCAATTGCTGGACAACCTACATCTACACTATGAGTTTCTATATTTTTAAATATACCTAAAGATAAAGTGTCTGTTGTTTTAGTTTTACTAAAAGCGTCAGCATTAATAATATATTTAACTTTAGATTTTTTTTGTTTATTAAATATCATCTGTAATATTTTCCAAAAAACTTACCACCTATTGCTAAATCTTTACCTGCTAATTTCTGTTTTAATTTATAATTTTTATTTAAATTTACAAATTCTGTATCAAAAATTTCTTTTTTAAATGGTACGTGTACTGCTAATGGAGTACCTTGTTTTATTAATACTTCACTTTTTTTTGAAGTAATAGCTATTTGTATATTAACTTGATGAACCTTATCTGTATTTTGTATTCCTGTTACAGGAAACCAAGATTTATTATAAGTAAAAGGCATTTCCATTTGTCTTATCCATATACCTTTAGGAGTAATAATTTCTAATGGTAAATTAATTTTAAATATAAATTTAATTCCGTGTCCACTAGGTAAATGATTAACAAATTGTTCATTGTAATGATTAGCCATATCAGAAGTTTTATGTAATACTAAAGGTGTTTCCCATTCCCAATCACCATTATTATATTTAAACCAATAATCCATAGGTGCTGTAATAACGTAACCTTCATTAAATATATCTGCAAAACTAGGACATATTTTTACAGAACCTATACGACTTATTAAATTATGAAAAGGTTTTTGTGGGTGTGGTAATTTAGCTGGTAACTTTTTGTACCATTCAGGTTTAAATTCTGATAATGGTTTAGGGTGAAACTGTGGATTGTTAATATATTCTTCGCTATATGAAGCGTATATTATTTTATTCTTCTTCTTCATAAGTTACTTTCATTAAACCATTACCTAATAATGCTGCGTTTAAACTTATATTATTTCTATTAAAAATAATTCCTTGCATTTGTCCTTTTTGATTAGGTTGAAAACTTCGATAAACAAGTTTGTTATTTGCTTGTATCATAAAATCAGAAACAAATTTTTTAATTAATTGTTCATTTTCTTTTTTCCAAGTTGTTTGCAATAGGGCTACATTAATTCTTTTATGTACTGAAAAACCTAAATCTATTAATAAAGCTATTTGATCAGGTTTAATAAATCCTTTGTATTCAGCTAAAT
>Ga0222718_10003333_pt1 | contig 13819 bp, 27 predicted proteins | sample C33_27DmetaG_FD_165045 | JGI IMG/M metagenome (GOLD analysis project Ga0222718, IMG submission 165045) | Estuarine water microbial communities from San Francisco Bay, California, United States - C33_27D | ecosystem: Environmental > Aquatic > Marine > Unclassified | place: USA: California... | reverse complement strand
ATCTGCTCCTGCTGCACAACTTATTGAGGGATCTATTGAAGGTAGACTTCCTACTCAAGAAGAACTTATTAGAGCAGGTATAACTGGAACTTTGCTTGGTGGAGCATTGGGTGCAGGTGGTGAGGCGTTATCCAGATCTTATGCTAAGTTCGCTGGAAAGAATCAAGATGAGCTTACTAAGGCGTACAACAGAGGAGATAAAGATGCTAAGAATGTTGTAGATCCTTTACTTAATGCAGCAGACCCAGAAAAAGCAGTTTCTCAAGTTGCTACTAATACTTTAGCAAAAGGAGATATTGTAGAAAACTTTCCTAAGTCTGCTAAGGGTTTAGTTGGACTAGCAAAACGTACTGTTTCTAGGATTGCTCCTAGTGCTGGTATAGGAAGAGGGCTTGATTTAGACTTAGAAAGAATCAGGAAAGAAGCTGATGGGCTAGAGGCAACAGCAGACAAGATTAGATCTACTATAGAAAGTAAGCTGAAAAGAGATCCATCTGCTAAAGATAAAATTGATAAATTTCTTACTGGTGATGCTGATCTTGATTCATCACTAGATGATATTGCTGCTGACCTTAGAAAGTTCAAGGATGAGATGGCTCCTATTCAAGAGGAACTTGCTCAGTTAATAGACGCAGACTTTTACAGGGCCTTAGATTCAAAAGAAAGAGAAAGGCTATCAAGCACAATACGCCAAAGCATAGAAGAAAATAAATACCTTAAAAGAGAGTACAGAATTTTTACTGATAAAAACTTTGTGCGTAGCCCTGCTCAAAGGCGAAAAGCTCAAGAAGAAATAGCTGATTCAATTATAAAAAAGAACAGAGAAGAAATATCTGAAGCTATAAAAAACAAGAAAGAGGTTCCTTCAAGGATAGGCAAGGAATCCGCTATGGTTCAGGCTGGAGAGCATCTTAAAAGCCTAGAAAACGTAAGTGCAAGGTCTCAAAAAAACAAAGAAGTAGGGTACGTTCCTCAATCTTTTCAAGGATCACTTAAAAAACTGCGTGAGCCAGGAGAGCAAGAAAAACTATATCTTGGTGAAATAAAAGATCCAAGCGAGAAGGTTTTTGGTACACTAAGTGGCACTGCTAGGTTAAGACAGGCTGCTAAGGAAGATCAGGCTATACTTGATTATGTTCAGAGGTCTGGAGTTGGCGTTCGTCTACGTCCAGGTGAAATGGTTCCTGAGGACTTAGAGAAGCTTAATCTTAAAACTATTGATGACTCCAATATTTATGTTCCAATTGAGTTCGAGATAGCGTTAGAGAAGGTACGTCCTAGGGTAGCCAAGCAACAGGGTGATTTTAACAAAACATGGGATAGTATTAGCGGATTTGTTAAGGCTAAGAATGTCCTAGGTAATGCTCCAGCTTACGCCACTCAGCTTGTGTCTGGTATTGGGTTGACTCTCTCTAATGGCATTATGCCTAGAGGTCGTTACTTCAAGAACGTAGGTAGAGGCACTCAGGTAGTCGCTGGAGACTTTAAGGCTTTGTCTAAGATACCAGGTATTCAAAGAGTTCTCGGAGACAGGAAGGCGTTCTTAGATGACTACCAAGATGCAGTTTCCTTAGGTATCATAAATCAGAACGTTGAGGCATCAGATATACGTAATGCTTTTGAAGGTTCCTTTAAGCCACTGAAAAAGATCATTGATCCATTAGGCAAGGTTTACTCTGCACCTGATAGCACGTACAGGTACGCACTGTGGAAGAGCAATCAGGACTCTATATCGAAAATGTTTCCTGGGTTAGATGAGCAGAGTGCTAAACGCCTAGCTGCTAACTTCACAAATGATACCTTTCCTAATTACGAAAGAGTTAGTGGTGCTGCTAAGTTCCTTAGCCGTAAAGCAGCCATAAACCCGTACATTTCTTTTACACTAGAAACTTTCAGAAACGTTTACAACCAAGTTAAGTACGCCGACCAAATGCTTAAGGGCGAGTTCGGAAAAAACCTTGGCATAGATCCATCAAAGCTCACTAAAGCAGATCAGGCTGCAATGAGACTAGAGGGACTAAAAAGACTTGGTGCTGTTATTGGAGTAGTTGGTGGAAGTACAGCAGCAGCTACTGGAGCAGTGAACGTATTCAAGGGCAAGGATGAGACTACTTTAGAAACAGATGAAGAAAAACAAGCGTACCAAGAGACGATAGCTAACTCTTGGGACAGAGGTAAAACTCTCGTTGCTACAATGAATGAGGATCGCTCTAAGTCCAGGTACGCAGACCCATCTTACTTGGTTCCTCAAGCTATTATTCGTGATGCTATAAAGGCTGGTTTGTCTGGAGACCCAGATGCAATTACTAAGTACGTCGTTGACCAGTTCGGTACTGATGGTGGACTTGTTGTAAGACCTTTGCTTAATGCAATCGCTAACAAGGATGACTTCGGAAATATCTTAGAAAGCCAAGAGGATTACGGAGCAGAAGAAAGAGCGATGTACTTGTTTAAGGAATTGCTTGCTCCACCCACTCTTAGAGAGGCTAAGAAGTGGGAAGAAGCCCTTGAGGGAAAGGGTAAGTACGATGTAGGCGATCTGACAAAGAGAGCTTTTGGACTTCGCGTAAACGCTGTAGATAATAAACAGCAAGCTAAGTTCAACATAATGGATTCTGTAAAGAACTTACAGGAAACCAAAAGAAGATTTTACAGAGATGCGGAAGAGCTTCAGGATGCAGACCTACAGGCAGCTTACCAAAGATCTAATGCACAGGCCAAGCAAAGTTATGACAAGATTGCTAGGCACTACAAGAATCTTCAGACATTAGGATTCAGTGAGAATGAAATCTTCACTATCATGAAGAAGGAAGCTGGGGTATCCTCAAAGGATTTGCTCAGAATCTCAAGTGGATTAGGGTATGAGAACTTTGAGGCCACAAAGGCTAAAAACATTAGGGAACTTTACGAAGACCTTGACCCTGAAATATCAAAGGATAGAGCAATCAGAGCTATTGAAGACCCTGAGATTAGAAGACGATTAGAGAACTACCAAAAGGAACAGGAGTTCATCGAAAAGAAAAACATTAGTATACGAGAAAGAACCTTAATGGGCCTTACTAATGTAGAAAAAGTTCAGTACCTTAAGAACAATAATGCTTCTAGGGGAGAAATAATAGACCTTTGGAAAAGGAAAGTTATTTCTGGTAAGGTAAGGGCTGAAGCTCTTAGGAATTCAAGAAGATAAAAAAAGGGCAGCAGGTTTTTAAGCCCACTGCCCTTGAGGTGCCATGCGTGCGGAGAGCAGATCACTCTGGATCTGATGTATCGGGAGGGATAATTTCTTCTTCCTCTTTAGATGATAGAAACTCTTCTATTCTATCTCTAAGAGATCCAACAACGGAAAGTTCTTTACCGTGGAATGCTCCACGTTTAGCAGCCAGGTCTATAATGTTGACTGCTTGGGATAAATCTTGGTACGAAATGGTAGGTATGGTAGGTTCTTCTGACATGGTTAACTATATAATTGATTCTCTGGGTGGCATGACTTCTTCTTCTTTTTTAGAAATCAAGAATGCTTGCATTCTAATGCTAATATCTTCAGCAATTTCCTCTTCGTTGCCCCTAAACGCTCCACGTCCAGCAGCCATATTTATTAGAACAAGAGCGGTTGATAAATGATAGTACTCAAGTTTAGGTTCTGACAGATCAATTTTTTTCATAATTAAGACTGTAGTGATTCTGGCTTCTTTGTCAACTCCCTTATCAGGACTCTGTACTTCTCTTTTGTCTGAGGTCTTTTAGCTCTATTGATCCTACGCCTGTACTCTCGGACTACCTTATCTGTGTCTGTTCTGTGCTTAGGATGGATAGGATTTACTGAGTAATCTTTACTCCAGTATTCTATGATAGCAATGAGAACATCCTCGTAAGAGGCTCCCAGAGGCCGTATAAATCGTTTGTACGCATTCCATACCTTACCCTCGAATGAATTGACTTCACGCTGTAGAACGCATCTGACGTGTCCTGAGACATGATCGTGGTCTAAGACCGCATCTTTGATCTGCAATCCCGTAATGGGATCTCGCCCTCCTTGTCGGATCAGGAGTTCCTCCCTGAATGATTTGATCTCGGACTGTTTAAGCTTGTTCATGTTAGATTACTACGGCAAATCTACTTTATACCCGTTTTCTAATTTATAAATCCATAACTTGGCGTACATTTCTACCTCCATGTTGTCCCATAAATATCTCATTAGATCCTTTTTGAGTTTTTTATCGTTAGGCAAAATGTACCTCTCGTATACATCTTTATATCCAAAGTCAGCATATTGTCGCATATCGTTAAATTCCCGAACTTCGCAAAAATCATTAGGCATTACTCCCATTGAAAGAACGTAACCAAAGAACTTTTCGTCTCCTACTTTTAGAAGGGGCCATTCATTTATCTCAAGCTCTTGGTAAATTAGTTCTGTATAGCTCATTCCTGATTAACCTTTCTTACATCTGAAAGCAAGAGCCATCGGCAGCCGTGGTCATTTTTCTCAAGAGTCCTACCTAGGTATTTAGCCATGTCCACGTATGCAGCCCTATGTAGACCCTCTCCAGTCACTTCAAGCACCCGAATAGGCTTTCTCTGGAGCATCTGAACCTCTCGATGCCAGTACGGAAAGTTCATCCTGGCTCTGCGGATCATTGGATTACAGTATCTTGAGTTTTTAGACGGGTTATTTTCCCAAGTTTTTAAGACAATCATATCCCCCTCTTCGATGTTATCCATTATAGGGACTGGATGTTTTAGTCTGTACGTTAAAAGTGGATGAGTCCTCATAATCAAATTAATTTATTTGCTCAGATCAATCAAATCTTTAGTTCTTGCGTGTACTTTTCCCAGCTCTGTACCTCTTCAACAATCCACTCAACGGATTCTTTATTGAGAACAGCTTGGTCTACTAGCTCGTGGATGAAATCATCTTTAACTCCACCCATCAGTCTAGTGATCTTGGCCGTTAGTACATCTACCTGATTTTGAAAAGTCTGAGCAGCAGTTAGCAGCTCGATTGCTTCTGACACCTCACTGACTGTTAATTTTTTCATAGCTCGTACATTGTCTCCTCTAGGAATCTCTGCATCCAGCTCTCAAGAATCCGAATGGTTTCATTAGGCAGGAGAGATGACTCAGCGTACACGATTATAGTGTTATCATCATCTATGTCTATTACCTTTTGGTGGAACATAGTGACTTCATCCATTAGAGTTTTCCCTAGCTCAGTTCTGCATACCTGCCTTGCTGGAAAAACGTGGTAGCCCACTGGCATTAGATCGCCAGTAAAACCGCCACCGATCATAGGTGCTACGCTTTCTTTTACGTACCCTGAATCAGATGAGAGCATCTCTTTCACCTGTAGTGCTAATTCTTTAAACTCTTCTTGAATCATTCTTCTCTGTAAAAAACGTCTATGTGTCCTGGCTTTACTACGTACCCTACTCCTTCTATGGCAGGAACAACAAGTTCATCAAGCACTTCATGGAGCATCATGTCAACTTCATCAGAAGATACAGTGCAGGTTTTGTACGGGGTCTTAAAGGTAAGCGTGTACCTTTGTTGGCATATCGGGCAGGTTTCTTCGTTCATGGGTAATCAATATGGTTTTCTTTCTTTTCTTTAATCATTGCTAAAGCTATTGTACAGTACCCGATGATGTCCTCAAAGGCATCCTCAACGTGCTCATCCTCCACTGCTAAGGATTTAGTTTTGCAGAACGTCTGCACTCTCTTTATCTTGTCTCCCATGCGGACGCACAGTCCAATGAGAGGATCTACTCCGTACTCCCTAGCTTGCTCAAAGTTAGCGAAAGCGTCAGTGCTCATTGCGGTGTAGTCGTTGTTCTTGTCCTTTAGAACATTGGACATCTTGGCGAATAAAGCCTTAGTAAACTCTTCAAACTGTTCTTTTATCATGTTCTTTTATTATAATGTTATTTAAACCCCACACATTCCTTCGCACTCTGCCTTAAAGTCCCAAGTAAGCTGACCCTTATCAACATCATTGTCAAAGTCAACTTCTCCTAGTGGTTTACAGGAATTGTGCAGGTATACTTCCATTTTCATTGTTGAATCCCACTCCCTGTAAAGCTTTCTTAAATTTTCGTCAAACTCAATAGCTTCTTGAAAGTGTTTAGGTTCATCGTCCCTAAGTCTTCTCCATTCTTCGTCGCTATGGAACGGACAATAGTAACAAGCAGACCTTGGTGGCTCTGGATAATTATTTCTTTCCATCCATTCCAAACATTGCCACCTAGACATTCTGTTTTCTATTAAGGGAAACCTGTGTTGAGTCCACTTTAAGTTAGGATCTTTCATCCGCTGCATCTCGTCCCAAGATATTCCGATCCATTGCGTAACAGTAATTTCTTTTTGCCCTCTCTTGATTTCAGCCAGCTCCTTAACCTTTTTTATTATTGGCCTTATTTTGTAATCAGCGGTACATTTTCTTCCTATAGCTGCTGTCTTATCCCCATTGGGCATTATTCCAAACAAAGGGATAAGCCTTCTCATTTTGTTTTTACCGTCCTTGCCAATCTTTTTGTCTAACGATTCCTTTGTTAAGCTTCCAAGAGTTACTTTGTGAACTGGGAACGGCAACTCTTTTTCTAAGAACTTAAGCCATTTGTACACTGAGTCAGGTTCGGCCTGAGTGTCTGCAAAAATAGCTGCGTCTGGCATGGGGACAAGCTCTCCCCTTGCTGCCATTAAGGCCATGCAAGAGCTTTGTACACCTGCTCCTAAATTTATAAAATTGTACTTGGTATTCTTTGGCTTATCTAAAATCATAGCTCCATTAAATAATTAGTAGCTACCTTACCGTACTGCACTACTCCGCATCCTATAGCTGGATGAGGGCCGTACTTACCGTAAGCCATAGCGTAACTGTCCTTGTCTATCCCAGATCCTAACTGCATACCGAACACTTTACACTTAGCTCCTGTGTGCCACTGAACGTAGCACTCAGAGTGGTAGTGTCCCTGCACAACTGATTGCATATCCTGCTTGGCTCTTTGGATAGCCTTCTTGCCATCGCCATGACAATACACTACGCTGTCTATCGTAACGCTTTCAACGAACTCCCATCCAGGAGCCTCAAGAACTTCACTGTAATCTCTGACCCAGCGTTTAGATATTCCTGCTGTGTAAGCCTTACGATGGACTAGCCTATCGTGGTTTCCTATACAGACGTAAGCCTCAGGGAAAGCCCTGTACCACTTACCTATTCTCTGTATAGCCCTGTCTAGTTCTTCGCCAGCAGAGTAGCCATCGGGGTCTGTCTCGTGGTAGCTGCTGTAATGGTTGTCGATGACATCACCGATCAGTACAACTTTGTTGCATCCAGCTTTACGATCCACGTTCTTACAGAACCTGAGGTATTTGTCTAAGCAAAAAGGCTCATGCAAATCCCCGATGGCTAACACTTTTGACATACGCTATACAGAAAGTTTCTTAAACGCTAGTTCCTGAATAAGTACCCTAACTTGTTGAACCTCTATGTCAAGCGATCTGACTAACAACAGCTCAATTCCAGCGAGCGTAAGCTCTTCGGTAGTGAGTTCACGTACCTTTGGAGTTGGCTGGACTTCACCCTGGCTGTCAATGCAGGTTGCAGTGTCTTCCTTGAACTTGAACTTAGGTGGTTCATTCGTTTTGTACACCTTAACCTCGCCGTCTATGTATAGACTAGCGTCAGTAGCGTACACCTCAGTCCCCCTCTCGTATTTACTGAGAGGAGAACCTTTGTATATGAGGCCGAAAGTTGAACCATCTTTACGCTCAAGCTGGAAGTTGTTAGCGGAGTCTTTGTACACCTGCTTAACAAGCTTCCCCTGAATCCATTTAGTTTCACTCATACTTACCACGGTAGATCGTCATCGCCATCGTCAGCAGCATTAGCTGTGACAGGAATGTTCTTAGGCTCTTGACTTTCCTGTTCAGCAGGAGTCGCGGAGCGATTAGCCTTACGTTCCTCAAAGACAGATTGATTATCTTGGATGAAACGATTAACTGTGTCCACGAAGAAGTCGTTCTGCTTAGAGAAGTCGAAGTACGTCTTGTCCCCGATCTTAGCAGAATCTGCTTCAGGAACTCCAACGTACTTACCGTCCTCATAGGGGAAGGCTGAAGCAACGTTAGCTCCACCTTGCTGCATCGTGATGTAGATAGGTACGATTGTACGCTCATTACCCTGTGGATCTTTGAACGTGTAAGCTCCCTTAGAGTTTATCCAAGTGGCTGCACTCAGGGGAGAATGAACTGAGATGTTAGGAATTTTCTTAGCAATACCCTTGAAGTCAACAGATAACTTACCGTTGGCTTTGTCCTTCCATACAGGTACACTAAGTACATCTACTCCTTGATCGTGCTGAAGTCCTATGTTGAGAACCTCACCGTACATTCCGTTGTCGATGTAAACGGATTCGATATTACCGAACAGTTTATCTGTAGTGTACTGCCATCTCTCGCCAGGTGAAGGCTTAGTGTACTTGTGCAGTACCCTACCGTCATTGGCTTGCTCATTGCTTATTTGGTCACGGCATTTACTCCAGTAACCCCCGTTTGTATTGTCTTTTTTCCAGTATCGTGTGTCTCTCATATATATTATTGGTTCCCTGTTTTAGCTTCAATCACTTCTTCCAACTTGGATGAATCTATTCGGAGAGTTCTGTACCCCCATCTAATTACAGGGATGTCCCCTTTATTTATGAGGTTACGAACTATCTCAATGCCTATACCAAGCTGCTCGGCAGCCTGAGGGATTGAGAGGTATTTGGTGTTATTTTTGATCATATGTTTTATTGGTTTCTTATTATGTACTAGTAACTAAACTCGTACTGTTGATGATGAAAAGAAGCGGAAACGTCGCTCCATATATCGTACATTTGCAGATCTCTGGATAATGTCAAGTCAGAGAACGATTTGATTCTAGATAAGGCTGTGTAAGTTAGACCTGGAGCCATAGGTACTTGCCTTGGTAGCTGTAGATGTACCTTATTCAGTGTGCTTCCTTGGCTGGAGTGGATCGTCATGCTGTAACCAAGCTGTACAGGAAACTGTACGTACTCTCCCTTACTTTCATCAGTAATCTTTTCCTCTCCATCCTCGATAGTAACCTTGGGCGTACTGTCTTGGTACTTCTTTGGCTTCAGATAAATTATGCTGTTGTCAGAATCCCTGTGGATTATCATACGGCTACGCTTATCAATTCCGTAGAACGTACCAGTGTCTCCGTTCACAATCCTTTGCGTAACTCCCATTACCTTGTACGTCATGTTTGCTTTCACAACTACACGACAGTACTCCTTCAAGTATATCTTCTCTTCGATGGGAAGATCCTTGTCTCTCTTCTTTTTGAACGATCCAGTTCGAGTGGCAGAAAAACACAATAGCCTTCCCTGTAAGTCATTAAGTTTTTTCTTATTGATCTCGTCACGTATCTTTCTGAGAGGAGTAAGTATAACTGCTTTACTATCAGGTGCTTGCACACGTGTATTCAGATAGTCAATATCTATTTTAGTCTGAGCACCTACTCTAATTCTGTTCAAGATGTTAGCCTCGATAGGATTTTCCTGACGTATTACTTTTGTAAGACTGACTTGGTGAAAGTCAGTGTTCAGTACATTGCTCTGGAATAATCCAAACGGAGCTTTGTAACCGTAACGTTTTAATGTACTAGCATCTCTGCCCTGGGCAACTGGTGGAAGCTGGCCGACATCTCCAACGCACAGAATCTTAGCTCCTCCGAATGGCTCGAAAGATCCACGAGCTTTACGTAACGCTGCTTCGATGAAGTCAAGGTGATCGCACCTTACCATCCCTATCTCATCTAAGATAATCCACGAGCAGTGCTTCAGAACTTCTTTGCGTTGTCCTCCAAAGTACCTGCAAGATGGATCGTTGAACCTCTGCCTGTGTACTGGCTGCTCCTTGAAGTTTGGATTGATTGGATGCGTAGACGGTATCCCGAATAGCTTATGTATTGTACTGCCTCCAATGATAGTAGCTGCTCTACCAGTAGGTGCTGCTAAGATCGAGCAGTTGAATGTCTTAACTATTTCTTTTATTAGAAATGATTTACCTGTACCTGCTGACCCAAAGCATATCAGTCTACTGCCTTGTCTGCCAGTAAGCATACAGTCCATCACGTGCTGTTGTTCTATCGTTAATCCCATAGTTTTATCTCTCCTCTAATCCCTTAATAGATCGTTGTATCTGGGTACAATTAGCCCCTACAAGGGACCAACCATTCTATCCTTGATCCCTGTAATGAGTCAATGTAGAGCTGGTGCCTGAGAGGACTCGGTACGTCACTATGATCCTCTTTGGTCAGGCATTAGCCATTGCTTTCGCAATCCTTTTTACAACCAGATGGGCAACTTCTGGCAACCGATGTCCCTTGTACCGCTAGGTACGCCTGATCTCAAGGCCAAGGGTGCAACTATCTTTGATGGTATTACTACCTGAAAAAAGAATTGGACAAACTTTCCTCATTTGTCAAGCCGCCCCTCCTTTTCGTACAGGTAATCGAAGATCCTTCTTAGCTCATCCTTGCCTTCCTCGATCTCATCAATCACTATACGGGACAGTGCGTGTGGTAACCTGTTCTCAATCAAGTAGGAAACCATCCTGTCTAGGTGATAGTCCAGCTTCTCCATCTCCCAGTGGCAGTACAGGGAGGTTCTAAGGTCACTAGGATCTATCCCTAGTGCGCGTATTTTTTCTGTGTTGTACTTCATAACTATCTTACTAGTGTCCCCCAGGGTATCGCTTCTAGCACTGATTTCTTCATCAGGTTGTCCAATGCTACCTCCTTAACGGCCTCCATTTCGCTATCGTTGACTGGGTTCAGGAGATCGGTTATCCTCTGGACTTCAGCATCGTATTTTTCTTGACCGACTGCCCTCATGATCTTCTTACCGCATGGGCCTTCCATCAGTTCTCTATGATCCTGCACCACCTTCTCTAATGGAACGATCTTAACAGCCTTTACTCCAAGCTGGTTTCGGAATCGGTTCCTAGCTTGCTTGGCTGCGGACGGCGTAGCACTGGTTCCTAGTACGTAGTTCCGGTATTTTAAGGCGAACTTTTTGCCTAAGTAGTACGCACTGCTAACGTCAGCGTAGCACATACTCTGATCTTCTATCTTCTTCAGTTTCTTCTGTTCTTTAGTCATGATCCTATGCACTCCTCCATGTATCTCTCAATGGCAGCATCGTACTGCCTCTCTATGATTCCTTGCCGTGCTGCCTCCTCGATTGCATCGTAGACATTAGGGTCTAGTACGCACGATAGCTCCTGAACAGAGCCAACGAGCCACACCCCATCAATGAACATATCCTGTGGGCAGTCTCCATCCATGCTTACGTCAAATCTTACGTCTTCTACTTTTACTTCTATTGTATTATTTGGTTTCATTATACTGTGGTATTGCACTCCCCATGCTTAATCTGATCTTCAACAGACCCGTAAGTTTCGTTGGTGATCGACCGAAGGTCATCGAAGAATGTCCCGATTGTGGTTCGGGCATCGGTTATTGTTTCCTTCAGCCTATCGTCATCCGATGGGCTACGAGCTTCTTCCATATCTAACGGGAGTTGTTCCCGCTGGATGTGCTGGATGTCTACGTGCAGATCCTTCAATAGCATATGCGTGTGACGTTCCTCTGTCATCGCTGCTATGCGGTTAATCTCCATTGCTAGAGAGTTCAGTGCTTTTTGTGTATGCTTCATGTCTTAATCCTCCTATGCTTTTGATACGAACGGGAACTGTACAGGGCGTACTGCTCCCTCAGTGATTGCAAGTACGGTAGCTCTGCCATTGGATGGCTCGCCCTTGCCTATGTATATAGCAACAAGTTTAGCTGCTGTCTTGTGTAACTTTACTGTGATTTTGTCTCCGAACTTCATATTGTTTTGTGTGTTTTAGGTTTTTGTTTTAGTGAAAATGCCATTAAAGACCCTGCACCCCTAGCTGTTCAAGCTTTTTCTTCACTTTCTGCCAGTATCTATCCGTAGCTGATTTTCTAAACCCCATAGGGCCTCCATTGTGGATTCTTGAAATGTCCTCATATGTCGGAGTTCTGACTAGTCTACGCTCTGTTGCGTATCTCGCCATGTACGCCCTAACTATTTGCTTCGCTGTTTCAGGATCGAATGCGTCTTCATGCGTCCAATCTTGCCTAGCGTACTCTGCTGCGTCCTGTACGTACGCTGCATGAAGTTGCAAGCACCCGTAGGCCAGCCCATTATCTCCTATTGCGTTAGGATCTCCGCTCGATTCGACCGCTATCAGTGCGGCCAGTAGTAATGCCCAATCAATCATTTGCTTTTCCTTTCCTGTAGTTTTGTTGCCAGTAGTGATGCAAGGACAATCGCCCCTGCTATGATTCGTATCGTTTCAGTGTCCATCGCATTAATGACAAATTCATGATTAATTCCTCACCGTCTCTACCCAAAGTTTTGGGTCGGAGTCGCCTATCTCCTCCGTAATTCTCCTATAAACGGTTTTAACCGCCTGATCTCTAGTAAATCCTCCCGAGTATATCTTGTGGGATTCGCATCTAGCGGTAAACATTATCACTTTTTGCAAGGGGCAAGGCTCCTTGTCGCGTTCTACTGTTACAAAATAAGTCATTTTTTATATCTCCTTTTGTTTTTAGTTAATTGTGCAAAAGAGTTCGTTGATCTGCTATTGGCCTAAATACTCGGACAGCCTCTTCAATGGAAAAAAAGAATCCTATCGAACCCTGTTGGGGATTTCGTTCGTCAATCACTTTAAACTTAGTAACTCCAGAATCCGTTTTAAACTCTTCAATTATAAATGTCGGGAGCGTTCTCTTTCCTCCAAATTGTCCATTAGTTTTTGTGAAATTTATGTTCTGTATTTTCATCCGTCAATTTCCTTTCTGTATATTCTAGTAACTTCTTCTACGCTAATTTCAAATTCGTTCGCTACTTCTTCAAATGAATAGTTTCCTAGTATAATCAAATCAAGTATTTCCTCTCTCATTCCTTGCATTTTAAATCTCTCCTTTCTGTTCTCTTTTCTTAAGTAAATTTTGAACTCTCCTTACGGCCAAGTATTGATTGTAACCGTGATTGACTTTGTGACCCTGCTTTTCTGCGTTATCCATTGCAACATTTAATGCTTCGCGGATAGCTGGCTTGTCATTTGCTCTATCTATTGGCAAGTAAGCGCCAATTACTTTGATTGCTTGATTTATCATTTTTTATATCTCCTTTATTGTTTTCGAATAATCCGTATTGTGATGAATGGCAGAGCATTTGCAAAGCCATTTAGCTTCTCTTAAAGACAGCGTTTTCCCCGAAGTGAAAAGAGAATCTATTTGTGCGTTTTTCGCTTCTCTAAGTGTGTACTTCTCTTTGAATGGCAAAAATCCGTATTGCTTGCATTGTGAATAGAGTTTCATTTGTATTTCTCCTTTGTGTTATTGTTTACGATTCGATCTTTATCATTCTGTTAAAAATCATGTCATCGAATCTTTTAAAATCTTTCAAGCTTAAACATTGTGCTTCGTATAAGCGGCCAAGACTTCTATCCATCCTTTCAAGCTTACTCTTTGCTTGAAAAGTATAATCCCATACAGATTCCTTATCATATTCTTTAAGCTTAAGAGAGAAAGCCTGCGCTGTTTCAATTTGTGTTTGTGTCATTTCGTTTATCTCCTTTGTTTTAGTTAATCATTGCGTGTAATTCTTTTCCCATTTCGTCAAAGTAGATGAAAAGATATTCGTCTAAATATTGTTCGCTTGCATTGTATGGCAAGATCCCAAATTTCTTTGCATTCTCTAAAATTTCCCAATTCTCGTAAG
>Ga0222718_10003332_pt1 | contig 13824 bp, 44 predicted proteins | sample C33_27DmetaG_FD_165045 | JGI IMG/M metagenome (GOLD analysis project Ga0222718, IMG submission 165045) | Estuarine water microbial communities from San Francisco Bay, California, United States - C33_27D | ecosystem: Environmental > Aquatic > Marine > Unclassified | place: USA: California... | reverse complement strand
AGTAGATTCTGAAATAACAACTAATGCGTTTATTTTGTTTTTCTTTTTTTTTGGCATAAGAGGAACTCTTTGTTTAGATATATATACCTCCTAACGCTATTAACGCAAAGCGATTTTGTCAGGAAGGTGACCCCCTTTTAAAACCCCCTTAAAAATGATGCTCTTTTAAATTGGTACTGATAGTCATAATGTATCAGAACAACTTATGAATAGAATTTATTTAAATTAATAAACTTATTAATTGAAATCAGGCCTGACTTTATAAAAAAAATAAATAATGCCTCTATATGAGCCTGATGCAACTATGCCTTTAAAAGTTACAAAAATATCAGCTTTGCAAGTGTATTAATATTGTTTTTATTGAATAAATTTAATTTAATCCTTAGACCATTTAACTATTAATGGTTTATTATCAGCGTTAGAAAGCTGTAATTTTTGGGCATTATCGTTATATTTTGGTAATAACTTTGATGCTTTCCATCTATTTAAGTTTGTTATTTCTTTCAATAGATTGGTAATTGCTAAGTCACCTTTGCCATTTGCTTTGAATTCATCAACAGTTTTATTCAACATATCAATGTTATTGCTTAAAAGGTAGTCAATGCCATCTTCTTTCGCTTCTTCATATAATCTTCTAATCTTTGGCTTTTTTCTCATTAACTTTCTAAGGCCTTCATAAGACAGATTTTTATCATCTAGGACAGATTTAACAGACTTACCCAAAGCCAGTTGTTCAAATACATCTTCAAGCGTTTTATTATCAAATTTAATTTTGTTCATATTATTTTATATTTAAGTATTGACAAGCTATTGACAATAATATAATAGTTTGTTATGTTTAATTTATACATAAAAAACAACTAAAAAGAAAGGTTAATATTATGGATTATTGTATGGAATGCGGTGAAGATTTGGGACAAGCATGGAATGAAATCTCAATTTGTGAGAATAAAAAATGCGATAAATATCACAAAAAAAATTCTATTGATAAAATAGATCACTTAGAAGGTCAGATTTTATTAAATGAACAAATGAATAATTCATAAAAAAAAGAAGGGTTAATATTATGAACTTAGACAAAATACAAAAAAGAGTTGATGAAATAAATAAAATATTTGAAGGAAGCTGGGAAAATATTGACAGCGGTTCTTTACTAACTGAAAGAGCTGAAAAAGAATTAATATTAAATAAACAAGGCGTAAATATTAGATTGACTGGTAATAATAAATATTACTGGGGTTATCAATTTAAGGCTTTCAGAAAAAATATTGATAAATATGGCTCAAATTATGGTTACAAGGATATTGATGGTTCAAAAATATCTTTCCATAAATATTCAATTAATCAAGAATATTCGCAATATTCAAATGATCTTTGGCGTTTTGATAGCGTTGAAGAAATGAAAGGATTTGTGAAAGGTTATAATTCTATGTGTAGCATATTAGAAGACAAACAAAAAAATAATTAACCTATTGACAAATAAATTCAATAAGTATAATCTGTCAATAACTAACAAAGAAAGGTGAAACAATGACAATTAACAATAAACAATTATTAAACATAGCTAACACTATAAGATCACAAATACACCCTACAATTTTGATGTGTTCAGCTTCAAGAAATTTTGGGGCTATTGAAAATGAAAAAGGTCTTTATGGTTTGCAATTTAATATTAGTAATACTTCAAAATATAAATTTGCAACTGTTAGAATTATTTTAAATGGGTCTGACTTATACGATATTGAAATTAAAAATGTTAGGGGTCGTATAGTTGACACTAAAAAAGATATTTACAATGACCAATTAAATGAAATCTTAGAAGCTATGTGGGAAAAGAAAGAAACATTAAAAAGATGGGATAATGAAATACCTAGCTTTAAAATAACACATACAAACAACCAACAAAGAAAGGCGTAATGATGGAAAATAAATTTAAAATAGTTGACTGGATGAACAATAGAATATTTCCTGACAAGGCTTTCAGTAGCTTTGAACATGGATGGGAATATATCTATAATAAGTTTGATAATGAAGAAGATCATCAGGAATATTTTGTAGTTGATATAAACCAAAAAGAAAGAGGTCAAATATGAAAGACTTTTTATTTAAAGCGTTTGTATTTTTATTTATGACTTCAAGCCTGACTGGTTTGATGCTCTTAATTTTACACACATGGGCAACTCAAGGCGGTCTGTAATGATTAGAGCAATATATTTTAGTTTATGCTTTGGATTAGCTTTATTGGGTCTATTTGTAATAACTCATATCAATTTAACTTTGGGTCTTAGTATGTTTGCTTTGTTCATTGTTAAGTTTTTATTAATGCTACCTAGTACAGAAAGAGGTTAATTTATGGCTATAGATTTTGACGCATTAGACTTAGTAAGGACAGAAAACAAAGACAGATTGTATCAAAAAAAGAAAAAAGCATTAGAGCAACTAAAAGAATTATTAAAAAATTATAGCTCTGATACCTTAATTGATATGATTATGAAAGAAAGTGAGAACAATAAGAAGTGATTGAAGCATGGATAATAATTGAGATAGTTTTAATAACTTATTATTTAATAACAAACTAAGAGGTAAATATGAGAGTATGGAACATAAGAGTAACTGACAGAGGCGGATTTGATAGCTATTCTTTTTTTCAAGAAGATGAGCCTACCAACCAACAATTAGAAAATATTAAAAAGATATATCAAAACTCAGGTAGATACTTTCCTGAAGATATAGAGGATATTGAGGTTGAAATAAAAAATAGTTTTGATAATCAAAATATTCCAACCTACGATCAATTAATAGATCATTTAAAAGATAAATATGGAAAGGTAAGCAAATAATGATTGATAGAAATAAGATACAAGAAAAAGATTGGGAAATATTAAGAGATAATTTTACAGATCAAGCTCTAGATATGAGTAGTGATGAACTAGCTGATTATTATGTCCATTATAGAATAAGCGATATTAAAGAAGATGAAAGAATGGACTGGTTTCATAATGGTTTTTTAGCCTGTAATCAATGCAATCAATTTAATAATGATTGCGAATGTGATGAGGAAGATTAAATGATAATTAGAGGTTATCCAATACATAGAAGGAAGGTAAGGATAGCTTGTATATTAATAATATTACTTGCAACCTTGTTAATTATTTTATAATGCTGTCAATAGATGGAAAGGATAAAAGGTTATTTAGAATACAAGCTAGACCTAGAACTATGCGGTGTAAATACCTTTGAGAAAGATGATAAAATTAGAGAAAGATACGAACAATATCTCAAAAATAAACAGCAAGATATTAAAACTAATTCCAAAAAAGATAATAACAAAAAGAGATAGCATAAATTATGCTAGAACGCTTTGGAATATAAAGAAAGGAAGACAACATGAAAACTAAGAAAACAAATAAGAAAAAAAACAAGAAAGAAAATGAGGTTACTAAGTATTTAAAAAATAAATACAAAGCTAACAAAGGTATGAAGATTAAAGACTTAGGTGATGGAATGACAGAAATATCTTTTAGATAAATTGAAGGAGGATAGGGGGTTGTAGAAAGAAAGGTGTAAGAATTAACCCCCATATCCTGAATACCTAGATATTGTATGTTAACTTATTTAACATACTTCATCTTGAGTTTGTTAGCAATATTTATTTCATTAGAAATTAAATTAGTTTTTTTCTTAATTTCTGATGCAATATTAATTTCATACCTATTATCTTTTTCAACTTCAGCCCAATACTCACCCACTATCTTATCAATAACTTTTTCAGGTGTATTCTTGTTTTTAAGAAAGCTAATAAGGTCTATCAGGGGGGGTTTTTTAGCCTGATTATTTCTATTTCGTTCTATAGCTCTTTGATAGTTGAAATTAGAAGACTTTCTAATTTTACTTAATTCATACTGTATAGTTTTTATTGGTACATATTTAGTCATATTACTAACTAGTTATATATTTATATTATATCTTTATTAAGGTACATTTATTACACCACCGATTTGCATCCATTACACCACCGACAGACCCCTTCTTAATAAGATGTTAACTATTTATAACCTTTATCCCCTTCTTATTCACAAAGTTATCCCTCAATTTTTGGTTGTATCTAATCTGTTGCTTTTGTGCCATAACCTTACGCAATCTTAGGTTGTCTTGCAATATAGATTGAAAGTTAGTATCGCCTCTAAAATGATATTTGTTACTTTTATTCTGACCTCTATTTACCCATGTAATATAGCCAAATAGTTGTAATCTGTCCAAAGCTCTCAGAACTGTCCTATTGTCCTTTATTTTAAGTTTTCGTTTTAGATAGGCATAGGAAGGTGTACAGCCTTTAGGTGCGTTCTCAAGCCTTCTCAGAAGCATATAGAGGCATTTCTCAGTAGATGTTAGCACCTCATTATCCAATAATGAATGCTCTACTTTTAAGAATGGTTCTAAATTAGTTTTCATTTATAAATTCTGTAATAGGTTTAAGACTTTCAATAGGTACAGACCAAACATGAGGTCTATCTTGATTGAAATCTGTCCACTTGCCATATTTCCGACAATCTTTTGCCTGTATGTAGCCATAAAAATAAAAGGTTGGGCAATCATCACCAACATAGAAGTAATAATCCTCAGGCTTATGTCCTTGTCTTATAATAAGTGATTTGTTTGGTTTAGAATATAGCTGTGATCTGACTTGTACTGGTTTATTATCTATGATTAAATCCTTGCCATGAAAATTGTTAACTGAATGTGAAAAATATGATTTCATTTTTTTAGCCAAAGCCATTTCGCACATTGTACCTGAAACTGTCTGACCCCACTTTTGATAACGATCAAACTTAGCACCATGACCCCACTTAATATTTTGTCTAAGACTTTCGACTTCCCTGACAACCCCAGTTGAAGCACCTGATAATATTTCTTCCCAATTTAAATCCACCTTTTCTATAGTCATTTATATTAGATATATTATTTTTAAAATAAATCAAATAAAACTATTGACTTAATTGTAAATAATTTGTAAATACTTTTTTAGATGGAAGAAAGATTTACAGATTTAGCTTGGACTACAGGTGATTTTAATAAAGCAACAACCTCACCTAGTCAAACAGCACTTTCTAATTGGATGTGGTATAACAAATATCAACTATTCCCATACTTAAAATTCAAACAAGAAAAACCTTCAATCAGTTTTAAAGCTGGTACATTTGTCCATGATTGGTTTCAAAATATATTAGTAGGTCAGGCAAAGATTGATGATGTGGAACTTGCTTTTAAAACTCACATAGAACAGTTTGAGTTTGAGGAGAAGCATAAGATGAAAGCACAATTTATTTTAAAAAAAATAAAAGGTTATGTTGAAAGACACTTAGAAGCTATCAATGAAGTGTCCGATAATTTTTCAGGATGGTCTTCAGAAAAACCTTTCTCTGATTGGTACAACGATAAGTACATGGGTCAAACATTAAATCTTGCCAATGAAGGTTACATTGATTGTGTTAATGATGGAGAAAAAAAAATAACTGAACATAAAAATAGGTTTGGCAATGTGAGTTTGAAGCCACTAAAAAAACCTAAGAAAGATGATAAGCCTAATGAAAATAGAATTGGGGATTGGGTGTATTCTAAATCTCAAGTAATAAAATATCCTCAATTTACTCATTGTATTCAAACAGCAATCTATTCAAAACATTTTGACTATAAATATAAACCTTATTTAATTTATGTAGGTGATAGCGATTATACTATTTTTACCCCTGATAATTGTTGGGAACTTACCCCTAAAGGACTTCAATATTTTTTTAAAAAATTCATACAAATAAATATTCAAAGACAAGAAATGTTGAGGATGGCAAATGGAGATATGAGAAAACTTGCTATGATTATTGGTGTGGATTGGTCAGAAATTAGAAACTACAAATCTAATTTTTTATTAGAGAACTACCATGAAGAAGATATGCAAAGGCTAGAAGACTTTTATGAAAAACTATAAGGAGGAAAATGAACTTTAGAGAAACTTGTATTGAGTTTAATAATTTATCAAAAAAGAAAAAGGTATCAAATAATGGTGTGCCTTTAAGAGCTGTTATGATTTACAATATTATTTGCAAAGAAAAAAAGGAACTATCTTTAAAAGATATAGAGAATAAGTTTTATGATTACTATCGTTCAATTGTTCCCAATGCTTCTATATCTAGGTGTGTAAATGTTTTAAAAAAATTAGGTTTAATTTTTAAACAAGAAGATGACATGGACACTAGACAAAAAATTGTAAGACTTACTTACAATGGTAATCAAATAAAACATAAATTAATTTTACAAACAGGATTGAGTAACGAAAGGAAAAATAATGACTGACAAAGTAATGATGGAACTTGCTAAGATGCAAACAGAATTAAGAAATCTTAGACAAGATAATAAAAGATATTCTCAAATGTTAATAGATAGAGATGATAAATTAAGAGTTATTGATGACAAGTATAAAGAAAAAATACAAAAACTAAAAGACGATATAGCATTTAAAGATAGGATGCTTGAAACATTAAGACCCAAACCAAAAATAAAGAAAGGAAAAAATGTCAAATAATATATTTAAAAAACTAAAGTTAGCTTCAGCGGAAGCTAGGATGGTTAAGAAAACTGAAAAGAAAGGAGGCATGAATTTTAATCCCTTAGAACATGATGCGGTTCAAGCTGTTGCTATGGAAGCATTAATTAAAAATGATTTATATCCATACTGCACATACAAAGATTTTACTATTGAAGATGATTTTGTAAAAACTACTTGCAACATGACTATTGTAGATTTGGATGACCCTTCTTCTTCTATTGAAATTGAAACTCATGCTATCGCTAAGAAAGATAAATATGGTTCAGGTAACTGTATGTCTTATGCAAGAAAGTATGCTTTTTTAAATGCTTTAAATTTAAGAACTGGAATGAAAGATGATGAGGAAGAAGCAAAGGATATGGAAGATGGATATAATGCTAAACCATTTACTACTCAATTATCTAAAACAGTTATGAAAGAAACTAAGATAGATGACATTTATATTGCAACTCAATTAGATGTTATTGAACAAAATAAAGATAACAAGAATTCTACAGTCTTGAAAAGTGAATTAGAAAACCTCAAGACTAGAATAAGTAAGGCTGGAATTTGGGATGCGTTTTTCAAGTCTGATAACTTTAAGAAATTTAACGCATTAAGAATCAAACATAACAATAAAAGGAGTTAAACTATGGCGTTTGAATTAAAAGAAGGAGAAGGATTTTTAAATAGAGATAATGAAAATCCTGAAAAGTTTTGGGGATCATTTAAGGTCAGCCAAGATTTAAAACAAGGAGATACAATCAATCTTACTGAATGGATTAATACCAAACCAGATGGAAAGATTGTTCACAAATTACAAGAAAGAAAACCTAAACAAGCATAACTTGTAATAGATGGGGTGGTGGGTTTTTTTTGCTCCCTCAAAGTTAGTTAACTGCCACCCCTTTTAATTATGGATTTAATTGTTTTAAATGATGGTATTTATAATTTGTACCCAGTAACAAAACAGATGTTAGAAAATATAAAATTAGTTGGTTCTATAGATTGCTTTGATCTTTGTGAGATACTTAGATTAAAATTAACAACTTATATTGATACACCATTTAACCAACACATTATGAATAATGGTAGTGGAAATTTTTATGGATGTATTTGTAAATAAAATAAAGGAGAATGTATGTCAGACGACAATGTTAAATGGATAGATATAGGAGAAAAAATGGTCAAGCAAATGCTTGAAAAAAAACAAATGGAATATGGGGATTTTGATAAAAACGCATACATTATTGCAAACTTTATTCAATCAACATTAGAAGTAATTAATGGACATGAAATTAAAGTACCCATTACTATTGTTCCACAGCTTATGATTATATTAAAATTAACCAGAACAATTGATGATGGAAGCAAACAAGATATATACAAAGAAGATACTCATAAAGATATTGCAGGATATAATGATTTATTAAAGACTATGCTTAAAAATATGAAAGAGAAGGATGAATAATGACTAAGATATTTTACAGTCCTAGAATAAAAGAAATCATAGATTTTATGTCTGCTTATTATGATGAGCATGATTGTTTTCCAAAATTAGATGAGATTGGTAAAGCATTAAACTTAACTAAACAAAGAGTTGGTATCTTATTAAAGAACGCTGAAAAGTTAAAATTGATAAAATCAGACAATGTTTTTATGAGAAAGTATATGTTGACGAAGCATATAAAAAACAGTAAATTAAAAGTCAATAATTACTATGAGTTGTAAAAAAATATATTACTATGAATTTACTGCAACTCTTGAGGAGGAATTTGATTCTGTTGAGAAGGCGGCAGGTCAAATGAATGCAACAGATAATGCGGTTGTAAAAGAAATAACCCATAAAAATCTAGTGCATTCAATTATAAAAAAGGAGGATGGGAATGAACCTAAGTAACGATATTCCTAGACTGTATGGAAAGCTACAAAAATGCCATAACAAGATCATGGCTTCTGTTGATACAAGAATGTGCGTTCATACACTAAAGGACTATGTAGAGTACAAACAATTAGTAAGAAGAATTGTTGATGCTCAAAATAAAGACGCAAAAGCTATCTACGAACAGTAAATAATTTTTGCTAAATATAAAAAACAACAAGAAAGGGAGGCTATTCATGTCTGCAAAACCAAAAGATCCCAACAGTATTAGATTTAATACTCATGTTGGAACTAAGCTAAGAAATTTAAGACTACTACATAAGATGAGTCAATCAGATGTTGCGAAGGAAATAAATGTTACCTTCCAACAGATTCAAAAATATGAGAAGGGTTACAATGGATTGAGTGCATTTTTAATGGGGTGGTTAGCTCATTTCTTTAATGTGCCAGTAAGTTATTTCTCAGATGGATTTAACTTTGAAAATTTTACCAGTCATTTAAAATATGAAGATAGGTTTCCTGAGATTAATAGATGTAATCAAGTAAGAAATGAAAAGTTATATCCTAATCCCAATTCATATAACGATATATCTGACTCATATATTGAGGAAGAAATTAAAACAATAGATCAGTAAATGAAATCGTTAAGTCGGTCAGGCAAGAAGTTTGATTGGCTTAACGACAAAACAATTAGAGATAAAGACCAAGATCAATTAGATTATTTAGCTAATTTGTATAACAAAACCAAAGATAGTAAATATAAACAACAATGGTATGAATTGATTAAAAAAGTTGTTAGGCATATCTAACTATTTTTTCTATCATCCTCTCTCATACATTTATAATGAGCTTTACCTTTAGGATAAAAGGCTACAAAACTTTCTTGATTGGTCATGTCTTCGTTACAATATTTGCACTTACCAATATCAATAATAATAACTTTAGGTTTCTTCCAAAGTTTTTTATGTTTTGGCATAGTTAGGTTTCTTTCCTTTTCTTGATTTTCTTTCAGCTTTCTTTTTTCTTGAAACAGCAGAGGCTCTTTGACTAGCAGTCATGGATTTTGCTTTTGATAATGGAACACACTTAGGATAGTTCTTTCTTTTCTCACCTTTTGATCTTCCACATGGAGGAAAGCCACCGCCTTTTTTACGATTGGCTATGTCCACCCATTTCTCTGATGTCCACTTTCTTAAACTCATTTTCTTTTTTTAGTTTTCTTCTTTGGTTTTATTCTACCTGAACAAACTCCTGATGCGTACATATTAGCATAAGCACTAGGATAAACTTTAAACTTTCGTTTAGCAGCAGCCTTACCTTTTGCACAAAGTTTAGCCATTATCTTTTCTTCTTCTTCTTTTTCTTCATGGCTTTAAAATCAGCACCAGTAATCTTATCTCTTGGCGGTGCAACTCTTGCTAATTTTTTTTGTTTTTTACTGTATTTACTAAATGGCATAATTTTTTCCCTCCTCATACCCAATCATAAAAATGATTACACCTAGTTGTTATTTTTTATATTTCATTTTCTTTTTTTTCTTCTTCATTTTTTCTTTTGCTTTCTTTGCAGCAGCTTTACCTTTTTTAGTATAAGCATATTTTTTTCCATTTACCATTGGCATAATTTATCTCCTGTTGTTACCATTTTTTGCAAGACCAATATCTTGCAGAAAATACATCTTTAGCTGTAGCACATTTGTGTCTAGCTCTAAAACTTTTTCTTCTTGCAGGGATATTTTTTTTAATCGTCATGTTAGCATCCCCAAATCTAATAATCTTTTCTTTACCACCCTTACAAGCCTTGACTACAAACTTTTTACCACCTGATATTTGTCTTTTAGGTGAGTTGCATTTCATTTTAGACTTATCTATTGCCATGTCTTATAGCCTTCTTTATCTTTTGTTAGTGCTTGTCCTCTTGGATTTGGTGACCAAGATACATGAATCCATCCGCTATTAATATCAGATTCATCATAGTATTCAAGGATCGCTTGATCTATTGGAAGGTTTTCTATGATGTGTTTAAATACTTTCTTATTATCTACACCTGGAATTTCAAAGTCTGCGGCAGCTCCATTGTTTGCACAATGTTGTGAAGTAGGTTTAGAACCTATCAACTCACATAATTCAGGTGATCTAAATCCTGAGGTAATTTTAATTGGTAATTCAAAGTCTTCTCTTAATGGCTGAAGAATGGTCTGGCAAAGATGTTTTATGTTTTCTATTTGCTCTGCATTAGGTTCATTATCTATATTATTTTTTAAAGCTGTTTGAGATTGTGTCATCTCTTTTAAGCTAAAGTTCTCAGTTAATTTCATTTTCATTTACTCCTTTAAAATATTTATAATCAAATTCTACTACTCTGCAATCATGTTTTTTACGCATAGACTTTTGTTTGTCTTTAAACTCAATTGCTTTTTTTTCTGTTTCAAATATTAAATTTGTGAATACTTGATATACATTATCTCTTTTCCAAATAACACACCACATCAAGTTTTCTGCATTTCTTTACAAACAAAACTAATATATAATTTTTCTTGGTTTACTCTTTGTTTGCCAAAAGCCACTAATGTTTCACCACTAACTTTATAGCCATCATAAGCACAATCATAATGAGATTCATAAAGTTGTTCTATACTTACTGGTTGCATACAGGAATTATTAAGTGATGAACACAAGGTAAGTATTAAAATAAATTTCATTATGGGTGTTCTAACATCATTTTATTTGTTTCTTTTAAGTCTTTAATTTTTTTATTTGCTTCTTCTAAGTCCTGACTAAGATGTTCTAGTTTTTGTAAACATCTTTTGTTAGCACTATCTTTTGATTTACCAGCATCCTGCAACTCAGCTATCTCTTGCTTGAGTATTCGGATCTGTTCTTTATATTCGTTTAACAGTTCTAAATTGTCAGACATTATTTCTTTTTAAATAAATCCATACCTGGCTTTAAGCCATAAATTGATCCAAAGATTCCTAGCACTAGCCATTTATAGAACTCTGGAAAGTTATTAAAATATTCAAAAAATAAATCTAATTTTTCTTTTGCTTGTGGATCTCCACTAAATACTGACCAACTTAAAACAACAATTGGCAAAACTACAATTATCAAAACCAGCTCATCTTTCCACCCTTGATTCTGATTATTCATTACAGCTTTCTTGTATTCAATCTGTCCATCTGCCATACGCTGTGCATGGTTCATTTCTGCAACAGATTCTAACTCTTTTGCTTTTCTTCTATTAGCTGCAATAGACATACCAGTCTTTATCATTCCAGGAACTAATTTAGCTGCTATATTTAACCACATAATTATTTAGACTCTATAATTTTTTTAATGGTTTTACTACCATCAATATTTGTTTCTAATTCAGCTTGTACTTCACCACACATAAATTGCTTATTATCCATATTCATGTTTCTAGTAGCTTCTCTTTTCATCTTTAAACAAGTTGATAAACTATCTTGTATTCTATGCTCAACCAACTCTCCATTTATAAATAAACACAATACAAATACTAAGCCTATCATTAGTGATCTCCATTTAATTTACCAATATTGGCTCTAACAGAATCTTTTAATTTTTCTGTATCTATTCTAAGTCTTTCAACATCTTGTTGTAGTCTATCAATATTAACCTTGTTGTTCATCATGTCATCAACTCTAATTGTAAGTTTTTCTAAACCCTCTGCGATATGTTCTAATAACATAAATTGCTCTTGGTCTATTGGTTTTTGAATACTAGCCTCAAGTAAATCTTTTTCAAATAATTGATTCTTAGTTTCTAATCTATTTAATCTTTCTATTACACCAAAGGCAAACCAAGCACCAATAACAATAGCACTAATTAAACCTATTAAGTTTCTAAGTGGTAATCCAATATTTGTATTTTCACTTATTTTCATAATGGTTTCATACAAAGTGCTAAAAACACAAAGCCTAAAATTAACATACCTGTAAAGTAATAGTTCATATTTATCCTCATAAATTATTTAGCTACTTTGCCTTTGTTAATACCTTTTTTAATTACATAGTCCTGAGTACCATTAGCACCATGTTCTACTTCCTTTTTAAGGTTTTTAAATATATTCATTTCTTTTAATTTCTTTTCTGCAAGTTTTTTAAAAGATTCTAATACTTTGGTATCTCTCATTTTTTTTTCTTTTTCTTTTTAAGTCTTGGATCGTCAGATATAAACTTATCAAATAGATAGCCAAAAAATCTATCTATCATTCCGAACAATCTATAAATAATATTATCAATCATAATCTACCATCATTAACTTTATGCCTAACTTCTTCTGTTGTTTTGTAGGACTTCTGTGAATTTTATATGAGCCTTTAGGCTTATCTTTTAATTTCTTACCTCTAAATTTTTTATAGTAGGTAATTGTTTTTATATCTATGAGTTGTATTTTACCATTTTTATCAACGATAACAATATCAAAAGGACAAGATGGATCACAGCTTTTGGCGACATAATAACCTTCTCTTGTTAGCTTTGCGATTGCTTCGTATTCGCCTACAGTTCCTTTGATTGATGTTTTCTTTTGTCTGTCAGAGATTATTTTTTTATCTGATGGCAAGATATTATTTTATAAAGTAATTGTAACCGCTGGTTATTATTCCTGCTAAAGCTATTAAAATCCAAATAGCACCCTTTCCTTTATTTATATCTGCTCTAAGTGATTTAGTTTCATCCTTGAGTTCTTTCACCTCTTTAACTAAAAAATCAATCTTTACTTCTGTTGCGGATTTTTTTGGCATAGTATTAATTTTGAAACTCTTTTAATAATGTGTTTATATAATCAGACCCAAGAATATCATTTAAAATTTTTCTTTGAGCAGATGGTATTTTACTTATATCATATTCCATCAAATATGGAACTAAACTTGCATCAGCTTGTAATACTTTCATTGTATCTTCTTTAGCACCTTTAATAAACTCTTTTATAAATAATCTTTTCATATTAACACTCATGTTTTGATAGCCTACACCCTCAACTAATTGAGATAAACCATTGTGAATCATAGGTGCAAATACATTTTTATAAGCTCTATCTAATACTGGAATACCTGTACTTCTAAATATTTCTCTGTATTGAAAATTAAGTCTATCTAATTCTTTTTCAGCTGAATTTTTAGGTTGTTTAATACCAAGACCAGTTAACTCTGTAACTATATTTCCTGGTATATCTTTACCTAGAATAGTAGTGCCTTCTGGTTTTAATGGTCTTGCTTTCCAACTACCATCTTCTCCTTGAATAGCATGAGTAACTGAAGTTAAATCAGGAAGTTCACCAGGATTAAATATCGTTTTTAAATTATTTTTTATAGAAACTGTTGGATCAAATTTAGCATTATC
>Ga0222718_10003327_pt1 | contig 13837 bp, 14 predicted proteins | sample C33_27DmetaG_FD_165045 | JGI IMG/M metagenome (GOLD analysis project Ga0222718, IMG submission 165045) | Estuarine water microbial communities from San Francisco Bay, California, United States - C33_27D | ecosystem: Environmental > Aquatic > Marine > Unclassified | place: USA: California... | reverse complement strand
TTTTTATATATTATTACATTTTTTTTTTAAATTGATTAAAATCAATTTTGTTATGTTTTATAATATAATTCAGTTGTATTAAAGCTATAACTTTAGATTAGAGTTATATGAAACTAAGAAGTAATAAAGTTTTAAAAGAAAATACATCATTGGATTCTTCTGTTGAATTAGAATATGATTCTGACGATACTGATAGTTCGATTCATACTGTAACTGATGAATTAAATTCATCTATAACATCGGATGAATTAAATGATTTGAAACGTATGGCAGATCAACCATTAGATCATTCAACTGATTACATTTCTTTATTTGCGAGTATGAATATGTCTGATAGTGAAAATGAAGATGAAGATCCACCTTACAATCCAAAAAAAACAGATAAAGAGTATAATCATGTCTATAAATATTTTTCACTAAATGAAGATGAAAAAAGATATTTCAATAAATTATCTCTAGAAGATAAAAAAAAGATAATGACATTAAAAAATGATATTGAAGATGTTAATATAGAAAAAAAACCTTCTATATTTAAAATTTTGGAATGTAAGATACCACTAGAATCAAAAATAGAAATTTTAAAAAAATATAGAGAAAGTAAAACTATGGAGAAATCGTCAACTGAATATTATAAGCTTCAAGAATATATAAATGGTATATTACGTATTCCTTTTAATAAATACAAAGACTTAACTATTAAAAATACATCTGAATATATAAAAAAATCCAAAAATGATTTAGATAATATAATATTTGGACACGATAATGTTAAAATACATATTCTTGAAATACTTGGTCAATATATTTCAGCACCAAAATCTGTAGGAAATGTATTTGGAATATATGGTCCTATGGGTATAGGCAAAACAACAATAATTAAAGATGGTTTATCAAAGGTGTTACAAAGACCATTTAACTTTATAACTCTTGGTGGTGCCAGTGACGCGAGTTTCTTAGATGGTCATGGGTATACATATGAAGGATCTAAATATGGTAAAATTATTGAATGTCTAATTAAATCAAGATGTATGAATCCTATATTTTACTTTGACGAATTAGATAAAGTTAGTAGGACAGCGAAGGGAGAAGAAATTACGAATCTTTTAATTCATTTAACCGATGATTCTCAAAATACAAATTTTCAAGATAAGTATTACACGGGTATAGATATTGATATATCTAGAGCAATTTTTGTTTTTAGCTTTAATAATTTGTCCTTGATTAATCCTATTTTACGTGATCGGCTAAATATAATTAGATTAGATGGATTCAACGTTAATGAAAAATTTACTATATCGCGCGATTTTTTGCTAAAAAATATTGTGAAAGAATTTAATGCTCAAGATTTACAATTTACTGATGATTGTATTAAGTATATAATTAGCAAGTATTCGGAGGAACAGGGAGTAAGAGAACTAAAAAGAAAAATAAAAGAAATTGTATCTAAAATTAATCTTATTAAACTCTCCAAAGATTTACTATTTAAATCACAAAATCTTCAAGAAAAATTAAATACGTCCCCTATATTAATAACTGTTGATTTGGCAAAGATGCTTCTAAAATAATATACTTAAAAATATAGATTTATATTAATTTATTTTATTATGATAATGGTATTATTTGCTGGATTTAGCACAGCTGTATCTTTTTATTTTCTATATAGAAATAAAAATAGGATTGGATATGAAATTATGAAATATTATACATATTTGGATGAGTATTTTGCGTCAAAACTGTGTACGGAAGATTCAAAAATCATTTACTACAATGATTTAAAAGTAACTGAATGTTTAAATGTCGGTAATATGATACGTCAACTTGATTCAACAAATAATTTTTTTATTACACATGATTTTATCGTTAAAGAAAATGAAGATAAAAGTAAACAAAATATACATAAAAATATATATACAATATTTGTGATTTCTAATAGTGAATCTACTGATAAAGAAACAAATAGATTATGGAAGTATATAGATAATGTTCACTATGATATTAGATATAATGAATCTAAGGACTCTATTGAAGAGATGATCTTTAACAACAAAATGGAAAATTATGAATCAAATATGGATTGGAAATGTCCTATAATAGGATCTTCAATAACTATAACTGATAAAGATAATATAGTTAACTATAAGGATTATGATATAACTAATTTTATATGTGGATTGTGTAGAAAAAATAAACAATTAATTTTAGATAATACACTACTTCAAAAAAAGTTATGGATTTTGATTTTCAATTATCTTTTTCAATCAAATAATGTGTATATCCAGCCAGAAATGGCAGAAAATTTAGAAATTAATTGGACTATAATTACTGAGACGTGTATGATTCATCAGGGTATGAATTTAAAAATTGATTTTTAATATTAAAATGTATTTAAGTAAACCTATTTAAAACGTTTATATAAATAGTATTGTATATGGCTACGAAAGTTACTAGCACACAATCCGATTCATTGGCTTCTAATACCATAAATGCCGATGAATCTTCAGTAAAAAGATTAAATGATAATTGGATCCTTTGGTATCATGATCCAAATGATACAAGTTGGGATATTAACAGCTATAAGAAAATTTCAAATCTTCAATCTATAAATGATTTTTGGAACACATATGAATTTTTAAGTAATAAAATAATCGAACATAGTATGCTTTTCTTAATGCGCGACGGTATTCAACCCATGTGGGAAGACAAAAAAAATATTAATGGAGGTTGTTGGTCCTTTAAAATAACAAAAGGAAATATAAAAAAATACTGGACTGAGCTAAGTATGTTTCTATTGGGTGAAAATATAATTAATGATTACAAGTGTATTAATGGTATATCTATAAGTCCTAAAAAGTCATTTTGTATCATAAAGATATGGAATAGTGATAAAAATATTAATGATAAATCTATGCTAAATAAAGCAATGGAAATTCCATTTGATAGCTGTATTTATAAACAACACAAATAATATCGTGTTAGTTTGTTCTTTAATTATTTAATTCTTTTTTTGATATGTGTGTTTTTTTATTTGAAAAATTTATATCTAATATTAATTATTCAAAGCAATTAAAAAATACAATAATTTTTTATTTAATTATTTTTCTTTTTAATTGATATATGTTTCGAAATATATTATTAATTCCAGGCCCATTAACCACTTCATCTCGTGTAAAATATAAATTAAATATAGATTATTCGGCACGAGAACCTATTTTTACATCAATTATTCAATCTGTAAGAAAAAACTTGTTGGTTATTAGTGGTACAAATAAAGATAAATACACATCTATACTAGTTCAAGGATCTGGTACTTATGGAAATGAGGCCGTTATATCATCGTTACCAAATAATTCGAAAATAAGTGTATTTTCAAATGGTATTTATGGTGACAGATTAAAAGATTTGTGTAGTATTCATAATAAATTGGATGATTATGTTTTACTCGAAAGTAATACACAACTTACCCCAAAAATAATAGAAACCACTATTAAAAATAGTGATTCTACACATATAGCATTGGTTCATAATGAAACCACAACTGGAATTATAAACCCAATTGAAAGTATAATTCCAATCGCAAAAAAATACAACAAAAAAATAATATTAGATGCGATAAGTTCATATGGAGGAGTTCCGATTGATATAAATGGTTTGGATATAGATTATTTAGTAGGGAGCTCTAATAAATGTTTACATAGCCATCCAGGGTTATCATTTGTAATTTCTAAAAAAGATTCGTTAATAGAATGTAAAGATTCTAATAATTCACTAAGTTTAGACCTTTATTCACAATATATTGATTTAGAAAATGAAAATCAATTTAGATTTACACCACCAGTTCAAATCATAAATTCATTAAATACATCGTTAAACGAACTTATTATTAATGGGGGAATTAAAAAGAGATATGAACATTATATCAAAATGAATACAATTATTTACAATACATTGACTGATATAGGATTTGTACCATATTTAAATAAAGAAATAAATTCACCAATCGTTTCGACGTATTATATACCTGACTATATTACTAATTTTGATTTTGACGAGTATTCTAAAAATTTAAGAAAACATAATATCGTATTATATCCATCTCCATTAAATAAACCAAATATAATACGTATTGGAAATATAGGAGATATTACAATTGATGAAATCGAAAAATGTTTAACTCTCATGATTTTTGAATTAATGAAATTTAATTAGGATTACTTAATAATTTAATTTATTTTACAATTGTCAAACCGATAGTAAATATTGTAAATTTGGGTGACATCCAAACACAATAGCTAAATTCCTTCTAAAATATACAAAATACACTATTAATGAAAAGCTGGTTAGTAAAGATATCAGCTAGTAATATTGTTAAGTTTATTACAATTAACTATTATTAGAATCTATATCCAAAGTGCCTTAGATCTATACAAACTTTTCATGAAATAATATACTATTATAAAATTACTAATAACATATTTTTCGTAAGATGAAAAGTTATAGTTAATATTATTTGTTAGCAAGATGTAGTAACTACATAATACTAAGTTCCAGATGAAATACTTATTAATTCTATATAGTATTCTCGCATTTCCCACTATATATGAACCTGCTATTATTAGCAATGTATTCAACGCATCATCAATCGTCCAAAGTAAAAATATATTAATCCACAAACTTATGGCATAAATTCTGTGCCAATCAAGTTCTTTAATAATTGATTTTCTAACTAATGTCATTAAAAAAACAGCTAACTGAATCGCAACTAATGGTGAAAATGCCGTATCAACATTAATCATCGTAAATATTGTAGCGCTAAACTGATTGTATGAGTGTATTCGAGTTATACTTTTCTGCTCTTCTTCCGTTAGGTTCTTACCAAATGGCATATCTCTCATAGTTGTAGTATTAGAATGAAGGTGTTTAGTAACAAAATCTGCTAGTAGCATGGTTAAGTTTATTACAAATATATTAATCAATTTAGTAAAGTTGTAGTATAATAGCAAACTACAAATAACGGATCGTAATCCAAATATTATACTATGAAGACGAATTTCTTTATTGATAATTGGCAATCCAGAATGTCTTTTTAGCGGAACATGAAAAATTAAGCTAGAACAACTTAGACATCCATGCATTAATAGCAGTAAAGGTGTAAATTTATTTTCTCTAAAATTCATTTGTTTATGATTGAATAAAAATATAAATTGGTATACAAAATGTGTCAGACATGATATACCAAGTATTTTGTGTACATTTAATGTATCTTCTTTAGTAAATAATTTATATACATTTTGTATTTTAAGTGTCATTCGAATTAGATACATATATTTTTATCTATTTAACTAGTTAATTTTAAAAAATATTTTATAAACCGGATTTAAAAAAGATATAAGTAAATTAGCATACTTATAAATCTTTATCTAATGATGAGAAATTGCCAGTTAATATGATAATCTAAATATGAAAATGTTTGATAAAAAAATATAGAATATATTTAATGAGTGAAAAAACAACGTTACATGATCTAAAAATAGATACTATCCGTAAAGGTACAGTGAAATATAGAATCAAGTCTTACATATACTTTATGCTTCTACTCTTGATTGTTTTTATTGTATTCATATTATTGGGTGGAATCGGTAATGACTTTTTTGGGTTGATTATTTTCTTGATAGTCATGTTGATGCCAGTTCTACTTTTATTTCGGAATAAGATGCCATCTGTGCTACCAGATTTTATTGCGAATAGTGTTTATGAAATTGACAATCGACCTGAAACAGAACTTGCTCCATATCAAATAAGTCAGCGTAATAAAGAATATGCGATGATTTTTAGTATCGTGGTTTTGATTATAGGATCAATCGTTTTAATAGCTGATTATAGAAAGAATATTGGCGATAAAATGTGTTTTTTTAAAATTATGGGTTCGCTAATATGTCTTATTGTAGCTGGAATAATGGTAGGTGAATTTTCGGGCGAAGATTTGTATCTTGGAAGCAAAGAGCAGGATGAAGCAGCTGATAGAAATATGAGAGATGTTGACAGATCATTTGCTCAGCTAGATTCTGATCCTATAGTTGGGCCTCAGGTATAGATTTAATATATTTTTTATCAATGAAATTAATTATAAATGCTTAATATTTTTACATTTAAAGACATCAATAATTAACTTAATTATATAAAATGTCAGACAGTTACAGCCTTGAAATAAAGACGGTTCAATCCGCCGCGTTTCGTGTATTAACTGAAGCTTTAAAAGAAATTTTAACAGATGCTAATTTTGAAATTGATAGCACTGGTATTAAGGTAATGGCTATGGATTCGTCGCACACCGTTTTAGTTCATCTTAAGTTAAGTGCCGGTAATTTTGAATACTACAAGTGTGAAGAAAAGAAGATTTTGGGGATCAATATGTTGAATTTTTTTAAACTTATAAAGACCATGGGCAATTCAGATACATTGACTTTATTTTTGGAACGAGAAAACGAAAATGTTCTCGGCATCAAGATCGAAAATAGTGAAAAGAACACAACTACTAAATACAATCTTAACTTGATGGATCTTCATGAAGAAAATATTCAGATCCCACCAGCCGTATTTGATTCAGTGATCACTATGCCATCAGTTGATTTCCAGAAGATATGTCGTGATATGCATAATTTGGCGGATAATCTCGAAATCAAGAGCACCGAAAATCAGCTAATTTTTAGCTGTAAAGGACATTTTGCCAGCCAGGAAACCAGTATCGGTGAAACTAATAGTGGATTATCGTTCGTTAAAAATGAAAATCCCGACGAAATTGTTCAGGGAATCTTTGCGTTAAAGCATTTGGTTCTTTTCAGCAAGTGTACCAACTTGTGTAATAGCATCGAACTTTACTTGAAGAATGATTACCCTTTGATCCTCAAGTATTCAGTGGCTTCTCTAGGAGATATTAAATTATGTTTGGCACCTAAGTGCGATTAAATTAAATTTTAAAATTGAAATTATTTAACTATATTTATATTTAATATTACAAGTTACTATTTTTAATGGTATCAAATTACTCTTCTGGATTTCTGCCTTCTAGATGTTGCGAATCTTTTCCTATAGAATTATTTTATTTATCTAATTTTTTCAGAAATGATGTCTATAACGATCCTAAAAAATTTAAAAGGTATATCAAAGAGTATAAATTCTCACCAATAAATGTTAATATAATAAAAAAACTATTATCTAGAAAGACATCAACATTAGATATCTCTAAACTTCGATATATATACACCGGAACAAGCTTTTTGGTTCATCGATTTATGTGGTGTGGTGAATCAGAATACATAATACCAGCATGTATTGGTGTACCGTGGTATTATTCATCAAAGATACTGGGTTTACCACCTGTTTTGACGTATTCATCTGTTGTACTTTGGAATTGGCGTTTGAAAGAAGTCAAAGAACCATTTTCTCTAGATAATTTAGAATGTATTCATTTTCTTACAACAACATCCGAAGAACGTAGGTCAGAAGAATGGTTTTATCTTATCTCAACTGCGATAGAAGGTTGTTGTGCCGAAATAGTAAATTTAGTAGCAGAAAATTTAGAATTCTTGTATTCGATGATTTCAAACAAAAATCCGGAAAGTGAATTAATCGCCAACGATATTGCGTTAGATTGCCTTTTTAAGATCTCGAATTTACTTGATAAACAAAATAACATCATGTGTCGTATGAGTGAACGATGTGATCCTGAAATATTCTTTAATACTCATCGTAAATATCTATGGGGATCTCGCAAATTGGAAAATGGTATACAGATAGCTGGATGCGATGATATTCCTACACTGAAATTTGCTGGTGCGTCCGCGGCGCAAAGTTCTTTGATTCAATTAGAAGATATATTCTTAGGGATAAGTCATAATAAGAACCATTTTCTAATGGAACAGCGAAAATATATGCCCAAAAATCATCGAATTTTTCTTGAAAATATTGAAAAAACAAACAACATACATTATTATATTAAAAAGGGTATAATATCTAGCCCACAGGCAATTAAATTATATAACGATTGTGTTAATAAATTAGTTGATTTCAGAAATATTCATCATAAAATTGTTCAAAGCTATATTGTTAATCAATCTAATACAAAATCTCAGTCTACTGGTACTGGGGGAACACCACTAGATACCTTTTTAAAATCGATAATTAATAAAACGAAAGATTCTATTATAAAAAATGAAAATGACTATAGATATAGACATCGCAAATTGATATTCAATAAAAAAATAATCATCTTTATAATTTTCTTAGTTATTATCGTATTATGTCTAGTAATAAACTTAATAAATTATAAAGTAATTAAAAATTATAAAAATTGATTAATTTATTTTAACCTTAAGTAATGTAACTTTGAAAAATAATGAATGATGATTACAAAAACGGAGATACAAAAATAACTGGATTTAGTTATAAAGAACTCGATCAAATTAACAATGGTTCATTTAACGAAATTTTTGAAACAGACATACTTTTTGGAAAGACTGGAAAGGTAATAAATAAAAATACAAATCAAATTGTTTCTAATGAAATTACACCAATGATTATGCTAATTAATCAATCACGTAGAGGATTTATAGATAGACTAAGAAAATATGTTGATGGATCAGATCCTAGATTTAGACAAGAATTTGATAGACCGGTTAATTACTATAATAGAAACACAACGGCAAAGGAGATAGCTATTAATTTTAGAAATTATTAAATATATTAAAATTTATAAATTTGATAAAAATACTTAATGATTATATTTTTATTATTAATAGACAATGAATATTACCGAATTACTTAATGAAAAACTTTTAGAATATTTGAATGTCAAAGAAGAATATCTTGATGGTCATTATAAAACAACTATATTCTTATTTATAATTGGTTCATTTCCACATCAAGAAAAACTGGATCATGAAAATCCACAAATTTATAAAAACTTAAAAAATGATAAACGTTTTAGAATTGTTAGAATTTTGATAGACAATTTCTATGATTCATTATTAGAAAATCAAGTAAATAATTACGATGAAAATACATTTATTGTAACTCATAATTTAACACCTAGAGATTATAGTATGATATTAGATTTTTGTAATTTTATTGGTAATAGTAATGTATCTACTTGTTTATCTATCATTTTAGAATTTACTAGTTTAAAACGACCGATTGAATATACTAATTCATCAAAAGTTTATATTTCTCCGTCCGATTGTATGGCAGATACCAAAGCAATTGAATATAATCCAATTATTGAAAATGAAATGGGTGAAGATGTTCTAATATCTTATTCACTTACCATAAATAATTTTAGATTCTTTACTACGAGAAGCGATAAACAACTTCGAGAATCTATGCTAGATTTAATATATATGAATCTTACTTCAAATGTAAATAAAATAGATTTTATAAGATATTTGATAATTAAAAATCTAAAAAATGTTAAAGAAGTTTATGGTAAACTTTTAAATTACATGAAAGTTAGAGAAGATTTTGAAACCAGTTATATTAAAGGCACTGAAACATTCGATAAAAGTTTAGATAAATTACTATATCGTATAGCAGGTTATTTTAATAAAGAAGCAAATGAAACACTGGTTGAATTTAAAAAAAGTAATTATAGATCATTAGATAGCTTTCTTAAAGATAAAATTAAAAATATATACAAGGATTGTGTATTTTTAGAACATCACGGTGTTGCTTCAGATAATACTATTAATTCAATAGACACATCATGTGTTAGCGATGATGATGTAAAAAATTTGTATGATAGATTTCATAAGCAATTTGTTTTAAATAATTAAGAAAAAGTTATTTAATTAAAGGAAAATGCTAATGATATAATATAATACGAAAAATATTAATACTGATATGTATTCATAATGATCAGATTTTAAAAATTTCATCGATTTTGTTAATTCTTTCATTACTTTTTTTCTTGTTTCATCGTGAACTAATATGTAAAATACACAACTGAATAGGACACCTTTTAAAATTAAATTAGATGAAGTAGCCTTTTGTGCGACAGATTTCATATTTGTGAATTGTTCAGTAACTGCTGGACCAGTTGATTCAGTGCTATCTTCTTCATCATCCTCTTCATCTGATTCATCTACAACAGATCCAGTAGTTACAACTGGGTCATCTTGATCATCTGCTACTGAGGAAGCAGGTGTAGTTTGAGGACGTTCTCTTTCATACATTGCTCTTACTCTAGAATTATTGCCTTCGCTTTTGCGTTGAACGGTATCTTCATTATCGGCTTCTTCTAACTCTGGATCACTATCAGATTCTGAACTACTAGATTCACTTGATTCCTCCTGGGACTGCTGAGTCATATTTTGAAATTGTTCTGTTACAGAAGGATTACGGGAATCTGGTAATTGTCTTATTACTCTAGGTTGTGTTAGTTGAGGAGATGAATCTTGAGTAGGTGTATTATTGGATCCAGAAGAAGAATCTGGATCTTCTTGTACTTGGGTGGTTGTATTATTATTGCTAGAACTTCCATTATTGTTTCTACACATAATCCGTTCTCCATCAAGGTAACAATTATTAGTAGCATCAGAATAATTATTTGAACTAAATGTCTCTATAAGACCTGTTTCTAAATCATCATTTATCATTGAACCAAATGCTGAAAACATATATAAAATTATTCCAGAAAAAAAAATAAAATTTATTAATAATAATGATACTAAATATACTTTTAGTGATTTTTGCTATTTTAATTTTTTTTATCTATTATAAATATCGGAAACAACGTATACAAGAAAATTTCGCTCAAAACTATTATCAAGATATGCTAAAATATTTTGATACTCTTAGATTGTCTAATAAAACAAAACAAATGGAAATAGACAAGAAAACTAAGAAAAAGACTGATAAATATAAATCTATGAATACTATGAAAAAGGAAAAGGTATTAGTTACAGGAGCAACAAGTGGTATAGGTTACTTTATAGCTAAGTATATTAGTAATACGTATAAATGTAAAATATTTATAACTGGTAAAGACAAAGAAAAAGTTAAAAAGGTCGAAGAAGAATTGTTACAAAATAATCCATCTAATGTATTTAGTTTTGCTACAGATTTTAGAAAGAAGAAATCTATTGAGAAATTATTCGATTCAGTTAAAAAACAAATGAAAAATGTTTCTATTTTGATAAATGCTACAAATATAACTAAAGGTTCATCTTTATTATTAGATAAAAATGAAAGTGATATGAAAGAAGAACTTGTTGTTAATTTTGAATCTATGGTAGTTTTGTCACAACTTATTACAAAGAGGATGGTTTCCTATAAAACTAATGGACGAATTATAAATTTTAGTTCCCATAAGGGTAAAAATATAAAATATAATATGAATCATCCAGACAAAATTATTACTGAAAGTGCGATAGAAAATTTTTCAAATGTTTTATCGCAAGAATTATATGAAAACAAAATAGCAGTTACAACTATACGTATGGATGAAGAATTTAATTTTAATAAAAATAAAAGGCATCATATAGACTTAAGTAGACTTATGGGAAATTCACTTAATGATGTTTTCTATGCTTCTGCTAAAAAACTCAAACCTATTTTAGATCATGCTGTTCGAGCTCCTTTTAGAGATATAACTGGAAAAATATTATCAACTGATAATTTTAATAATAATAAAGAATTGATGAATATTGTTTCTCCTAATAAACTTTATAATAATGATAGAGTATTTAAAAATGCCTATATTACAAAAACGATAAAGCGTAGTGATCAAGATAAAATACTTTTACTAACAAAGCAAAATCCGTATCCATATTCCTCAAAGGTAAGTAAATTTTTAAAATCGGATAAAGTTTTTAATAAATTTAATACTATGGGTAAATATGATAGTATTCTAGACACTATTTTATCGAAAAAACATAAAGTCTCAAAAGATCAAATCGTATTTTTTAAAACTGAATTTGATGCCTTGAAAAAAATAGTTGAATTATTTGTTTCTAAAGGTCATGACATACATACAACACAACCAGTATATCCTCTTTTAGAATTAGCATCTTTAGAAAATAAAAATAATATTTCTTTGGTTACTTTAAAAAATACATATAATAGATTTCTGGATATAAATTATTCTAATTTTAACTTTGGTGCTAATTCAAAAATGGTTTATCTTACTTCTCCAAATAATATTAGTGGTTTGTGTATTCGCGAAAATACAAAATGGCGATTATTTTTGGAAAAGTTAGATGATAATATTATATTGGTTATTGATGAAAGATATATGGATTTCGTCAAAAAGGAAAAAGCTATAAGCAAAGAAAATGATACAATTTTAGATTCTATAAAATTAGTAAAAAAAAGACCTAATACAATTGTATTGCGCTCATTCAATAATTTTTATTCTATTGAAAATTTAGAACTTTGCTATATTATCACTAGTGAAGAAATCTCTGATTTAATAAAAAAAACTCAAGTAATAAATCCAATTGATCATTTTAGTGAACAACTTGCCTTAACAGTTTTAGATGATAAATACTATATAAATTTAAAAGAAAAAATAGCAAAAGAAAGAATAGATTTTCAAAGCAAATTAAAACAAAATAGTATAAATTATTTTGATAGTGATACAAATTTTTTCTTAATCGAAACATTTAATGATAAAAATGAAATTATGAACGATTTTGAAAATGAAGATATAGTTTTATATAGTTCTTATGATGGTTATAATAATTATTGGACTCTACCATTGAGTACTCCTGAAAATAACAAACGTATACTTGATATTATTTTATATGATAAATTAGATGAAGGTTAAGATACTACATCAACCAAAGTTGTACTATAATCATCCATCATATATGCTATGATGTATGACGCTGATTTAAAGAAATCATTCATACTTAAGTTTTCATTAGACTGATTAATTTCTTTGTAATTAATTTTTACTATTTCATTAATTTCTGAACTATTACTTTCATTTAAAATAGTTTTATTATCATTTAAAATAGTTTTATTATCATTTAAAACAGTTTTATTATCATTTAAAATAGTTTTATTATCATTTAATGTAATACTTTCCTTTTTATAAAAAGATTGAACTATATAATCATAAATACCACTCATATTTATTAAATTAATAAAATATATTTTTAAATTCATTTATTATAAATTATTTGTAAAATGACGTTAATAAGTTCTATAACAATTACCTTCGAGCTGAACTGGTTCTCGTAAAAGTCTTTGATCACTGCCACATGTAGACCCTACATTTAATCCATCGATTTGTTGAATAGCTGGTTCGCACATATTTGAATATGTTTTGTTTCTCATAGGTAGCCCCGCAAAACAATTAAACTCGGGATCGCATGGGGGATTTGGAGGAAAATATTCACCAAATGTGCTTCCATGTCCATAACCGTCTACAAATTGTTCTATTTGTTGTTGTTTCTCATATTTATTAGCTATTAAGCAAATTAATAAAATTATAGTAAAAATATTAATAAATATACACAAAAGCATCATTTATATAATACTCTAATTTTTTAAAATTTTAATTAAGGTATTAAAACGTTGCTCTAAAATATTGACATGCGATTCTATATTTGTAAATTGTGTTTTGAATGATCCGCTAGATAAATTTTTGACCCATCGATTTTTATATATTTCAATTTCCTTTTCTAAAGTATTTACTTCATTTTCTATCATAATCAAAATTTCTTTTATATATTCTACACATAGATCTATAGACTTGTTATCTAAATGTTTATTAAATTCAATTGATTCAATATATTTTGTAATTATTTCTAATTTAAACTTAATGTCTAATCTGTTAAAT
>Ga0222718_10003323_pt1 | contig 13848 bp, 13 predicted proteins | sample C33_27DmetaG_FD_165045 | JGI IMG/M metagenome (GOLD analysis project Ga0222718, IMG submission 165045) | Estuarine water microbial communities from San Francisco Bay, California, United States - C33_27D | ecosystem: Environmental > Aquatic > Marine > Unclassified | place: USA: California... | reverse complement strand
AAAACTCAAAATCATGAAACTTAAGACCTTCTTGGCAGGATATTGCGTTATGAAATCCAAAGTCCGAAGGGGACAGTATGCAGTTCTCGGACGGTAGTGTGTTCGTGCATCTCCCTGCTGAAATGCTTGTTTCCACGTTTTTAGAAACAATCTGCCAACGCTCCTTAACTCTGGAAATCAAAGACACGGTTTGATCTGTGAAGCGACCTGGAATGTGATTACATTCTAGCGTGTCAATCCTGTTTTCCAGGTCATTCAAATGTTCACTCAGGCTCATGAAGCCGTCCGCAGCTTGGCTGCTGATTTTTTGCCTCGCATTGGTGTCATGAGCGTTAAGAGCTGCGAGAAAGTCAGCGGCTCGGCGTACGACTTCTTTGGACGGTAAATACGACGCTTTGAATCCAGTGCCCTCAAGGTACTCCATCGCCACGATCCGAGCGTCAGGATCGCTTTGCAGGAGATTGGGCACAAATTCAGGGGCGACTTTGTTAGCAAAACTCAAGAATTCAGTTTCAGCGAGGAGCCTATCGGTCTTACTAGAATTGATGGGGCTATAATGCTTAACAATTGCCCTGCTGGAAGATGATTCCCACAAAAAGACCTTGTTGTTTGCGCCACCGGACTGCTGAGTGGCTGTGGCACCAGCCGCGCCCAGGTGCTTTTCACACCACGCGCGCATCTCCTGCGGCAACGCTTCTATTTGCTGCTCAGCCACGAGAGTTCTGTCCAATGGCTGATAATTTCTAGTCCATCAGGGGTATCATCGTCTTTCGCACCTGAACCCGGAGAGAACCATAGTTTCTGGGCTCTCGGTGGGAATTTGTCATCCGTCAGAACTTCAACCAAGTCATCTAAGAACACATCACATTTTAATGAGTCCACGAGGGAAATTTTCTCGCCCCGAGTTTCATTGAGATGCACATCACCTGGTTGAAACAGCGGCCGACCAGATACCAGAAGAGTACTGCTAATCCAGTCTTTAGCAGACTCATGAAGATCGTACTGCGGTCCGAGGTACGGATACCGTGTGCGATGACTAATAATAACTGTCGTATGTCCCGCCTTTTGGAAGTTAGAAATCACCTCTATCGCGGAGGGAAAGGGCTCGGCGTGCGCCATGCCAGGACCGTATAGCCTTCCTTGAAACTCAGTCCATTCAGGTTCTCTACCCTCAGCTCGCAGATAGTCACGCACCCCCAATTTGGTTTTCGGGATATCGTCCGGCAGTGAGTCCATATCCGAAGCGAGCTGTTCGATCGCTGCGTCATAACATACGATCGTGTTGTCGAGATCTAGACCTATGATCATTTATGATGCGGCGCTCGCTACGCCCTTTAGACAATCTTGAGCTGCATTAACGATACTGGCTGCATCTATCCCAAAATATGTCCTGGCATAGGATTGGGAGCCAACAGAATGCATGAATTTATCTCCGGTTCCGAGACAAGTGATCGGCGTAGAAATTCCGTGCTGAGCAAAAAACGCGGATACGTGTTCCCCATAACCACCGTTCTTCGAGTGCTCTTCGACCGTAATAATCGCCTTAAATCGTTGAGACAGAGAGGCAAGCATACTATCGTCGAGGGGCTTTACTGTGTTGACGAGAACAACTTCTGCAGAAATACCGTGAACCTCTTTCAATGTGTCAGCTGCAGCTAAAGCTTCGGGTCCAATCGTTCCGACGGATAGCACGCAAACGTCTTCTCCATGACGTACAACCGCTGCTTCACCAATTCCGGCAGCGTCTTCGTTTGAGACAAGGTCCTGCTCACCTTTTTTTCCGATTCTGATGTACGTAGGAACACCAGATCCAACTGCTTCCCTCAATACTTTGCGTAAGGATGGAGCGTCATAGGGTGCTAAGACACGTATGTTAGGAATAGCCCGGAATATAGCGAAATCTTCTAGGGAGTGATGAGTTGGTCCCAAACTCGCGTATGAAAGGCCAGAGCCCGTGCCAACAATGACGACAGGGGCGTCATGATATGCAACGTCGACCCTAATCTGTTCGAGGCACCTGGTCGTGGTGAAGGGCGTAATCGTGTATACGATTGGTCGCAAACCGCTTAATGCCATGCCCGCCGCGACACCCATCATATTCGCCTCGGCCACGCCGCAGTTCATAAATTGTGATGGGTAACCTCCGCGTAACTTATCAAATAGGCGGTTACCGATATCACCGGACAATAGGACCAACTTGGGATCCTCAGCCGCCATCGCCGTTACTTCTGCTGCGAATGCATTTCTCATGGAACTGACTCTACGCCTCTATACCTAGTTCGTTAGCGGCAAGACTCACTTCTTCAGCAGTAGGAATGCGGTAGTGCCAATTATTGTCATCTTCCATGAAGGAAACTCCGCGCCCTTTTACGGTGTTAGCTATGATTGCCTTCGGGCGGGGGTCATTTCTGTTTTTCTCAATGGCGTCGGTCATTTGATCGAAATTGTGGCCATCAATTTCACTAACACACCAACCAAAAGCGCTCCATTTATCTGCTAGTGGTGCTAGGCCTAGAACTTCATTGCTACGCCCCGTGGCTTGCCATTTGTTGTAGTCAATAGCGACTGTTAGGTTTGAAACCTTCTGGGCGGCGGCCAGCAGGGCTGCTTCCCATACTGAACCTTCATTGCATTCGCCATCGCTTAAAATTGCGTATACCGAGTACGGGACGTCGGAAATGCGGGACGCTAGTGCCATACCCAAGCCCATAGGCAAGCCATGCCCAAGAGAGCCGGTCGCAGCTTCAATGCCAGGCAGTGCTGACGGCGTGGGGGGGTGTTCACCAAAAAGGGAGCCGTCTTCTCCATAATTATTCAGATCGGAAACCGGGAAAAATCCTCGCTCAGCAAGCACTTGAAATAATGCCGGTGCCGCATGCCCCTTACTAAGGAGAAATCGATCTCTTTGAGGGTTCGTGGGGTCCGTAGGGTCGATCTGGAGAACGTGCCAGTATAAGAACACGAGCAAATCAATGCAGGACAGGCAGGAGCCAAGGTGAGGGGTCCTCGATTCATGCGACGTCTTGATAATGCGATGCCGCAGCATTTGAGCCATTTGCTCGAGAGATCCCATGTCATTTTGGATCGGTGCTTCAGGCATGGTTTATTGGAGTCCAGTTAGGGGCGATGAACATATGAAAGCGGCTGCTCACGCAATGTATCCAAGTTGTCTTTAGCCCAACCTATGCAATGCTCCAAGCCAGTTTCAAGGCTTATTTGGTCGGTCCACCCGAGAGTTGACCGTATTTTATCGCTGTTGAGCCAATAGGCATCATCTTTACCGATTCTATCAGGTGCAACGTCGACACAATCCTCAAACGGTGCATCCAACATTGCGCAAATCAATTCAACCAGTTCTCGTATGGAAACAATTCTCGGTGTCGAGATATGATATGTTTCACCTACTGGGGCATTTTGAGCGACCGCCCAGGTGGCTGGCGACACATCGTCCATATGTATGAATGATCGCGTGGAAACCCCGCCACCATGGAGCTGTAACTTATCTCCTAAGAGGACAGATAGGATCGTCCTTGGAATAATGCGGTAAAGGCGCTGACCTGGCCCATAGACGTTCGCAGCTCGCGTGCCGACGACCGGAAGACCAAAAGCTTCTCTATAAATATCGAATGTCATATCACCCGCTGCGCGAGAAACGGCATAAGGCGTCGATGGGGCAAATTTGTGGTCTTCTGTGATCCAGCCGTCTGTGGAGCCATAAACTTCCGGCGTGGTGACGTGCACATACTTGTCGAGAAAATCAATATGACGCAACTTTTCGGCCAACTTAGAGGCGGATACAACGTTGGTCATCATCCAGTCCTCAGGGTGATCCCAACTTTGCCCAACCATACTCTGAGCCGCAAAGTTGACGATGGTTGAGAATCGTTCCGTATTGATCAGTGACACCAAAGCTTCTAAGTCGTGATTGAGATCCACCTTTTCGAAATTAAAAGTTCCAGGCTTTGTCCCCCATCGGTATGGAAGAAAAACAGGATCTGGCTCTTCGGAGCGACTTGCGCCAACGACATCGATACCTTGGTCCAATAGGTAACTGATGAAATTCGTGCCCGAGAATGAATTGCTGCCAAGAACGAGGACTTTAGACATAAAAGTATTGGTTTCAGATTTTAAGTGGTGTGGGGCGAATTAGAGCGAGAAATCAATTAAGCATCGTCCCGCGGACTTACCGTTTCGCATCTTAGCAATTAGATCATTTACCCCTGAAAGAGGTTCCACCTCGGTAATGAGGTCGTTCAGGTCAACATTGCGAGCCTCGGTGAGGGCCATGTAGCGAGGAATGTCTTCGTGAGGTATTGCTTCGCCACCAGTGGTGCCTGTGATCGACTTGCCAAAGTGTAACGGAAGTGTATGGATCGCAGTGTCGTTGCCCGACTTAGGTACGCCTACGAGAACTGTTCTACCCCGGTTTGATGTGAGTTTGTAACCCTCGGCAATAACAGTCGGGGCGCCGGTATTATCGATAAACACGTCCAGTGGTTCGTCAGCAAAGATTTCTTTCAATCGGTCCCAGGGATTTATCTGTGAGCCATCAATTGTTTCAGTGGCTCCGCAGGATTTCGCGAGTTCAAGCCGATTTGCGAACCGGTCGATAGCGATTATTGCGCGAGCACCAGCTAATGCGGCGCCTTGAACGATATTTAATCCGATGCCACCAGCTCCGAAAACAACAACGGTATCGCCGAGGCGAACATTTGCGCGATTGTCAATTACGCCAAATCCAGTCGTGACCGCGCATCCATATAAAGCGGCGGCCTTTAGATCGGTCTCTGCTGGAATTGGTGTTAACCGGTTTTCTGAAACAACCGCATAGTTATTAAAAGTGGTAACCCAACCTGCGTTTACAGTTTTGTCACCCCATTTGTATTTTGGTGCTGCAGATTCGATGCCCCGAGACGGCCGCCAATGCAGCACCACTGTATCTCCCGGTTGAGCGTGTTTAACACCGGGGCCAATGGCGAGTACATGGCCTGAGCCTTCGTGCCCGAGTAGGTGAGGTAGCCAACGATCAGGGCCTTTGACACCGTCAATCTCACCCAATTGAGAACCGCAGATTCCGCTATATTTTATTTCAACGAGCACTTGCCCAACATCCAGTGTCTCAGGCAGTGATATTTCGTCGATCACGAGGTCAGTATTTTGCTCTACTAGGACTGCTGCTTGGGTGGTTGTGGGTCCGTTGTTTATTGCTGTCATGCTAGTCAGTCCGCGTCGTAGCAATGTCGCCGCGCTTTGCATAAAGCCACTGCATGAGGAGGTGACCGACTGTCATCTGAAGATCTTCGGATATTTGCATGTCATCGATGGCGACATGTATTGGATGATCAGCTAAAGCCAAAGCCTTGCCCCCGGAGTATCCGAGGATGGCATAGGATTCGATATCGGCTTCTTTGCAGTACTCCAATGCTTTTACGACATTAGGCGAGTTCCCACTGCCAGAGAGCGCGATGGCGATATCACCGGGTCGGGCGAGAACGGCAAGTTGGTATGAGAAAATACTTTCATACCCTTCGTCATTGGCAAGGCAAGTCGTCACTGACCCATTCGACGGTAAGGCGGTCACTCGAAGTCCACTGCCAAACGTCTTTGAAATACCGTATATCCAATCGTTGGCAAGATGCATCGCGTTGCCAGCGGATCCACCATTGCCGAAAATAAACACCTGCCGTCCGTCCTGCCAGCTGGACATCAACGCGTCTGCTAAGTGTTCAACCACATCTAGGGGAATGCGATGACTGGCCTCAGTCAGGCGTTCAAAATAGCTGGTGGCGAAGGGTGCGAATTCTGACGATGCCGTGGTGGGCTGATCATTCATTATAGAACCTTCTCAGTCATCCATTTCAGACAATAGAAGCGGTCTTCGTCCTTTAGTGCCCCAGTATTATAGGCATCGGCAACTTCGGAGATCGCATCTTTCACAGATTTCTTAGGTTTGAAGCCAGTCGCAAGGATCTTGTCTGAATTAATGCGATAAGACCGGGGGTCGTTGGATGGCTCAATATTGATTTTGGCAGGAATGTGCTCTGCAATGGTCTCTGCGATGGTTCGGATCGACAGATTCTCAAATCCGGCATTAAAAATACCTTGGACATCTGGTCGATCTAGTAAAAACACATAGAGATCGGTTATGTCGTCAATATGAATGTTGGGGCGGGTCTGGTCTCCGCCAAGGACAGTTATTGCTCCTTTTGTCAGAGCCTGCATCGCAAGCATATTCACCGCGACGTCTAGGCGCATGCGAGGAGACAAACCACAAACTGTGGCCGGCCGTACGATCTGGACAGCCATCTGATCGGCGTAGCTAAGTAACACCCGCTCAGCGACCATTTTGGTCTTATTATATTCAGACAGTGGAACGAGCTCGAGATCTTCTGTCACGTGCTCTTCCTCTTTGAGGCCATAAACACTGCCAGATGACGCATAGATGAAGCGTTTGACCCCTTGGCGTACAGCCTTATCTGCCAGCCGCATCGTGGCGAGGCAAGAAACCTCCCAAGTAAGCTTGGGGTCCAAATCTCCACATGGGTCATTGGCGACCGATGACAGATGGATGATGGCGTCGCACCCCGTTAGATCAAGCGTTTCTGGGGCACGAATGTCAAACTGCCGGACTTCTAGGTTTGGGTGAGGTTGGAGGTCGTTTCCGAACCACATGATATCGAGTGCGGTAACATTATGGCCAGCATCAAGCAGTTTCGGTACGAGGACGTTGCCTTTGTATCCACACGCACCAGTAACAATAAGATTCATTTTTTATTCCAAACAAAGTCGGACTCAGCCTTTTTGAGCGCCGCTATCGTTCCAATATCGCGGTGAAAAGTCTCGTTAAAAAACGTATACCATTTGCCAGTTAGGGACGGCACCACATCGCCGCAAAAATCGCACGCCTCAGGGTTCGCGCAGACCCAATCAAGTACTTCAGTCTCGAGAAGAAAAACAGCCCCATTTGCAAGGTTTCCCGGTGGATTCGCTACTTTCTCGTGGACGCATTGCACGACTTCATGGCTGTCCAGTTCCAAAATCCCACATGATTGAGGTTGATCTGTCTCAAAGGTCATGATGGTACCCACGCATCCACTCGGACGTCGTTCATGGGTCAAAAAGTAGACTGCCGGATCAAAGACTGAGAGATTGTCTGCGTGGGCCATGAAAAAAGGACTCTGGCCACGAAAATAGTCGTGATTCGCCCGAAGTGTTCCGGCGGTGCCAAGTAATTCTTCCTCGTGTACTAAGTCTATCTGATCTCGCCAAGTATCACTGTTGCAATAGTCGCGGACTTGGTCTGGCAGGTAGTGGGTATTGATGAGTATGCGTTCAACACCTGCATCCAGAAGCATATCTATCCAGTATCCCAGGACAGGTTTTCCTTGAATCGGAACAAGACATTTTGGAATGGTCTCTGTCAGAGGGCGTAGGCGTGTTCCAAGACCACCGGAGAGCAATAACGCACGGCGTGGCACATTCATCATCGCGTTAGAGAATCTATTAGTTCTTCAGTAGTAATGGGTACATTTCCTATGCGACTGGTCTGAATCGCAGCGGCAACTGAACCTAAAAAGGCGGCCTCCCAGGTTATAGCGCCAGCCGATAAAGCTAGTGAAGCTGCGGTTAACATGGAATCTCCTGCGCCGGATACATCCTTGGGCAGAGCATTAAAGGCTGGGAGTCTGTCCATTTGCTGTTCTTCTGGTGTATGCTCAGCGGAGACAATAAGAACACCCGCGGCACCGAGCTTAACGAACACATTCGCGCTATTCGTTGCCGACAGCAAATCGTGCCCCATTTTTGCAAGTCCACTGTTTTGGTCTCGCAAGGCGAGCCGGGCTTCAAATTCGGTTGGTGTTAAGAGGTGGGCGTTCTTGTATCTTGAAATATCTCCGACTTGAGAAGAAGACTGGCTATCTGCAACAAACATTGTCGAGGTTTGCTTTGCAGTGCTGGCCAAATGATCAATAAGGGGCTGCGGTAGGCAGCCATAGTTAAAGTCGGAAAAAATCACGAGATCTGCTTTAGAGCACAGGGCTTCGAACGTAGATGCTATTTCGCTTTGGTGATCACGGGATATTTCATGCTGTCTTAGGTGGCTGACACGCAACATGGTGCGATCCTGGGCCCGAAACCGCTGTTTGAGCGTTGTTGGTCGGCTTGTGTCAGTAATCAGGTGGGCGTTCACGTTGTATTCTGGTAGCCAATCTGCAAGGCGATCGCCCATTTCGTCATCGCCGACAGTGGACAATAAATCAACTGACGCGCCTAGGCTAGCAGCGTGTGCAGCCACTATACCGGCACCGCCAATAAAACGATCGGTGGATTGCGGAGAGACGACAATTGAAGGCTCTTCTTGTGACATCCCTAAGGGTTCACAATTGATGTATTCATCTACAATGAGGTCGCCGACGACGATCACCGAAAGGTCAGAAAAAGTTTTAACCCGATTGACCAGTTGATCGTTTTTTAATCCGTGGCGTTCTAAAAAGTCTTGAGGAATATTGAGCCGGGCGGCCTGAGAAAATTGATTGTCGTGGGCAAGGAGATCTGAAGCTGAGTAGGTCGATTCACCGGATGCGAAGATGAGGCGGCCACCATATTCTTTTATGATTGGTTCTTCGGGGTTAGAAGCTGACTCGAACTCTTTTCCTTTGATCACGATGTTGGGCTTGAATTCGCGCAGATAGGCCTCAACCCCATCAGTTAGAACGACGACGCGGTCAACTATACCCAACTCCCGCAATGCTTCGGCTCGTTCTTCGGGACGGGGGACGTCTTTAGATGGCCGTGTGGCCGAGACGCCGACGATTAGGGTATCACCGCTTTCGGCAGCAAACTTAAGTACCCTCACATGCCCCGGGTGAAGAGCGAAGAAATTACCGGAAATAAAAACGACGGTGTCAGACTTTTTCATTTGAAGGCTTGCTGCTGCGGTGGCCGGTTACCAGGTTTCTGGGCTGCAAATTCCCTTATCGTGCCAGAAAAGCTCGGTTTCTGTTATCATGATTGCAGCGCATAGAGATTTGCCACGGATAGGCCGTGAATACAATCTACACGCCAGTGTTCAGCTAGGCACCCGAAATAACCCCATCACCCCTCCGGTTCTGTAATCCGAACCGTCTGACGCCCGGTTAGGCTGGTTAAAACCTGTGTCGTTCCGCTCGGCCATGAGACCTCGATACGGTCGACCGTATCTGAATCGCCAAGCCCAAACATTAAAATTGGGTCATTTGTTGAATTGTAGCCGTGCGCGCTGGTGTGTTCTCGTATTTGGGTGAGTTCACCTGACATCACTTTGACCTTTGCGCCATACCCATTTCTGTTGCTGGCTGATCCGGTTAATCCGATCTTGATCCAGCTGTTTCCGTTACCTTGATTCATTAGCAAGTGATTTTTCTGTGGAATGTTCACCCGCTTACCTTCGCTATAGTATGTGCGGTTGGTCATGAATAGATCCGGAAACCCGTCGTCATTAATATCAGCCGCGCCAACGCCGCTACCGATGCCAAACCCCTCTGCCCCCGAGCCACTTGTCACATCAGCAAAGGTCCCGTCCCCGTTATTTCTGAATAGTTTGTTTTCGGCGGGCTTCCACGCGATATAGAATTGAACGAAAGGGGCCATCGTACTGATTACGTCGTTAATTAGAACGTTAGAGAGTCCACCGTTATTAACATAGATATCAAGCAGTCCATCGTTATCGAAGTCCGCCATAGTGCAGCCCCTGGCGCCACCAGGATCCCCCGCACCTGATGTCAATGTCACATCATCAAATCCAACCTCTCCGTTGTCCGATAACGTGCTGATGATTAGGCGGTTGGCTTGATCTGCTGTCGGCAGATAGAAATCCAAATCTCCGTCATTGTCGACATCACCAATGCAAGCGCCATTGGCGTTACCAGGATTCAGAAACGCAAATCCATTGGGACCACGGCGGTTTTTTGTGATGTCAGTGAAGGTTCCGTTTTTATTATTTAACAGGATAACTTTGGAATCGCCTTCGTTGGTTATTAGAAGGTCAACCCAGCCATCGCTGTTAAAGTCTGTCCAATTCGGTGCGCCTTGAGAATTTGCTTCAAGGACTTTGCCTTGTATGGCAACACCGGATGTTGCCGTTACATCAGTAAAAGTTCCGTCTCCGTTATTGCGAAACAATGCGTTCTCGATGTCGTAATCGGCGCACTTCCAGAAGAGATCAAGATCGCCATCATTGTCATAATCGCCCCAGGCAACACCAGCGCCGGTGTCAGATAGCCCGCCAACACGCAGATCATCCTCGTTGCCTTCTCGCATGATGCCGGCAGCGCGTGTGATGTCCTCAAAATCGGCTTTGCCAGTCTCAATCAACAAATTTTTGTATAGGGTTGTTGGTACGTGTTTTCTGGCGCCTGGTCCGGGTCCCATATTTGAGATGGCCAGGTCTTGATCACCGTCATTGTCAAAGTCACCCCAAGAGGCACCCCGTGCGAGTCCGCCGTCATTATCGACTTGCCGTTGTGCAGCGACATCACGAAATTGTCCCGTACCGTCATTCTCCCATAGGCGATTGTTGAGCCCCTCCGCTAAGGCTTCTCCAGCGACATAGATATCGAGGTCTCCGTCATTGTCGTAATCTGCGAAAGCAGGGCCGGATCCATTGACGGCTAAGTCACTAACACCGACAGAGTCGCTCACGTCCTCGAAAAGGATGGGCGGGGACTCTGCGAGCGCTGAGTGGGCTGTGAGGTAAGCTGCAATAAAAGTGAATAACCGGTGACGCATATTAGTCTCTCTAATTTTTGATGTTGCAATCCATTGTGGGTGAGGGGGGCAACTTAACCCAATACTGCCCCCGTCCTTAACCACGGTGAGAACAGGCATTAAGTCAAATTGAGAATATCAAGAATTTCGAGACTAATGGGGACAATGTCAGGCGAATACATGGTCACGAAATCGCAAACGTCGTTCTCGCGGACCACTGCCACTTTTGAATATTCCTTGGTCTGTCTAGAGCGAAAGTGGCTGTGAATTTCCTTTGCGCTGAATTGGACTTTGGCGGGGACGATCAGATCTATTGAATTCTGCTGTAAGTCTTCTAGCGCGACCAAAACCTCTTGTATTTGCGGAGTTTTTTCCAGAATGCCTAATTCCTCCGCCATTTCGTTGGTAAAGGTCGTCTGAGTGCTCAGTGTTCCATCGGGGTTCACTGCAAATTCATCGAAAATACCTGATGGGGCCAGTTCCCAGGTATTCTGGTTTAACATCACAGAGTCGGAACGTCGGGCGAATACAAGCCCATCAGCGCACCGCAAAACCCCTGTGCAGGCCAAGGGGCGTATTCCTATTTCGTCAAGCGCTGGGGCATGATTTTGAGCGTAGAATGGCTTGTAGCTGTTGAATTTCACAGTGATGCAATGGGGTTTAATTTCTCAGCCCAATCTCACTTAGCGTACATAAGAAATAGGCTGTCATCGAGTTTCTGAATCCCGATTTGTTGATTGAGTCCGGCAAGATCTGCCATCGCTTTGAGGCGTACGGCAAACTCTTGATTCTCAACCGTAAATTTGTCTCGCCACTCCTGCCGCCGCTCTAATTGGTACCATGGTGTTCCTTGGTTAAGGGCCCATCGATAAGATGGGTCGATGGTGCCACCCTTACGCTTAATTACATCGACTAATCCATCAGCAATTTGACCAGCTGATGTTCCACGGTCCCTGTCGGGGTAGAATTTGTCAAACGTGTCTCGGTATTTGTCGGTGTCCGTCATCGTTTTGTTAGTGTTATCAACCAGAGCTGTTAGCACCTCACAGGCTTCTTCAGCATTTTTGACGGTCGGATTCACCTGGTTAGACAAAATGTAATTGTGCTGCGATGCATTTGGACGCGGTGTGATGCTGAGCGCAGGCACATCTAAGAGCGCAGCCTCCATGCCGGTAGAGCACGTCGTATGCACGAGTGCTGCACTTGCCATCGTCCAGGGAATATGCGGCGTGTTGTCTGCGATTAAGACGTGCGGTGAATTGCCGTACTTGGATTTCCAATACTCTGGGTCCTCTGCCGGATGAGGACGGATGACTGCCTTGAAACCGGGAAAACCCATTGGCATCCAGTCAATAACCTTCTCGAGCTCGCTCATGTTTGACCTCTCCCAATCAAGCTCGGTCTCAAAGGCTGCAACACTTGCGGGTTCGTCAAGCACAAGATGGCCAGTGCGAATTGCAATCTGTTTTGTGTCTTCTTTTGCATTCCAAATTGAGTTTATCCAACCAAAGTTGGTGTTGAAGAGGACGAAGCGACCAACTTTTTCGCGAATCTTTGTAACTTGTTTAGCAAAGCTGACACGACCCCATGCTGATAAGAGATCAATCCGTGGATTTCCAGTAATGCGAACGCGGTCAGAAAGATTGGGATACTGGCTAACAACAGTATCAGCATGCCGTTGACCCTGAGCAAAAAACACATCGAGCGTTTTGGCTGCCGTCGGTCCCATTCCTGATTCAAAGCATGCGTCACAGGCACACGCGAAAACCTCTTCATCGCTGGCTGTAATCGCATACCCCGCCGCAGAAGCATCAGTCATGTATCCAGCTTGAATCTCGTTTACGGTCTTAAAGAGATACGCGCCCTTCGGCATTGATCTGTTGTTCTTTGATAGGACCCATTGTTGACCGATTACGACATTTAGACCCCGCTTAACCGCTTCTGCCGCGACAAGGAGGCGTGGGTCGAGATCGCGGGCCTTAAGTTCCAATGAGATGTAAGCTACTGGATTCATGAGCTTCTGGTAGCCCGCTTGTCGGCATAGTAAGGGAGCAGTTCCAAGTCTTCTTCAGTATCGATATCCACGGACCGTTCCGGGGGCATGACGTATCCTCGCAATCCGGGTCCATAGAGTGACTTGTTCTTCAGAAACGAAGGGACATACACAGCGTATGTAGAGCCATTGCCAAAAACGTACTGTGGCGCTTCTTGCGAGTTGAGATTCACGAGGTCCGGCCACACAACATCCAAAATTCCGTTATCGGCGACAGAGAGTGCTCGATGAATCGGCCTATCGGCATGACTAACCGCCATGGCGAATTCGCATTTTTCTGGTTCTACCAAGTTAACCACTGCGGAAATGTCATTGTCCGTTCTTAAAGGAGCAGTCGCATAGAGACACGCTAATACGTCCCAGGTTTCTCGATTTTTTTGTTCGTGATCTAGGACATCGATCAGCACTGGAGCTGTTGTTGCTGAGGCGGTCGCCAGTGCAGGGTTTCGTTCCAGAGGAATTGCTCCAAAGTCAGCTGCCACTCCAAGAATTTCCATATCATCATAAGACGTGACGACTTTCTCAAAACATTGAGACTCTAACGCTGCGAGGATCGTGTGAGCGATGCGGGGGTTGCCCTTAAACTCTATGAGCGCTTTACGCTTTAGAAGCGATGAACCGCCTCTTGCTGGAATCACCGCAATTCTGCGGTATTTCGCGCTACTCATCTATTTTAGTCCACCAATCACCGGTTCGTTGGTTGTACCAGCCACGATAAGATGGATCAATGAGCGCTCAGCCGCTTGCTAAAGGCTGAGGTAGTCGATAAGCCAAGATTTCTTGGTCGTCTTACACGAAAGAATTTCAAGAATGAGCACCTCATTCGCACCTAACGGGCCAGCGCTTGAAGCCCTAAGAAAACAGGTTAGTGGAAATAGTATTCTCGTCACCGGAGGGACTGGCTCATTTGGTTAGGCTTTCGTCCGCACAGTGCTTGCAGAGACGTCTCCACGCCGTGTGATTGTGTTTTCTCGCGACGAGTTCAAGCAGTCTAAAATGTAGCGAGCGGCCAATGAATCAGATCTCAAAATACTAAGATTTTTTATTGG
>Ga0222718_10003322_pt1 | contig 13853 bp, 13 predicted proteins | sample C33_27DmetaG_FD_165045 | JGI IMG/M metagenome (GOLD analysis project Ga0222718, IMG submission 165045) | Estuarine water microbial communities from San Francisco Bay, California, United States - C33_27D | ecosystem: Environmental > Aquatic > Marine > Unclassified | place: USA: California... | reverse complement strand
CTTTACTATAATTTTTTACCATTCAACCATTCAGCAGATATGTGGATGAATGATGTACTAAGGAAAGCAAATATCAATTCGTTTTGGTCTGAACCATCTCTTGTAGTTTCTAAATTCAATAGCAAAACATCAACAAATTTAAGTTTGAAAAATAACCTACTCTACATACTTAAATCAAAATTTCATAATTACAGATTGGGAATCTAGATTATTTCTTCCAAGTAACTCCTCTCATTGCTATATTCGTAGTTATAAGTAGATTTTTAAGTAAAAACTGATAAAATTATAAAAATTGAAAAGTTTTATAATTTCAAATAAACACATCAAAAAGGTATTAGATGATTAGTATCATAAAGTTAATTTTTAAATATCTAGGCGTTGTTATTTTAAGAAATGAAAAAAATAATAATTTACTTAAATATGAATACATAGAAAAAAAAACATTAAAAAAAATTAAAAATACAAATATTACTTACACCCTCATACCTGAGCTTGATTCAAATGATGAAAAAATTGTTAACGATGTATTCGAAAATAAATTAACAATGGTATCAACAGAAAGAATGATGGAAACTATTTTTTCTGTAAAACACGTCATAAAAGAAAATATCAAGGGTGCTTTTGTTGAGTGCGGTCCCTGGCGGGGTGGAAATGCTATTGCAGCACAATTAAAAATGGATTTTCTCGGTGAGAGTAGAAAAATTTATTTATTTGATACATTTGGTGGAATGTCTGAGCCAAATCCACAGCTTGACAGTAGTGTTTACCAAAAAGTTAGTTCACTTGATTTCTATGTTGCAAATCAGGAGGATGGATACAACAAGTGGTGTTTCGCCTCTGAAGAAGAAGTAAAAAGTAATTTCATCAAACATGGAAAAGGTCTTAGTGGGGTAAACCTAATCAAAGGAAATGTTGAAGAGACTCTTAAAATAGACGAAAACTTACCTCAAGAAATTTCTATCCTAAGATTAGACACTGATTGGTATGAATCTACCTTATTAGAACTAGAGGTATTGTACCCAAAGTTAGTCACCGGAGGTATACTACTTATTGATGACTATGGTTACTGGAAAGGAGCTGAATTAGCTGTGGAGGAATATTTCTCTAGGCCAGAAACTCCAAATAAACCATATCTAGCACGATCAGACAGCTTCGGAAGAGTAGCAATAAAAATTGATTAATAAAATTAAAAAGTTTAAAAAATTATTTAACAATTCTAATAAATCCAAGGTTAACCTCCTGGACACATTTCCCTCTTTTGTTCCAAATTCTAAAGGAAGCTATAAATCTGTTGAAAAAATAATCATTCAGAACATCAATAATTCTATTAGTGCAATCAATAATTTGAAATCCAATGTAATAAATTTTTATTTAAAAACATCAGATTTTCCAGATACAATTAATGCTAAGAATTTGAAAAACTTACTTGATAATTCTGGTTCAGATAAAGCGAATCATCATGATTACCACAAAGTTTATAACTTTATAATTGAAGATATTCCTAAGTATGCCCTAAACACCTGGGAAATTGTCTGTAATTTATTAAATGACAAACATTATGTACGAATAGTAGAATCTACTAAGCATTTTATGTTTATTTGTAAAATTAACAGTAAAGAGATAAGGCCATTTTAATTGAATATATTGAAAACCATTTCTGTAGATATAAAATTTCAAAAATTTGTAACAACCGCGATTTTTTTTGCAATTCTCCTTACACATTTCACAAGTTTAAAAACTGGAATTGCTCACAACACATCGTCAAATATTTTACCAGGAATAGCTCCACACTATGATTTAGGCTTACCTTATGTTAACTACAATGTTATTTATCCACCTGGCCTTTACTTGTTTTACTATGGAGTCGGATCCTTTGATATAAATACAGCACTATTTTATAAATATATCCATTTTGCTTTGGTAATCATTTTTACTACAGTAAATTTTTACATTTTTAATAAAATAAAAATCCCTGCAGTGTACTTTTTGCTTGCTACAGTAGTTTTGCTGAGTCCAGAAGTTATTTTCTATACTCTACCTAATGATTTGCTTGTCAGCACCATGGTATCAGTAGCTTTTGCATGTTTAATATTTTTTAAGAACGATAGAGAAAAATTTTTGACGGCAAGCCTTTTTTTTATGCTTGCCGGGCTGACAAAAGACTATTATTTGACGTTACTTATAATTCCATATTTTTATTTACTAAGAAAATTTAGTTTTAAAAATTTTGTTTATATTTTATGCGGAAATTTCTTTGCTTTTACGATAGTTGCAATATATGTTGTCAATTTAAACTTAACAAAGTATGTAATTGATTTATATCGTTTTAAATTTGAGTCATATTTTGTAGAATTTATATGGCTTTTGCCGATTTTATTATTAATATTTTTATTTTTCCTTCTTACCGGAAAAGTTGCTGAAGTCTCAAGATACGTTGAGAAAATACAAGAAGATTTAGTTTTTGTTTATTTGTATTTATCTATGTTTTTCTTTTTATATATGGGATTTGAAATTTATGGAGAATACAAAATTCGAGGACACCACGCAATACCATTTACCTATGGTTTTTTTGTTTTAGTTTATTTTATAATAAAAAAGATTGTCAGAGAAGAATCATACAAAGTGTCTGTTTATTTTATTTTATTTTATTTTATTTTCAATGTATTTATTTTGACTCCGAGAAATTCAATATTTGATTCATACACGAACGAGGGATATCTCACATTGGATACATCAAATTTTCAAAATTCTCCAATTTATAATTACCCATTAGATATTTCAAACTTATTAGATGAAAATCCCAATTATCGCCTATATGTAGCATTTGGATGGGGGGGTCCTGATTTTTATCTAGAAAAATTGATACAACCATATTCAAGACTTTGGATAATGCAATATAGAATAATTCCTAATTTTGACGACGAAATAGCCATTTTGAAAAATAAATTTATACAAGATCCTCCGGAAGTTTTAGAATACTGTGGGCTTTCTGACTATTGTCCTGTAGATATGGACTATTTAGAATTTGAAGAAAGATATATCCCGTATGGAGAGATTGTAACAAATTGCTATAAAGATTTGAAAAACAATTTTTACCTCTTAGAAAATAAAGAGTGTGTAAAAAATTTATTTAATTAGGTATTTTTTTAATTTCTTACTATGAATATGTAGATTGGCTATTTCAATAGTTTTATTTTCAAATCTAACAACTGGGTATGATTTTATGAATTCTGGTCTGTATTTATTTTCATACATATGCTTACCCAAATGTTGAGTGTCTCTCATTTCTTCAAGCCTTTTTTTTCTAGATTTCTTCTTCTTATGAAAACCGCTTAGATATTGACCAAAACTTGCCGAGTCAAATATGATTGTATTTTTTTTGCTTGGTATTGAATTGAGAATGTTAAAAAATTTTGGATTTTCTTGGAAAACAATATTCAACATCACCATTTCATTTAGTCTTTTACCCTCATAGTATTTCTCTTCATAAAAATTAACATTTTTGAAAATTTTTATTATCTCATTTGTGAGGTCTTCTAATAATTTAATATTTGGGAAATAGCTGTAACTAAAATTTAAAAATAAGTCACTTAATTGCGTAATATTGATTTTTTCTTTAGAGAATTCATTTTCTAACTCTGCAAATGATTTATAAATAAGAACATCGTTATCAAAATGTATAAAATTGTTAATATCAAGTTTTACTGCAACATCTAAAAGACCAAAAACTCTTTTTAGAGAGGCCTCCCATAATTTATTGTCTTCATTTTCAAAATACTTTAGATTATTTATTAATTTACTTAATTCAGCCAAATGAGGTGTTTCTATTTTTTCTAAGTTTACATGTTTAACATGTTCCATCCCCTCCATAGTCATTTGATCTGTTGCTAAAATAATGTTTGATTCATTATCAACATTTTTAATATTTTCCACACAAAATCTAAGATGTTTTGGAATAGCTCCAAAGTGTATAAGTATGTAATTCATATTTTTATTTCTTGATTAATTATAGTTATCTGAATTCAGTTACTGTGTGTAAAGTGCAAAGTCAATTATTATCAAATAATAATGACAAAAAAATTAAGCTTCTAGTTTTTATACATGGACCATTAAATAGAGTTAAAGTATATTTAACAAGGTATAATTGTTTTGAAATTCTTATGAGTAAATATCAATATAATCTTTCTAATAAGCATCGATCAATGTTCGATGCTGATATGCGAGTTAAGAAGGCATCAAAAACTTTAGCAGTGTTAAAAGATTTTCTTACAGACCTGCATGATTTAACCCTTCTTGATATCGGTAGTTCTTCTGGAATAATGACAAAGGAATATTCTATTTTTTTTAATAGAGTAATAGGTATAGATATTGACAGTAAAGCGGTTAATTTTGCCAGAAAAAATTTTCAAACTAAAAATATAGAATATTTCGTTTCTCCTATTGAGGAGTCTGAATTTAAACCTGAAACAGTAGACGTTATAACCTGTTCTCATATTTACGAGCATGTACCATCTGCTGAAGTTTTATTTAATAAAATATACGAGCTACTCAAACCTGGAGGAGTATGTTACTTCGCTGCACAAAATAGGTACAATTTAAATATAATTGAAGCGCACCACAAACTCCCTTTTCTCTCATGGGTGCCTAAAAAATTTGCAAATTATTATATAAGACTTTTTACGGATGAGAAAGAATATTATGAAACACATTTATCTTATAGAAATTTAAAAAAATTAGTAAATAAGTTTCAAATTAACGACTACACACTTGAAATTTTGAAATATCCTATAAAGTATTCTGCTGAAGAAATGTTTACAGATGGATCTTTTATACAAAGACTTTATATCTACATAGGAAAAACATTCTATGTCTTTTTTCCAACATATATTTGGGTACTAAAAAAACCAAATAATTAGGAATAATTATTCAAAAAATTTTTGTATTTGTTTTTTAGAAATTAATTCAATCTCTTCTAAATTATTTTCCCATTCATAAATTTTTAACAATATCTCATCCATTTCTGTTTCACTATCCCACCCTAAAATATTTTTAGCCTTATCAGAATTGATTCTTAAAACGGGAGTTTCTTTTAAATGAGTATTTTTTTCTATTCTGATGTTTACTTTTGTATCCCAGATAGTCTTCATTTTTTCGGCAATATCAATTACTTTATAATCAGAATTTAAATCAGAATTTAAATTAAATTTCCCATGAACAGAGTTTTCAATGCTTTTTTCCGCAGCGAGAATGTAACCAGAAAGTGAATCAAGTACATATTGCCATGGACGGATTGAACCAGGATTTCTCAATATAATATCTCTTTGATTTTTTATAGATTTAATCAGATCTGTAATTAATCTATCATCTGCATTATCTCCAGGACCTAAAACATTTCCCGATCTGATTACAGTAACCTTTAGGCGATTATTGATTGAATAGAGATATGAATCAATTACATTTTCAGCTGCAACTTTGCTCATACTATAAAATTCTGTTCCACGCAGTGCATCATTCTCCGTATTCCTAAGTTCAGGGTTGCCATATACTTTATCAGTAGTAGAAACAATTAATGCAGCTTCATTTGCATACCTATCCACCATTTCTAAAATATTAAAAGTCCCCAATATATTTGTTTCCAGTGTTAATCTTGGCTCACTTTTTGCCTTTGAAATAAGTGCTTGGGCTGCTAAATGAAAAACAACATCAAAATTGTTCTCAATAAATATATTTTCAATATCAAAACTTTTATTAGATACATCTAAAATATATTCTTTCTCTAAATAATCCCTATTGTGAAGATCGTATAATCTTGAAGTATTTGAGTTGTCGGATAGGCCATAAACCTCAGCTCCATATTGACTGAGTATAAGTGCAAGCCAAGAGCCTTTAAAACCTGAGTGACCTGTGATTAGTATTTTTTTATTTTTCCAGAATATTTTATCCACTGCTCTGTCATTTTAATCTATCAAAACAAGATATTAAATCTAAATAAACAAAATAATTATTACTTTTTCCAACATGATATTGTTTTAGTATCAACTGGTGTTAAATTAAGCTATGTATGATAAATAAGCTTAAATCTATTATAGAAAAAATACTATACGTATCTAAGTTAACAAAAGTTCAGAATAAAAAGTATAGAATTGCGTTATCAGTAATTTTATCTAATTTAGCTGTCAGTATGGATGTATTAATTATAGTCCTTTTTGCATCCGTTTTAAATAACGACATCATTTATCAAAATGAAGTAATTGTTGATTTAATAAATTTTATGATTTCAAATATATTTATTCTTCCAGCTTTAGTTATTTTAAGATTCTTATTTTTATTTGTTGAGAGACTTAACATTGAAGATCTCGGATTAAAGGTTGGCGAAAGTCTTAAAAATTATCTACTAAAAATGTCTTTTGAAAAGGGGAATATGTCTTCTAACGATGCTTATTACTTTATTAATCAAGTCAGTATGCACGTCTCATCCTTTTATAGATCAGTTACTATCTTTATAAATAGTTTGATTCAAATTGCTGGATATTCGCTCGTTCTCTTATTAACAGATCCCACTACTTTTGTATATTTTGCTATAGGAGCTTTAGTTTTGATATTCCCAACAAAAATACTTTTAAGTAAAGGTAAACATTACCAGCACTTAGCATTTGAAGAAGGAAGAGTTCTAAATTCATATATACAGAGAGTAGTTGACAATGTTTTTTTAATTAAAATTCTCTCAACAATGAGATATGAATTTAAAAAATTTGGTGAGACAGTTGGAAACTTCAACAAGTATCAAATTAATAATATTTTTTATGGTTCGCTGAATAGTATTTTGCCAACATTTGGAACACTTTTTATTTTGGCACTACTATTTACAACTAATATTGTTAAACAACTATCTTTAGAATTTATTGGAGTTCTTCTTAGACTATTTCAGTCACTTAGCTCTTTAAATAACGGTTTTAACTTACTTGTTAACTCTAGCGTTCATGTAGATGAACTCTATAAACTTGATAAGTCAAGTCCCACTGTGACAAAATCTAACTACGTACTAAAAAAATCACAAAATAATGCAGTTGAATTTTCTAACGTAAATTTCAAGTACCTAAATGCAGATAATCCTATTTTTGAAAATCTTAGTCTAAGGATAAAAAATAAATCTCATACAATATTGACTGGGCCAAACGGATCTGGGAAGAGTACTATTTTAGGTTTAATTTCTGGTTTATATATTGCAAAATCAGGGATTGTAAGTGTCAAAAGTGCAAACAAAGGCTACGTTGGAGTAACTCCATTAATTACTCAAGATACATTAAGAAATAATTTGTTGTACGGTAATGGTAACAATGTAGAAGATAAAAAAATCTTAGATTTAATGGAAGAATTTAATTTTTTTGCTTCAGTTGATGATGGAGATTTAAATAAAATTATTGATAATAAATCTTTATCATCTGGACAATTACAAAAAGTCTCTTTTATCAGGTCTCTACTCAATGATGTGGAAATACTTTTACTAGATGAATCAACTTCTAATCTTGATTCAGATGCTAAAAAGTTAATATTCGATATTCTTAGCAAGAAAAATATAACAATAATTAATTCAACCCACTCAAAGGAAGATTTTAATTTTCATTATGAAATTAAAATTGAAGTCGATGGAAATTTAAGAAAAGTTACTTATTAGACAAAAAACTCAATATTTTAAATTTAACATATGTAAATAATCTTTATATTCTCTTGATGAACAACTTATTAGTGAGTTATTATTGGCTATTTTCTGATAAGCTTGTTTCGAAATAATTTCAAATTTTATTGGTTCATATAGTACATTTTTCAGAATTTCAATTATATTATCTTTCTCCTTGTCAAAGAGAATACCATTTATGTCATTTTCAATAATTTCAGTATTGTTGGGTATAGTGTTAGCGATTACCACACAACCGGATCCCATCGCCTCTAAGATAGTTTTTGAATTTCCCTCATAATCAGATACAGACAGATATATGGAATATTTCTTATAAATGTCCATTAATTCTGAATGTTCCACCTTCCCCATAAATTTTATATTTTCAATATTTTTTGCTTTCAACTTCAATTCTTCCAAAAGAGAACCATCACCATAAATATCTAGAAATAGATTCGTATTTTTAAGTTTTTCAATAATAAAATCAAAATTTTTTTGCTTTTCCAGTCTTCCAACCATCAAGATTTTATTATTTCTAGTACCTTTTGGAAATTTTTTATCAACTTGAACCCAATTTGGTCTTAAAGCTAACTTGGAATTTGAAAATAAATAATATTTTTTTATATAATCAAGATCACTTTTCGAAGTCACACTGTAAAGATTAGAGAATATTAACCCTGTTTGAGTTAAAAAATAATAGAAAATTCTTTTGTAAAGAAGCTTTTTTTCATCAATGCTAAATTTGAAAATATCATATCCAGTTCTTATATGCAGGGGTTTAAATGTAATAGCCTTCAACATAATCGCTACCCAAGAGCCCCAAAGCTGATTAGTTTTAATCAGATCAAATCTTATTTTTAATTTGAACCTTAAAAGAAAAGGTACATACAAAGTTTTAGTAAAATTCATAAGCTTGTATTTACTTTTTTTAATATATTTATAGATAGGTATTACGCTAATTTTGTCAACTTCAATTAAAAATTTTTCATCTTCACTGTTACCATAAGAAATTATTGTAAAATCTAAATTGTATTTTTTAGATATAATTTTATATAATTCAAGTTCTCTTGTTAGTAAACCGCTCTCAGCCCAATCCCTAAGAGAGACTCCATATGTTAAAAAAATTAATACTTTCATTAAAAAACTATTGTATATACTCAATCTATCATAAACTAGTTGGAGATGAAAAAATTACTTTTAATTCATAATAGGTATCAAAATATTGGTGGTGAAGATATTGCTGTTAGTCAAGAAAGAGATTTTCTAAAAAAACATTATGAAATAAAAGAGATAATTTTTGATAACAGTGAAATTAGAACCATAAGTCAGTTTTTTAATTTTGTATTTAACTCAAACATTAAGAGTAAAAGAAAAGTCCTTAAAGAGATTAAAGAATTTAACCCTGATATTGCCTATGTGCACAACACATGGTTTACAGCATCACTAGGAATTTTTAAAGTTTTGAAATCAAAAAATATAAAAACTATATTAAAACTTCACAACTACAGATTTTATTGCACAAGGTCATATCTTGCAAAAAACCATATAGAAAATGATTTTTGTATGGGGTGTGGCTTAAAGAGAGCAAACATGTTTGTATTCAATAAGTATTTTAAAGAAAGTTATTTTAAGTCTTTTCTAGTCATTAGATATGGAAAAAAGTATTTTAATATTATTAAAAATTTTGAGGGAACAGTATTATCTCTCACTAATTTTCAAGAAAATTTTTTAAGAAACATGGGTTTTACGAATAATATCAAAGTTATTCCTAATTACTTAACCGCAGAGAATGACATTAATAATTTATCAAAGTCAAACAATATTTTATACGCAGGTCGAATCTCAAAAGAAAAAGGCGTAGAAGAATTAATAAATTCTTTTTTAGACGCAAAATTAATAAACATAAACTTAGACATCATAGGAGATGGACCTAGTTATAAATATTTAGTAGACAGATATGGTAATTTTAAAAATATTAAATTTCTAGGACCCATGTCTAATAAGGAAACTTTAGAGTTTATTGCTGGTTGCAGAGCCGTAGTAACAGCAACAAAACTTTATGAAGGTCAACCCACCTTTCTAGCTGAAGCATCCCTTTTTGGAATTCCTTCTATTTTCCCCAACACAGGAGGAGTTAGCGAATTTTTCCCATCAGATTATCCATTGATGTTTGAACAGTTCGATTATGCTGATTTAAAAAATAAATTGCAGTTAATTGAAAATGAAAAATTTGTTGAACAATTGGGTAAATTAAACAAAAAATATGTTGATGAAAATTTTAATGAACCACAAATACTTAAAAAATTCAAAGATGTAATTTAATATGAGTTCTCAAAAAAAAATTTCTGTTCTGATGAGTGTCTATAACGCAGAATTTCAAGTTATAGATGCGGTTAAAAGCATTCTTGAACAAACATACAAAAACCTAGATTTATATGTTGTGGATGATCACTCAACAGATAACACTTATGGTATTTTGAAGGAATTTTTATCAGAATATTCAAATACAATTTTATTGAAAAATAATGAAAATCTTGGTTTAACGAAATCTCTCAATATCTTAATAAATGAGAGTGAAGGAGAGTTAATTGCTAGACAAGATGCTGATGATACAAGCAATCCTTTTAGGCTAGAAAAACAGATTCAAATAATGGAAAAATTCGATTTAGATGCATGTACAACGAGAGCTCTTATACAAGAAGAAAAGAGAGTTATTCCTAAGCTGTCACATTACATTCCAAAAAAAATATTAATTAAATATAAAAATCCTTTCATTCATGGGAGCCTAGTCATTAAAAGAAATGTGATGAATAAAGTGGGTAATTATGATGAAAATTTTTACTTTTCTCAAGACTACAAATTTTTTCATGATTTTTTGTTGAACAATTATAAAATTGAAGTTATTAAAGAACCTTTATATTATTTAAATATGAAAGATAATATATCAACAGAATTTAAAGCGCAACAAGAGTATTATGCTGAATGTGTCCGATCAAACAAAGCACCTAAACTATATTAATTATTAGGTAAAAACTTTAATATGTATACCACCAATAACCCAAAAATATATTTAAACAAGATTAGAGAAGATTGGATTGTGGATAGATTCAAACAAGAGTTCTATAATTTTAACACCAAAAGAACTACAAAATTTATTACACAATCAGATACTATATGGATAATCGCACCCTGGTTATGGAAAAACATTCCAAAAAAGCAATTGAAAAGAAAAAAAGTTATTTGTACTATCCATCATATAGATGAAAGTAAATTTGGTTTTACCGAACTTGAAGAGTTTAAACAGAGGGACCAATTTGTAGATTTGTATCATGTAACATCAAAAATTACTTTTCAAAAATTAAGCTCTGTAACAAATAAAAAAATTATAATATTACCTTTTTGGATTAATGAGAATATATTTTTTAGCATGAAAAACACCCAGAACCTTAGGGATAAGTACAATTTAGATATTAATCAATTTTTAGTAGGGTCTTTCCAGAGAGACTCTGAAGGCTCTAATCTCTTAATGCCGAAACTTTCTAAAGGACCAGATCGTTTTGTAGAAATAGTAGATTATCTTAACAGCAAGTACACCAACCTTACTGTTGTGCTGACAGGCTGGAGAAGAGACTATATTATTAATGAACTTACTACAAGGAATATAAAATTTAGATACTTTGAAAAGATTGATACGGTCTCTTCAAACGAGCTATACAATTGCCTAGATTTGTACATTGTAGCTTCAAGAGTTGAAGGAGGACCAATGTCCATATTAGAAGCAGGTATCACAAGAACACCTATTATTTCAACAGATGTAGGAATTGCGAGTAAAATATTAAGTGATGAATCTATATTCAACATGAATAATTATAAAAATGCTAAGCCAAATGTTGAATATGCTTATTCGAATAGTAAAAAATTTACTCAAGAAAATATAAATTCTCAATATTTACAGATGATTGATAGTGTTCATGAAAATTAGCATAGGAACAAAAATAAAAGAAGGGCCTTGGGGTGGAGGAAATTTATTTGCTAAAAACCTTAAATCATATCTTATCCAAAGAGGTCATAGGGTGGTTCATGATTTATCAGAGGACGATATTGATATAATTCTTATTACTGAGCCAAGAAAAACATCGGAATCATCATCTTACACACATTGGGATGTGCAAAAATATATAAGTTATATTAATAAAGAGGCGATAGTAGTACATCGAATAAACGAGTGTGATGAAAGAAAAGATACCAATTATGTAAATCATTACATGAAGTCAGTAAATGAAGTAGCAAATCATACAGTCTATGTCAGTTCCTGGATACAGAAACTGTTCGAACAACAAGGATTATTGTTTAATAAAAGTACAGTTATTCTGGCAGGAGCTGACAAGAAAATTTTTAACAACAAGGGATTTGAGCCGTGGAGAGAGGGTGAAAAATTAAAAATTGTAACCCACCACTGGGGTTCAAATTGGAAAAAAGGCTTTGACGTCTATCAATTCTTAGATGAATTAGTTACATCTCCTAAGTGGAAAGATAAAATTGAATTTTCATATATTGGAAACGTCCCAAAAAATTTTACTTTCAAAAATTCAACGTTAATACCACCATTATCTGGTTTTGAATTAGCTAATAAAATAAAAGAAAACCATCTTTATATAACAGCCTCAAGGAATGAACCTTCAGGAAATCACCACATTGAGGCTGCCCAATGCGGTTTGCCACTATTATTTATAAATAGTGGAGGAATACCAGAGTACTGTTTTAAATATGGAGTGGAGTTTGACAAGGATAATTTTGAAGAAAAATTGTCTGAGGTTTATAAAGACTATAAAAGATATTTAAAAAAAATAGAAACATACCCCAATAATTCAGAAAAAATGAGCCAGGATTACTTAATGTTGTTTAACAGTTTAATAGAAAATAAGGATCAAATAGTTGGCAACAGAAAGCTCAACAATAAAATATTTGAAAAATATCTTTACCTATTAAGAAGAAAACAGAATTCTAAAATATAATCTTAGAGAATTTTTCTGTAAAATTTTTAGTACTATAGCTATTCTTGACGACTTTATATGCATTTTTCGCTAAATTTTCAGAGATATTTTTATTTTTAACAAGCTTATTGATTAATCGTATCCATTCATCAGTTTTGTTATTTAAAAAAAATATATTTTCATTATTTTTAAAATTTTCATAATCCCAAAATCCTGAAGTTTTTGTTATTAGTACTGGAGTTTCCATAGACATTGATTGCAACGCAACGCTTTGACCGCTAGGCTGCAAAGATTCTTTTAAGGGTAAAATTGTAAATAAAGACTTTGAATAATAATCTCTAATTTCGAGATCACTTAACTCTTCAGAATTCCAATCACCCTTTATATGAATTACATTTTCTTTATTAACTTTATTCATTCTTGACGAAATAACTACAAAATTTATATTGTCTATTTCATTAATTAATTTAGAGAGAAAATCATAATCTCTATTTTTATCGTTGCCAATAAAAAGAATAAACTCTTTCTTATTTTTTTTGTCATTTTTCCAGAAATCAGTATCAACACAGAAGGGTATTAAATGAAAACGTTCAGAGTAAGCTTTAAATTTATTAATACAAACTTTGTACTCGCCTTCTCCAAGAAAAATTAAATTGTCTGAAACCTTTATCAATAATAAATTTAATATTTTCTTTGAGAATGATTCTGATTCATTGTCAATAAAGCCCATAATAAATGTAGTAACATTAATTTTTTTAAATATTTTAAAAATCATTAATATTGGTAATGTTGCATACCCAATATTTTGATTTGTATTAATAATGTGTGTGCTTTTGTAAATTGTAATTAAATTTTTCAAAGTTAATATTTTTTCTGTATAAATAGGAAGTTTTAATAATTTTCTTATTAATTTAAATAGAAAAATTGAAACTGTATTCTTATTATTTTTTAACTCAATTATTTTAGTTTTATTATTTATGTTCTCACTCAATTCAATATACGAATAAAAGAATTCTTTTGGAAAATTTTTAGAATTTAAAAGTCTTTTAGCTCGACCCTCTTTAAAAATGTATGTTATATTATTCAAACATTTTAAATTATATTATTAAACTGTAATTTGTATGCTAATTAAAAAAATTTCTTCTTATTTTTATTTTATTCTATTAATTTTTCTTACTCTTTTT
>Ga0222718_10003320_pt1 | contig 13864 bp, 23 predicted proteins | sample C33_27DmetaG_FD_165045 | JGI IMG/M metagenome (GOLD analysis project Ga0222718, IMG submission 165045) | Estuarine water microbial communities from San Francisco Bay, California, United States - C33_27D | ecosystem: Environmental > Aquatic > Marine > Unclassified | place: USA: California... | reverse complement strand
GAAGCACAGATTCATTGCGCCCGTATGTCGGGCGGCGGGTTGGAATCGTTCGCACGGGCAAAGGGTCCGCGACCCTAGTCGGGTTCGCGGTCCTTGGGACCCCAAAAATTTACACGAGCCGGAAACAGTTTCGGCGCGATGCCGGTAAACATATGGTCGCGCCCGATTCAATTTTCGATTTCCAAACAAAGGTAAAAAAATGAAAAAACAATACAGAGTTTATGTCACTATGGGCACGTTTCTGGAATGCGATATTGAGGCTGAAAATATCGAAGATGCGTGGGTCGTCGCAAAAAAATTGGATGGAATTGATTTCACCGAGCCAGACCAATACAGCGGCAGCTGGGATATTAACAATATTTTTGAACTAGACGAATCAGGACACCCAAAATGAAAGACAAATACAATCTGCGGTGCTCCAAATGCGGAAGCAATAATGTTTATGTAGCGGGTGATGCTGATTGGAGCGTCGAAGAACAACGATGGTACTTTGTTCCTAACTTACTGAGCGAATCGCCCGACGAAAGTTTTCGTTCCATAGATGATGAGGCGTCGTGTGGTGGTCGTGGTTGCATGGAAACCAAAAACAGACCCATGTTCGCTACGGTTGAATGGGTCAAAGTTGGAAGCGACCGAGATAAAGAACTGATCACAATCGACGAGGGCAATCAGTTATGACACATCGCCCGATTTTAATTCCATTAGCCCCGCTTCGGCGGGGTTTTTTTTGGGATAACAAAATTGCCCAAACGCTTATCCAGCTTCTCCCGCTCAATCCATGCCGGATCTTGCGCCCCTGACCATTCGGCGTCGGATATCGTTCTCGCAGCCGCGCTCACATAGCCGAGGTGATTCGCGAAATCGGGGTCGAGGTCATCTAATTCTGTGTATTCGCCCGTAAGACCGTCATAAAAATAGCGTCCCAAAAATAAAAAAGTCGGCCCGAAGCCGACTCGATAAAACTTTCTCTACTATAAACAATATAACACAAAAACCGTGACCCTTGTCATTTTCCGATCTTTGATTTGATCAAAAAAACTTCCATCGCCAAATAAGAAACGATTGGCAAAATAATATCATCGTAACGTCGGGACCAACTTTTCTTAAACGCTTTCGGCGAAATGTTAAGCGCTCTCGCCCGTGATGCGAGCGTGGGTTTTCGTAATCCCGCTCCCCCGCACTTCTCACATTGGAAGGTGCCAATCCGGCCAACGCCCAAACATTGCCCGCAACGTGAACGATCGTCGCGCTCCTCTTCCAGAGCAAGATAAATCAACTGATAGAGGCGATCCTTTCGCCAAATGTCGCCATTCTTTTCGGGCCAGCCAGCCTCAACAGCGACTAACAGGATCGCCTGTGCGAGTTCGTCCTCCCGCGCATGGTCGCGAAGGTAAATTACCCTCGCGTATAAGCTTGCCAGGGGGCTGATTTTTGCCATTGCTCCCGCGACATCTTCCCAAGTTGTTTCTGGAGCGCCAAAACCTCTCTCCAGCTTTGGCGAGCTGGGCGAAAGCAGTTTTAAAAGTTCCAAAACTAACCGTTTTCCTTCACGTTAAAACATTGGTCTATCACACGCTCTGCAACAGCGTCTGTAATGTCGTAAACGTCCCCGCCTGTTGTCTGAATCTCGGCGGGAGAGGTCCTGTGCGTCTTTATCGCCGCTATTGATCTAATCGGGAGGTGGACCTCAACCCCGTTTACAGTCTGAAACACAATTTGCCGCTCAACTTCAGTCTTTTTCTGCACTTTCAGTAATTTCCTCGATCGTAGCGTTTACAAGATAGGCTTCCCCACTCATGCTTCCAATAACGTTGAAATAAAAGTAATCGATCGCCCCTTCTCGATCGCAATCGCAAAGATTCATAGTGATTTCGATAGATTTTTCAAAATCAAGCACCACAAATTCATCATTTAGGCGAGATGCGACTCCTAAGACTGCATCTTCGTAACCAGTAGGCCATTTGAGACTCAAGAAACGTCCACCACGCGGACTTCCCACCGGTTTTTGACCTTTTTCCAGCCCCATACTTCGACCAGAAAGCCCGCATCCCGAATTCCGTCAATAAATTCGCTGTTTTCGATCTTTTTTACCCGCGCTGAGATATTTGAAGCTGAAGTCGCTTGGACCAGCATAATTTCTTGATCTTTGTAGGCGATGATGTCGCCGATGTTCCAAAGGTCACGGCGTGTTTTGGTGAAATGGTTAAAAACTTCAACCACCCACGGATTCCAGCCTTCATCCCTTAGTTTTTTGAGGCTTCTTGCGGTCGGCGATAACACGTTATGGATTCCGGCTTACCAAATCTCTTGGTCATTTCCAAAATGAAATCGCCAAACCCATGTTCTTTGCACCATTCCCATTTAGCTCTTTTTGAGGAGAACAGAACCTCGTTGTCGGCGATTAAATTCCTCTCGGCACCGCTGGGAAAAATCGGATCGTGTTTCTCCATTTAGAAAGGTTAGCCCCATGTCTTTTAGTTGTTTTGCAAGCAAAATTTTGTAGGGATAAAACTCCCCTTGGAAAAGCTGCTCGGAATATTTGTCGGCATAACAGGGATTACACTCACCTGTGGGATGTTTCGCTTCAGCTCCGCAGCTGCAAGCCTGACCAACCCGCTCCTCCTTCTCCTTAACCGCTGGGACCGTTTCCCAACGTGCTTGGTTAAGCCATGTCGCGGCCATTGTCAGAGGCGTGTCGTTTTTCTCACAAAGTTTCTTGTAACGTTTCGCAGCCGCCAGCACTTCGAGTGAGCGCTCCCGATCCTTTATGGCTCGGTCCCAAGCAACGACCGCTTGCTGCTTGCTCCCTGGTCGCCAGCCCACTTTCCAAAAGTCGATAAAGTCAGTCTTCTTCCAATCCGGAAGAGATTTCAGTAGCTCATCTGAGCTTTTTCCAGCTACTCCCATAATTTTTCTCCATAAAACCGCCCCTACCCCGTGCCCATAGGGACTTACCGGTTCGGACTTCACGACCTTTTGGGTCGTGCCCCTCTGGCAAAGCCAGATACCCTTTCGGGTAGTGCATAATCAAAAATTGGCACGGTGCCTGTTGACGGGCGGTTGGTCAGCGCAGGGCTTTTCCGAGCTTCTGGAATCAAGGGTCTGGGCAATTCGGTGTTCCACCCCACTTTGTGTTCCTGACACCCCCAAAAATGCCCCCCCGAAGGGGGACAATAGACAACCGTGCAGGGAGGAGACACGTTTTGGTTGTCTAATTCAACTATAACGTGTCGCTGGGGGAATGACAACCGTTAGTGGTCTTTTACCGGAAATCCGGATAAACTGCATTCTTTCCCAGATTCCAAATAAACAAATTAATTAACTATGGAACGCAAAATGAGCAAGATGCATGAGGATGCGATTAATCGAATTAAAGATCTTTGTAAAGATCAGGGGTTAACCCCCGCCGCTTTTGCGCGGGAGCTTGGGGTGTCACGCCAACAAGTGTATCGTTGGTTCTCGTTGACGCAAAAAATGCCGGATCAACAAATAGAAGCGTCAGCCAAAGCGCTCGGAATTCACCCTGCAAAGTTGCGCTACGAGCAGCAAGGTGCGGAGATCGATAAACAACGTCTGGCGAAAGTGATAACCGAAATTAAAGTAGAGGCCGCCAAGCGCCGGATTAAATTATCCGACGCTCAGTTTGGTCAAATTGTTGCCAGCGTTTACAGCAATGGCAACGGTCAGAATGTTACTGACTTTCTTGATGTTCTTTCGGTTTAACAATTGAACAGGTAAACGGCACAATATTTGAAGCGCGTTTCTGATACGGCTGCTGACCATTTTTTGGAAAAGGCAGTCGGTCGATCACTTCGACCACGGTAATAAATTTTTCCTCAGTCTGTCCAACAACCTTCAGCGCAGTTAACTTTACTGGCACATGGTCCCCATTCATATTTTCATAGCATTTGAAAAAACAAAAAGGACCATCAGTTTTTTTCGACTTTTCCCCTGCCCAGGCAGAGTCATCTGCATAATTTCCAGGCGTAATATCATCGACTTGAGCGCCAATCAACTGTTCTCGACTCATATCAAGAATATCGGCGAAAGATTCTGTGACTTCTAAAATTGTGTTAAAAAAATGGCCGCCCCAGATTACTACCGCTATTTGGTCTTGCTGTTGAGCTTTGCCTATCTTGTCTAAAATTTGTTCCATCGTTTTTGCCTCGTCAAAATAACATTATCTGTAATTTGGTGGCTCATCAAGAGAGCCTTCACAAGAAAATGTTTAACGGGGCGAAACAATTTGGAAAGGTAAAATTGGGGCGCTCCGAAATTTGGAACGTCTTGGAAATGGTACGGTGGGATTTTTGAAAGAAAAGGGAGATCAAGCACCGCGAGGGGCGTCCATCCCTTGAGCGCTCGCAGTTGCCACGTTCTCGACCACTGCAAATTGAAAAAATGATCGCGGTAAATGTCCATGTAATTGCCAACAGGCACCCCGCTGAAGCGTGACCATTGATCTTTCATTTGGCGCGTGGTGAGATGTCCCGCCCACCCAGTGCGAATGTCCTCAACGGTTGCGCGACCGACAGCGGTTGTGTTGCCACTGGAAGAGCCGAGCGAAGCGGGGCAATGATTGCTGTGCCATGCACCTTTGGCGGTGTGGTTTTTGTTCGCTAGCATGAATTCGGGAATCTCTTCGCCGAGGGGGTTTTTAATTAAATTGCTCATCTTATTGTTCTGCCTCTGTAGCTTTTAAATTGACATTTTCTCGGAATATGGCGACTTTTTAGTAACTTTTCAGAAATTACAAAATTTTTTTTGTTAAGTCAAGAATATTGGGTCATTCCGGAAAACTAATAAATACGCACTTGTTTAAAGACACGTTTTAGGTTACATTAGATCTTTCCGGTTTACATGGAAACGAGAAATGTATCGAAAAACAGATCCAATTACGTCGAGATTAGCAGCTGAAATCCTCTATAACTCGAAAGCACACTCTAAGCAGCAGCTGATGATTGTCCAAGCCCTTCTGCAAGCATCCAAGCCGATGACCGCCCGCGAACTGGACGTTTTTTGCAAACAGGAACGCTATTTTGCAAGCAAAAGGATGCCCGAACTTGAAGAGGCTGGCGTGGTCCGCAGAAATGGTGGAAAACGCGCTTGCCTAGTCACCGACAGGATGTCAACCGAATGGTCGCTCTACGAGTCCCAGTAAGCGACAAGCTAATTAAGCGAGTCACTCAATCAGCAAGAGATCAAAGATGCTGGTTGGCGCTTCCCGATGTCTGTAATGGAAACCCAGACACAGTTGTCTTTGCCCATTTCCGTAGTCAAAGGCTTGGGGCTGGAATGGGTAGAAAGCCGACGTTTTGGGGAGCGCCAGCTTGCTCTTCTTGCCACGATGAAGCTGACCGAAGGACACGAAAGCTTGAGAACGATTTTGTTCGTTTCCAGCATTGTATGGCGACGTTAGCTTATCTGGAGTATTTGAGATGCGAGAGCGTTATCACGGTCAGTTAAGGATCGATATCACACCATCAACGATCGACCGGATCAATGTCGAGATTGATCGTGGCCTAAAACTTGGCAAGTGGGAAGCATGGATTAGGCCAAAACGCCGATCTAATCCTCAGAACGATCAAATGCACGTTTTGTTTCGTGAGATCGCTCGTAAAACCGGACACACCGTTGGAGAAATTAAAGAGTACGCAAAAGTGAACTTACTAGGAACAAAAGAGGTTGTCATAAATGGAACAAAAACCGAGATCCCCCAGCCCACTTCAGATCTGTCAAGAATGGACGCAAGCGATTTCATCGCCCAATTGGAGGCGCTATTACATGAGTGTTGAAGATCAAATCGCCCGCGAAGTTGACGAGCGCTTTTTCGAACTAAGCCGCGAAACGATAAAGATGGACGAAATATCTGATGCCATGTTTGAGGTGATGCGACAAAAAGAAAACAAATTGCGAATTCAAGCGGTCAGTGATGTAGCGAGAAGACGGCATATCGACCCGAGAGAGGTCCGGAGGGCTTACTTTGCTTCACAAAATTAAACGAAAGGAGGGAGAAATTGAAATCGATCTTGATGACAAGCACCGTTACTGGCTGGACGGAAAACAATTATCAGGCGGTACAAAGATTGCCCAAAGATTCGCGAGTCCCTCGTTTGGAATTGCCGCTAATTGGGCTGGCCGCTGCGCTGGTAAACGTGCAGAAGAGATCTTAAAAAAGATTATGTCAGGAGATGCCCAGTTAAATGAACTGACTTTAGAAAAAATCATTAAGAGTATTTCAAATAGCCACTGGGCTATCTCATCCGAAGCTAAAGAAATTGGGACCCTGGTCCACACCGCGTTGGAAAAGCTGATCGAATCTCGGATGCGTGATGATGACGAACCACCGGAGGCACCCTTTCATCGGGGCGCACACGCTGCTTACCAATCTTTCTTGGATTGGGAGCAAGAAGCCGAACCGACTTACTTGGGGTCCGAGGAAGTTATTTATTTCCGTGATCCAAAAACAAAGAACGAATACACGGGGACGTTAGATGTTGTGTTCAAGCTCAACGGCGTAATTTGTGTCGGGGATTTTAAAACTTCAAAAGTTTTTACAGAAGAAATGGTTGCTCAAGTCGCTTTATATGCTAACGCCTACGAACAATGCCAAGGCGAGAAGGTGACATTTATTTATATCTTTAGATTGCCAAAAATAGAAGGCGACAAACTCGAAATAATTAACTTTAGGTTTACCGACAAGTGGCGACGTTTCTGCCGGTCGATGAATGAACTTGATCACTTCCAGCGGGAAATCGCACAGGAACTTAAAACCCAAATAAAGGAGATTCGTAAAAATGCAAAAAGTTGAATATGTGACTGAAGAATTTGAAGCTGCTTTCCCTTACCTAACTTCGCACGAAGTTTTCGACGGGACCAGCACGGGTAAATTTAGTTTGACCATGAAGTTCGATGAAGGATCTGAAGGTCACAAACAGCTGAAGGCAGCGATTGATGAAGTGCATGAAGGAACACACTACCCTTTGAAAAACGGTAAAGGCGACTTTGACCGTGGAAAAGTGATTTGCAAGGCGAAGTCCGGATTCGATGTTCATTGCCTAGATAACGACAAAAAATCGATCTCTCCAGCTGAGATTCATCGTGGTGATATTTGTCGGGCAAAGATAGTAATCCAGCCGTGGTCCAAGGGATCGAACAGCGGCACATCGTGCTATCTGAATGCTGTTCAGAAAGTGCGATCAGGATCATTCTCCGACTCGTCAGCAGACTTTGATAAGAAAGACCAAGATGATACCGACTTACCCTTCTAGGCCCCTCCTGGTCTTTCCTGTGAACGTTAAAGAGGTCATCGGTATCTCTCGCTCCAGCGCACTTCGGTTTGTAAAAACCGAGCCTGATTTTCCACAGATGGTCAGGGTCGGAGGCAAATCAGCATGGCGGCTGCGGGACCTTGAACGATGGGTAGAGAACTTACAAACGCCTGACCGAGGCGAAAATCGGTAATCCTCCTTCTCATTGCCCGCCCTTTGTGGCGGGATTTTTTTTGTCCTATAACCAGCCCCAGTTTTGCCCCACTGTTGTAAGTGGTTGATTCATATAGGGGTGCAACCCCATTACGAATGCGCTGCTCTACCAACTGAGCTACACCGGCTGACAACTTGTTTTAAAGGGTTTAATTGCGTAATATTGGCCGTATTGTAATTGTAAAACAGCAAGAACCTTCGCATTAAATTTTGACAACTTGGTGTCACCTGATTCCATACAATGTCAATTTATAAAAAACAAGGTAAAAATAAAACTAGCCCCAAACTGGCCCCCGCTATGAAAAACCTAAAAGACATCAAGCCCAAACAAGACCGTTATGAAATCAAAATCGACAGGGGATTATACGCCCGCGTCAGTGTCAGTGGAACGATATCGATCGTCTTTAAGTATCAGTTTAACGGTCGCCCTCGTAAACTTCGCATCGGACGCTTTCCGGACATGACGCAAGCGCAAATTCAAAAGAGGTATTTTAAAGTCAGGGGCGATGTCGCCACAGGGATAGACCCTTGGCTTTTAGCTGAACAAGCCAAAGAGCAAGACCGAAAGGAGGAGCTGGCCCGCGCTTCGGTTGTCACAGTGGCAAGAGCCGCAGATGCGTTTTTGGCTGATGTTGAATTTACCGTCGCGAAAAAAACCTTCCAAGGTTATCGGTCTGTTTTGAAATGTCATATTGAGCCGTCCAAGATATGGCATTTGCCTATCGAAGAAGTAACTTATTTTGATTTGACCGAGATTATTGCGTGTATCCACGCAGCCAAAACACCCTCCGCAGCGGGCAACACCAAACGGGCGCTTTCCAGACTGTTCAACTGGTGCGTGATGACCGGATTCTTGAAGTATTCGGTCGCCTCGCATTTACATCCCCAGACAAGTGATGATCCCGTGCATAACGAAAAGCCCACACGAACACGGACACTCGGCGATCGTGAGATCAGAGCGGTGTGGCATGAGCTTGAAGGGCCTTATGGTGATGCGGCGAAGATGGTGTTATTGAGCGGCTGTCGGCGGCCTGAGATTGTTGGGATGCATTCAGATGAGATTAAGGACGGCTGGTGGACGGTGCCCCTGGCACGGATCAAGACCCGTAAAAAGAGTAAACGCGACTTTCGCGTGTTTATGACGCCGAGCCTGAAAGAGGTGGTATCTAAAAAGGAAGGATTAATCTTTGAAAGCAGAACGTTCAAGGGTCAATCGTTTGACGAAAAGAGAATGAGTGAAGAATTTAAACGCGCAGTGGATACGCTTGGGATTGAGGATCTGAGGCTGTACGACTGCCGTCGCACCTTACGGACTCGCGTTGAAAAAGAATTTGCGAGGACGATGCCTTATGTCGGCGCGTTACTGTTGAACCACGCACAGGATGCGATTAGCAAGGTCTACAACCAGTACCAGTACGATGCCGAAAAACAAGAGGCCCTACTCTGGTGGGACGGGGAGCTGCGAAGGATCATTCACGGCGACAACGTGTTGAATTTTCCGGATACATCCCTTGGGAATAGCCGTCACGCCAAAAAAGTCTCCGTCTGACCAAGTGTCAGCGAGCTTTAATTGAAGGTGATCCTCGCTCACGATAAAACCCCATTGTTCGACCGTCATAACCTCGACATCTTCCGGTTTATCCCAGCCGGAAGAATCGACCGTATCAATCCAAGTGACTTGAGCAAAAATCATTGCTTGTCGGTGGCGGGTTCAATGAAGTCTCGCTGGATCAAATGCCACACTTCCGGATTGTCGGAACAAATACCATTTTGAATAGCAAACTCAGCTAACACCTTAATTCGATCCCGCTTATTTTTTCCAGATAAGATCTGATTTTGAAAGTCGGGAATTCGATAAGATGTGTGCATAGTTGTTCCTAATGAGATCGGACAACAAGTTGTCCTAAGTTCGGGGTTTTCTTCAAATCTATCTGGTTTATATAGCTGCATAGGGATCGCCCTACTTTAAGACGCCGTATTTGTTTCCAAGATCCATCGGCTCAAATATAGCTGTTGTCCCATCTAATACAATGCCGCATCCGAGGATGGGTTTTCTCGGATATTTGTGACCGTAGGCCATTGCTGCTGCGGTATAGTCCACGCCGCATCCGACCTGTAGGCCAAAGTAACGAAGGTTGCTGTTTGCGCCGTAGCCCACGCCAGCAGCGGAATGTGCATGACCTTGGACAACGCTTTGAAACTCCGCTTCAGCGTTAGCCAGCGCGGGGAAGCGACCGCCTTTACCTCGATCGCCATGCATATAGATGACCCCGTCGATAATCAGCTGACCGAATCTTGGAATGATTTTCCAAGTCGGCACCCCCCACATTTCTTGATAGTCTTTTAAAACATCAAAAGGCAATCCGGCATCAAAGAGCTGACGCTCGGTCAGCGCATCGTGATTTCCAATCAGCCAAGTGGCTTGGGGAAAAGCGCTGTAAATGGTCTGCACCTGTTTTGCGGCTTTACAGTATTCGGCTTCTGAATTTTTTAAACTTGGCGCTTTAGGGTGGTAGCTGATTGAAGCCCAATCAACCATGTCGCCAATATGAACAATCTGATCGACCGACCAACAATCTGCCATTTCCTGTAAAAATGAAACATAGCCTTTATGCATTACGGGACAATGCGTGTCCCCGATTACCAGTACCCGCGCCATAAGAAGTCCTTTATTAGTTGGCTTTGGTAATTATACCGTACCTTCAAAAAGAAAACTGGTAACTTGCAATCACCGCTCCGTCATTGCGATAGGCAATGCCGACCGATGAGGACTCAAAAGTCTCGGTCAAACCAATCTGATAGTTGCTCTCGGTTGCGTTGATCGTCAGCGGAATATCCCAACGGTATACAGCGTAAGCGCTTACCGTCGCGATACCAGCAATAACCAGCTCCGTTTCGTACTCCTGATACCACGGCTTCTTCTTCGCGGCTTGCTCTCGCTGTCCGCATTTCGTCACTGATCTTCCGTTGCCTGTACCGATGGCTCCCATTTCGCAAGCGATGTCTCCATATCTTCGACTGAGGTTTGAACTTGATTGCAGGTCGTATTCCGCAACAATTACGGGAAGTCCCAAGGCAAGTGCCTCGGCGACTCTTTGGCGAAACTCAGCCTCATTAAGATTAAAGCCGGTCTGCAAAAAAATGACTTCAGCAGCCGCATAGTGAGCGGGCTTGATCCCTGGGGTCAGGTGAACACCAACAGGTTTGTCGGTCAGCGGTTTAAGGTGATTAACCATCGCCGTGACGGAAGCCGCGTCCCAGTATTCGTCAGACTCAAGGCCGATGATGTAAGCATCTACCTTGTCATCGAAGCGGCGTACCATTTCGGCGTTGTGTGCCATATGGACCGAAAGCGGTCTTCCGGCAAGTGACGGTGAGTCATCTGCCATCAACCAAAGCATGGGTCGAAGCCCGATGTTGTTTAAGCGATCAAGTCGCGCTTCCCAATCAGGCTTTGGAGACACGTTACCAAGATCGTCACCCTCGTTTTGAGTGTAAACATAGATGTGGGTATCGCCATTGGCAAGAAGCGCATTTTCCATACGCCTTCGCCAGTCATCATCAACATTATCGGACAAATAAGACAGGCTCATGCCGACAGAGTCCATCAATAAAAAACTGGCTCTTGAGCCATAGATGTCTGCTGCTGCGATGGGAATGCAAAAGCTTAGTGCAAGCAATAAGCTCCTAACGACGTTTCCTTTTTTTAGTCTCGAATGGACTCGGGAAAATCCAGCCAAAGACCATTGGCAAGACAAAAATAAGAATCAAGGACCAACCGGCCAATTCTGTAATCTTATGAGCTAACGTAAACACGTTGTCAGGTGCCTTGATAATAGTCTGAGTCTTTCCACTGCTTGTTATAAGTCCCGTCGCTGCATCGACTACAAAGGCACCCGTCGTGGCTCCCAGAATCGGTGCAGCTGCACCCCCACTGATCACAGTCCCAACAACCGCACCGGTTGCTGCTCCCGTTGACACTACCGCCGCTTCCTTCAGAGTTGTGCAAGAGATTAGACAGGTACTGATGGCGAGGGCGATCCCCAGATTGCGGACATAAAAGCGAAGCCCGCGATCACAACGATTATTATTTTTACTTTTGTGTCGAGTCGGTTCCAAGTCTGTTTTAAGTTGTCCCACATTATTTATTCCTCATTTTCTCAATTAAGCACCCACCCATCTGTTGACATATCGACGGGTTTTGACACTGATTGCACGGTTTGAATGATTTATTTTTTTTCTTGTTTGACGGTCTACCCACTTGGTTTCCGTAAGTTCCTTTTCCTTGAGGCATTTTTTTTCCCAACTAAGTTTTATTAAATTATTTTGGCAATGGATCTGTCATCAGCCGTTAAGCCAACGAGTGATCAGCGAAGCACCCGACGCTGTGATTGTTGTAATCGCAACCAGTATTCCGATCCCCAAACCACGTTGCGTATGCAACTGAGCTTCCAGACTGGTCATCCGCGTTGTCATCTCATGCATCATTCTTTCGGTTGATTCAACCTTCTCGATCAACCGTCCGATTTCTTTTTCGGAGATGTCTGTCATTCTTCAAAGTTCGCTTCGATGGGAAAAATTGGGTTTGGATTCAACGAAAAAGAAGTTCCGTTTGAAGACCCACCAAAAACAATGCAAGCCTGTTCTTTTTCTTTGGTTCGTTTGGTTACCACAACTGTACTCGTGGTGGATGTAGAGTTTACAAATAGAATTACGCTCATGTTGGGAGTAAGGTGAGACATCAACATGGGTATCTCTTGGTAATCTTTTTCCAAAATCTCCATCATTCGCACAAAAGAATCGACACACATGAATGTCATTGGAGCTGCAAACTCGTACATATCCTCGGGCATTGATTGTTGGGAATGTGCAGACATAAAAAAACCGCCCACTAGGGCGGCTATTAGTATTTTTTTAATTGTCTTTTTCATGGCATAAGCTCTTCAGATAGCACAAATGACGATTCGGGGAACTCTCCCAATGCCTCGTTTACCGCAGCAAATTTACGCAGCGCCATTTCACCTTTAGCGGTGTCAGCCAAACGAATCGGTTTGATCAACTCTTTAGCGAATGCAGGGTCATATAGCGCCCGTTCCAGAATAACCATAACGTCTTCTTTATTACCTTCAGCAATTCTTTTAACAAAATTCTGGACGAATCTACGACCGATCCCCGCCATCATTAAGCCTTTGCCGGTATAGCTGCTTCCCATCTTAGACAGATTACCGCCAATGAGGGCACCAAACGTGCCGCCAGCTGATTGGATCTTTTGTAATGTATCCTGACTTCCCATTCGCATCTGCCCAGAAGCCGCTCTGGATCTTTGTTTGAAAGACGCGCCCCTGGTAACTTCAGATAACAATTTTATCGAGTCATCCCCAAACACGGATTTCAACAAAAATTTATTAGTTTTGTTTGTCAAAAACTGATTCATTCTATTTGGCGTCAAAACAAATTCACCAAGTTCATTAGTGCCAAATCGATCAACCAATATTTCGTAAAGTGCAGATTGGATGCCCTTCATGGTGTTACCGGTCGGATCTTTTTTAGCCAGCGAAACGAGGCTTGTAATATCTTTTGTCGGGTTTTTTGATTTTAAGATTGAATCAATCGCCGCTTGTGGCTCTCGCTCTTCCAAAAACTTATACGCTAAAGATTGGTTTTCTATCCTTTTAATCAAAGCCAATCTTGGCTTGCTGATAGACTGCGCGAGGCGCTGAGCGCTTGCGGCATCTAACATCTGATTGCGAAGCTCTGGGTATAAATCCAGCGCATTATTGTTTGCAACAAATGTATTTGCACTTGCTGCATTAAACTGCCCGCCGCGCAAAACTGCACTTGCAAACTTTGCCTTTAAATGCTCTTGGATAAGGTTATCGACTTTCTCAATACCGCCATACTCATTCGCAGCCTCTCGCAAGCTTGAAGCACCAATCTTTCCTTTTGTGCCTTGGCCCAGTAATCGTTCTAGCGTCAGCTCTGGATTGACCGTAAGACCGCCCTTTGCGTTTTTTCCTAACAGTTGACCAAGTGGTCCATGATAGAAAACTTCATTAAGCCGTCTTGAGTAGGCTCGCGCAGCCGTTAAAGCGTCTGACGCGCCGGTTGTTGGCATGATGGTCTGTAAAATAGAGTCTCGAAGCTGACCTATTTGTCTCGCACGATTAAGTTTTCCGGCTGCTCTTGCTTCTCTGAAGTCTTCACCAAGCCTTGATACCAGTGCTTGAACTTCGCTAGATTTTTCGGTCGTATTTAAGATGCTAGGCACAGCCTCAACAACGACATCTCCGGTCGATGGATCTACAACTTCATCTTGCCCAGCAATTTCGCGAATTGACGGCGGAACATCAGCAGTACCGCCCTCTCCAGACAATCTGGGC
>Ga0222718_10003318_pt1 | contig 13865 bp, 13 predicted proteins | sample C33_27DmetaG_FD_165045 | JGI IMG/M metagenome (GOLD analysis project Ga0222718, IMG submission 165045) | Estuarine water microbial communities from San Francisco Bay, California, United States - C33_27D | ecosystem: Environmental > Aquatic > Marine > Unclassified | place: USA: California... | reverse complement strand
GGCAGCCGCAGCTAATGTTAATAGGAAAGCCATTAAACATGGATGGAACAGATAGTGATATTATGAAACTTGTAGAAAAGTTCCATAAAAAACTCTATAAACTAACTGGAATAGAGTGTAAATATATTGATGAGAGGCTAACAAGCTTTGAGGCAAGACAAAATTTTAAAGAATTAATGACTGAGAATAAGAGAAGCATTAAGAACGAAGCTATTGATGCACATGCAGCAAAAATTTTAATAGATAATTGGTTAAATCAAAATGTCGATACCATCTAGTTTTATAGATCAAATACTAGATCAATCAGATATTGTCGATATTATTGGCAGACGTGTTCAATTGAACAAAAAAGGCAATAATTTTTGGGGTATTTGTCCTTTTCATGATGACACCAACCCCTCAATGGCAATAAACCAGGACAAGCAGTTTTATTATTGTTTTGTCTGTAATGCCAAGGGAAATTCAATTAATTTTTTACGAAATTACGAGAGTCTAGATTTTGTTGATGCAGTTGAGAGTATAGCCTCGTCAGTTGGTTTGGAGGTTCCTAGAACTCATAAATCGGTAGATACAAAAGAAGCTCTGAGTATAAATGCACGTGCTGTAGAGATATACGAAAAACAATTGAAAGCAGATACTGGCAAGAAAGCAGTAGATTATCTTAAATCTAGATCGATAACAGGAGAGACCGCAAAATTTTTTAATATTGGATATGCCCTAGATGAATGGGAGGGGTTATTTGAAATATTATCAAAAGATTACAAGCGGGAGGATCTGTCTGAATCTGGGCTTTTTTCTGAAAAGATGAAGGACAGATTTAGAGGAAGATTAATGTTTCCAATAAGAAATATAAAAGGTGATCACATTGCTTTTGGCGGAAGAATAATTGATGAAGGGGAGCCAAAGTATCTTAATTCGCCCGAAACAAAAACATTCAGTAAATCAAAAGAGCTTTATGGGTTATATGAGGCACGTAAATTAAACAACCCCCTTCAATCAGTTTTTGTTGTTGAAGGATACATGGATGTAATAGCCCTCCATCAAAATGGTGTAAAGAATGCAGTAGCTTCGCTAGGTACTGCCATTACAGGCTTACATATTTCCAAATTGATGAGGTATTCAAAAAATATATACGTTGCATTTGATGGTGACCTCGCAGGTAGAAAAGCAGCATGGAGGGTTGTAGAAAATGGGTTACCTATACTAAGAGAGGATATTAATATTAAATTTATCTTTCTGGATGAAGGCCATGATCCTGACAGCTTTATTAATGAAAAAGGCAAACAAGCTTTTTTAGATCTTTCCGAGAGCGCAATTTCATTTTCTCAATTTTTTCTTGATACAGTTAAAGAGCAAGCTGACCTTGACACTATCGAGGGTAGATCCATTGCTGCAAAATTTGCTGTACCCCTTATCAGCAAGATAAACAATCAGCCACTCAAAGAAGCATATATTGATGAGGTTTCAAAAGTATGCAGTCTTGATTTTGCAAAACTTCTTACTTCTTCATCTTCTTCAGGAAGGGTTGAGATACAAAATGAGCCAAATAATACAAACCCCAAGACATCATCTCAGATTGCAAAAAAGGCAGTTTTAGGTATTTTTACTTCATTAATACAGCATCCTAAGCTTGCAGCAGAAATTATATTTGATGACATAAAGGAAGACTCTAAATTTTATTTTATTCACTCCATAAGAGATAAGTTTAAAAATAATCCTGAATCTAACCCTTCGATTGTCTTTGAAAGCATAGAAAAAGAACCAATAAAAAATGTTTTTAGTGAAGCTCTTATATCTGATATCAATCTTTCGCTTGAGGACGCCAAAAAGATGATTATTGATTGCATAAATACAATTTCGAAATCTGAAAAAGATAGAGAGGAAATCTTAAAAGAAAAGTATAATATGCAAGAAATTTCTTCTGCAGAAAAAAGAGAATTACAACAGGTCATTCTAAAAAAAGAAAATATCTCAGAAGCTGATCAAAACTTATTAAGAAGTTTAAGCACAGTAAGTGATTGAAAAATAATAATTAATCACTACATATAGTTAATACATTTGGAGAACTAGTGGACAAGTTAAGTAAAAAAGGCTCAAAAATTGCAGAGCTTATAGAAAAGGGGAGAGAGCAAGGTTATTTGACCTATGCGGACGTTAATGATCATCTCCCAGAAGATATTTCAGATCCTGATCAAGTCGATGAAATCATTGGAATGATAAACGATTTGGGGCTTCAAGTTCATGAAACAGCTCCAGATGCTGACACTCTTATGCTAGCTGAATCTGAGGACTCAGACGACATTGCCTTAGAGCAGGCAGCTGAGGCTTTGGCTGCAGTTGAGAATGAAACTGGCCGAACCACTGATCCTGTAAGAATGTATATGCGCGAAATGGGAACAGTTGATCTGTTAACAAGAGAGGGCGAAATTGAGATTGCTAAAAGAATAGAAGAGGGCATGAGAGACCTGCTGCATGCAAGTGTTTATTATCCTAAAACTGTTGAGTTTGTAATCGATTATCATCAAATGGTTAAAGATGGCGAAAAGAAAATCAATGATTTTGTGACTGGTTTTCTTGAAGAAATGGAATATGTGCCTTCTGCAGGACCTGGAAGTCAAAGAGCAAAAGAAGAAGCCGAAAAAGCTGAGGAATCAGACGAGGAAGTTAGCAATGGACCAGACTTAAAAGAAGTCCAGCGCAGAATGACTAATTTAAAAAGACAGTTTAATAAGACTATGAAAGTAGTTGACTCTAAAGGAAGGGCATCAAAGGAAGCACAGGCTGAGTACGAAAAGCTAGGACAGATATTCCAATTCCTAAAGTTTAGCCCAAGAATGTTTGATGATATTGCCATAATTGCAAGGTCTGGTTTAAGCAGCATTAGAGAGAGGGAAAAGTTTATTCAAGAGCAATTAGTTAAAAAAGCTAGAATGCCGCGTAAAGATTTTATAAAAAACTTTTCTGAAAACCTTACTAAGGTTAAATGGGTTGATACTCTAAAAAAAGAAAAGAAATACAAAAAAGATTTACTCGAAGCTGTGAAGCAGGATGTTGTAATCGCACAAAAAGATATTATCGAGATTGAAAATTCAGTTGGTCTTTCTGTAAAAGAGATTAAAGAAATTAATAGAAAAATGTCTATGGGCGAAACAAAAATGAGACGCGCTAAAAAAGACATGGTCGAAGCAAACTTAAGGCTTGTAATATCCATTGCAAAGAAATATACAAATAGAGGACTGCAATTTCTTGACCTTATTCAGGAAGGAAATATTGGCCTGATGAAGGCAGTTGATAAATTTGAGTACAGAAGAGGTTATAAGTTTTCTACCTATGCAACATGGTGGATTAGACAGGCAATAACTAGATCTATTGCTGATCAGGCTAGAACAATAAGAATACCTGTTCACATGATTGAAACAATTAATAAATTAAATCGAGTTTCTCGTCAGATGATGCAAGATATGGGCAGAGAACCCACCCCTGAAGAGCTATCTAAAGAGCTTGATATGCCCGAAGATAAGGTAAGGAAAGTTCTGAAAATTGCAAAAGAACCAATTTCAACGGAAACTCCAATTGGTGACGATGAAGATTCAAGCTTAGGTGATTTTATTGAAGATACAGTAATTGAATCTCCATTAGAGAATGCAACTGAAGAGAGTCTTCATTTTGCAACTGATGATATTTTGGGCTCATTGACTGCAAGAGAAGCAAAGGTTTTAAGAATGCGATTTGGTATTGGCATGAATACCGATCATACTCTTGAAGAAGTTGGTAAGCAGTTTGATGTTACTAGAGAAAGGATTAGACAGATTGAGGCCAAAGCCCTGAGAAAACTAAGACATCCAAGCAGATCAAGTCACCTGAAAAACTTCTTAGACGAATAAAGGATCTACTTCCAATCTCCTTTTCTGCCACTTAGATCCCAGTTTATTCTGCTCCACATAAGTGAGATTCGTCTTTCAACGTATCTTTTAGCAAAGTATTTGCTGTACTTTGGCAGCGGGATAAAAGAAGAGCACCCCAAACCATCTATAATTTTTAAAGTTATAAGCCCGTTTATTTTTTTTAAAACAATATTATGCGGAATAATGTTTTTTGTTAAAACACAGTGTTTTCTGAGCCAAATTTCAAATGATTTTATAGCAAGTTTAATCTCATCTGTTAAACCCTCTCTAAATAAATAATTCTCCAAGGTTTCTGCTATTTCTTCATCATTTTTAATTAACTCTGTTTCAGATGCTGGACCCAAGCTTGTATCCACCATGCCATTCCACTTGGCTAGATGATCCCATATAGAGTTATCTACAGGAGAAGTAATTGCTTTTTGTTTGTATGCTAACTGCTCTCTTAAATTGTCATCAAAGCTTTCATTTGATCTAAATTTTTTATACCAAACCTTATTTTTTTTTATTTTTTTAAGAATTTCTTTTTTAGTTACTTTTATGCAAGTATTATCATTACTGGGATTTATATAACAATCTCTATTACCTCCTGAGGCGAAAGGCTTTGTATTGCTTAAATCAATCATGAGTTTATTCTAACAAGTATGTTCTCAGATAAAAAACGCCCACTAAGCTTCCTAAAATAATTTATTCTTATATAATGATTCGCTCTTTATCAGATATATCAATATCTATAGGGGCCTGTAGCTCAGTTGGTTAGAGCAGTGGACTCATAATCCATTGGTCGGAGGTTCGAGTCCTCCCGGGCCCACCATTTTAAATATTATCCATCACCTAGCTTAAAAAAATACCATGTTATAAAATGCACGCCTAGTAACTAATAAATAGATATGGATACAAAGCAACCTAAAAGACCTATTATTCATCCTGAAGGTTGGAAATTTGCATTTATCTTTTTTGTGATTTCACTATTGGCATACATGGCCTATGCTCCAATTTCAATAATTGGATTTTTACTGACTCTTTTTACTCTATGGTTTTTTCGTGACCCATCAAGAAATACTACAATAGACTCAAATCTAATCATTAGCTCAGCAGATGGAAAAGTCTGTTTAATAGATGAGGCCTGTCCTCCCTCAGAAGTTTCAATGAAACAAGAAAAAATGAAACGAGTGTGTGTATTTATGAATGTTTTTAATGTTCATGTGAATAGGAGTCCTGTCGCCGGGGTTATTAAAGATATTGTTTATAAAGAAGGGCAATTTTTAAACGCAAGCCTTGATAAGGCTAGCGAAAAGAATGAAAGAAACAGCTTAATTATTAATAGTGAGCATGGAGCCGACATCATTGTCGTTCAGATTGCAGGTTTAATAGCTAGAAGAATATTGGGGTTTGTATCTAAAAATCAAAATCTAGATCAAGGAGAAAGGTTCGGTTTAATTAGGTTTGGTTCCAGAGTTGACATATATATGCCTCTAGATTCATTTATTAAATGCTCTGTGGGAGACAAGGTTGTCGCCGGTGAATCTATACTTGCGTCTTTTAATAAAAATCAATGAAAAAGATCGATTTTAAAGTTTTACTCCCAAATGTTATAACCCTAACAGGGCTAAGTTTTGGATTAAGTTCAATTAGATATGCGCTCGAAGGAGATTTTAATTTAGCAATTTTATGTATTTTAATTGCAGGCATTTGTGATGTGCTAGATGGATTGCTTGCTAGGCATCTGCAGAGTGAATCAGATCTAGGCGCACAACTAGACTCTCTATCAGATTTTTTAAGTTTTGGTATAGCTCCAGGTCTTCTAATATACATGTCAATTTTTGATCAAAATAGTAGTATTGGTGCTTTTGCATGTCTGATTTTTATTGTATTTTCTTGCTTAAGATTGGCACTATACAACGTAAAATTAGAATCAAAGAAAAGGGCTGATAAAGAACCAGAAAGTTTTTTTACTGGTATACCAACCCCTGTAGGGGCGATGTTAATTCTTTTACCATTAACTCACACCTTTCTGGGTTACGAGTGGGCTTATACAAATTTTAATTTTGTTGCAGGTTATATAATTTTGATAAGTGGCTTACTAATAAGCAGAATACCTACATTCTCCATAAAAAGAAAAAAACTATTAGTCAAATCAAAATTGGTATTTCTAATCTTATTTTCATTAATTGCTTTAAGTTTAATAAATTTCATCTGGATAACTATTAATGTGATGGCATTGATTTATATATTAACAATTCCATTTTCAATACTATCATGGCAGAAGAACTCTGATAACAATTAACCAATAGTTAATATAATACCCAAAAAAAAACCCCATAATTGGGGTTTTTTTACTTTAAGAATCACTTAGAGCGAGGCAATAAAGGCACCGATAAGAAAAACGTACAGCACTGTAAATATTACCATCCAAAGTAATGTAGCTTTCGCCCAGTTTGATTGAGATGCAGGTGCACTGCTTCCAAAAGCCCAAACAAATAGCATGATTAAGTTCACTAAAGGGATGCACATAAGTACATATACAAGCATCCAATTTCCGACTGTTACTTCTCTGTTATCCATAATTTAATCCCCTTTTTTAATATTTAAATTGTTAATATATATTAAAAAAACACTTTTTAGAATACTTTTACATCAAGTTTAAGTTTATATACTAGAGATAAAAACATATTTTTTAATATAATATTTTATTAGTTAACTTAATTGGGTGAGGTTTCATGATCGATGCATCAAAATCAATAGAAGCATGTGCTGCTTATTATGGAAAAGAATCAGAAGCTGTAAAACAGTATCTCATTAATGGAGAACAGAATGCATTAGCATTAGATAATCGTGGGACAATAACATTTGATAAAAATGGTAATTTATCATCTCTTATAAAGGAAGCTTATTCAAAATATGGTTTCTTTATTTTTGAAGGAGTGCTTAACAGTGAAGAGATTGAAGATATCAAAGAAGATCTTGAAAATCTAAGACAACAATTTCCAACTGGCCCTGAGAGTAAGCACAATGCTAAAGGTGAGCCAGCAATGAATGCTGAATCACAATCTTTAACGTTATTATGGTCAAAGCCTCTAGGTGATCCCTTGGGTGGTACTGAGTTAGCAAACGGGAGACATCAGATAAAAATGTTTGAACCTGAGGCAAAGGAAGATGCTCCAATGGCTGTTCCTTTGATCTTGTTAGGATCATTACAGTTTTCAGATGCTTGCCTTAGAACCTATGCACATCCAAAACTTCTTAAGGTAGCCGAATCAATAAATGGGAAAGATTTTGCACCTTTCAATGAGGCTTTATTTATAAAAGAGCCTGGAATTGGTGCGGCAGTATCCTGGCATCAGGATGGGGTTACACATTGGAATAGTGAAAATTTTGATGAAGAAATTCATGGATTTAATTTCATGGCCCAAGTTTATGGAAGCACAGCAGTAAATGGCGTTTGGGTGGTTCCAGGGACTCACAAGGTTGGAAAAATTGATATTAAAAAACTTGTTGCTAAAACTGGCAGTGAGCGCATTGAGGGAGCTATTCCAATAGTTTGTAATCCTGGCGATGTTGTTATTTGTAACAGGCAGCTATTACATGGGTCTTTTCCAAATTGTGGTTTTGAGCCTCGTGTGACTGTTAATTTTGGTTTTCATAAAAGATCATCTGTTTTGGGAACGCAAGGTGGAGGGGTGCATAGTGAAGCTCAAGTTTTTGATGAAGAGGTAATTGAGAGAAGATCAAGATCAATTGGCTACGCTATTGAGGCAAGAAAGCAAAAATATCCAAATGAAGAGCCTTATAAATATTATCCATTTGAGCAATCTGGAAAGTCTTTCGTATGGAATGATAGTGCTAGAGAAGATCTTAGAGATTATAATCTTGAGGATCTAAGTATTTAAAAATACTGAAATCGATCTGCGAGATTAACGAACTTCAAATGAAATTAAATATTCTGTAAAATCTAGATTATATTTGCCTAACTAATTTCTATATGCGTTTTTTAATAATCATCTTATTTTCAGTTTCTTTATATGCAAACGAATCAAAAATATTATGTGAACTAGACGGAACCTACTCAATAACCTACAAAGACATTAAGAAAACCTACCTCTCCGAGGGTATTGAGTTCTTTAAAAACCTAGCAACACAAACTCAACAATCATTGTTCCTTCTTCAAAGAGCCAAAACCAGTTTCGCCTCAGAGGACTGGGAAAAAGATAAAATGTATGTGGTTCAATACTGGGAAGCAGATACACAGAATGAAAAATTTAAATCTTTAGTGTATACCTTTGACCCATCACCAATCTGGCTAAACCCAAATGCTGATTGGACATCAAAGGTTACTAAAAATGGAATAGAGGTTACCCATTCAATGAAGACAGGAGAAAAACATCCAATGTTTCCTGATTATGATATAGACTTTTACAGAGTTACCAATTCGTTTAATTGGTATACAGGCAAAGGCAAGATCCAAGCTGATATATGGTTAAAAAACAAAAAAGATTCTAAAAATTCTGATCCAAAAGTAGAGGTAAGGGCATCAGGTCAATGTTCGCCTCAAAAGAAAAAGTTTTAATAATATGTCGAATAAGAATTTACATCTATTTCAAGCTGCACTCGATAGAATCTTGAGGGAGCAAAAAGTTAATAAGAAAAAAAACAATAAGAAAAAAGTTGTGAGTATTAGCGGTTTTAAAAAGTCTTAAGCTATATTTACGCCACCGAGGCAATATAGAGACATGCAAGAACTATTAGTATCGGCATGTATTTATCAATTTTTTCCATATTTTTTTCAAGTTAAAAAAGGCCTATGCCACATAAGCGTGGCTTAACTTGCCAGGCTCCAAACTTCTAGTTATTTTTATTTTTTTTAGCTTTTCGAAGTTCTTTATATTTTTTTTCTAATCTGAGTTTTTTTAATTCTCTGATCTTGTTTCTTTTTTTACTGGCAAGTGATGAGTTATATGCTCTTTCACCTTTATTAATAAAACGCTCCTATAAAAGAATTTTATTTACTTATTAATAGTAACAAAAATAAATAAAATCTCTACAATATTAATTACATGTATAAAGAAGAGAAAACTAACCTTAAGACATTTCTTGTTTTTATAGATGTTCACTCTTTAAGAGACAAGCAAATTATTGATGAGGCAGAAACAGAGTTTCATGATCTAGTGATTTCTTCTGGTGCTGAGATAGTTGGAAAAATTTTACACAAACAAAGCAGACCATCAATTAGTCATTTTATTAATAAAGGTAAATTGGAAGAAATCGCTGATCTGATTAAAAATTCAGGAATTGATCTATTGATTATGAATCATAAACTTTCAGCATCACAGGCTAGAAACTTAGAATTAAAGCTAAAAGTTAGGGTAATAGATAAAACAGAATTAATTTTAGATATCTTTGCATCAAGAGCAACAACCCATATCGGTAAGCTTCAAGTTGAGTTAGCTCAGTTAAATCATCTTTCAACTCGTTTGATAAGGGGTTGGACTCACCTTGAAAGGCAAAAAGGTGGAATAGGTCTAAGGGGGCCTGGTGAAACTCAGCTTGAGACTGACAGGAGATTAATAGGACACAGAATTAGAACATTAAAAAATAGATTAAAGAAGGCGCATAAACAAAAACAACTAAACAGCTACGCTAGAAAGAAGAGCAGGAATAAACTTGTAGCTCTAGTTGGATATACAAATGCAGGCAAAACAACACTTTTTAATAGACTAACAAGCAGCAAGCAATACTCAGCTGATAAGTTATTCGCCACACTTGATTCTGTTACCAGAAGGAATATTGATCCCGAGCTAGGCCCAATATTATTCTCAGATACAGTAGGATTTATTTCTGATTTACCTACAGAATTAATAGAGTCATTTAAAGCAACCCTTGATGAGCTTCAATCAGCAGACTTGCTTCTCCATGTAACGGATTGCTCCGACGATGATCATGATCAAAAAATTAAAGAGGTTGATCTGATCCTAGATAGCCTTGGATTAGAATCCATCCCAAAGATTATGATTAATAATAAATGTGATCTTATAGGGTTAAGAGATCCTGAGGTAAGAAAACTAAACAACGAAATATGGATATCTGCAGAAAGAGGTCTGGGCATTGAGCAACTCCGAGATAGAATAAATAAAGAGTTATTCAATGGAATGTTTAGAGGCTGGGTATCAATCGAATCATCAATGGGCAAACTTAGATCTGAGCTTTATGGTATGGGATGTATTCTTAAAGAAGAAAATTCAATAATTGGAAGAGTGTTCTTAAATATAGATATTGGAAGAGAGGAATTAGATAAGCTTCTTGAGAATGAAGGTTTTAACATTTGTTCTGATGAGGATATACTTATAGCTAACGAGGGATAAACCATGAGCAAATTAAACAATACATTAGATTCAATAGCTAAACCTTTTATTGGAATTGCTCCATGGCTGCTTAGGCTGGCTCTTGGAATATCTTTTATTCTTCATGGTCTTCAGAAATTTCCTCTACCTCCAGAAGGAATGGTTAGATGGTTTGAAAGCTTAGGAATTATATGGCCAGAACTTATTACAAGCCTTGTTGCTTTAGGAGAAGTTTTTGCTGGATTAGCAATTTTAGTTGGCGGCTTACTTGGAAATAGAGGTCATTTAGTTACTCGCATCGGCGGAGGTGCGGTTGTAGTAATCATGATAGGTGCAATTTATCTTGCTCATAGCCAATGGTTTACAGATTTTTTTACACTTTTTGAGGAGGGGGGTAAAACGAGACCAGGGTACAAACATTTTGTTTATAGCGAGCAAATGTATTTATTAATCCTTGGTACTTACTTTGCAATCAAGGGTAATAAATAAATCTGTAACATTTCAAATCCTTAATATTAATATAAATTTTTTATAAAGATTGTAATTTAAAGCTTGCAATTGTAAATGAGAATCATTATCATTTGCATTTACAAGAGCTGGTGGTAACTTTTTCACCTAGAAGTGCTGGAATTTTTTAATAATAATTTTTTTATAAGTTTTCATTAGCTCGCTTCAAATTTTTATATACAAGGCAGATTATGAAAACCATCAAACAAAACAAATTAATATTAGGGTTCTTAATGCTTTTATCTGCATTATCAATTTCTTCAGAAATATATGCTGATGCTCAAGAAATAGAAACCGTTACAATAATTGGCAAAAAGGCAGAGGTAAAAGAGCTATCAGGATCAGGTCAAATAGTAAGCAATGAAGAATTACTGAAAGCCATGGATACCGACATACATAAAATACTATCTGCTGTACCAGGTGTGTATTTTAGAACAGAAGATGGTTATGGCTTAAGGCCAAATATTTCTATCAGAGGCACATCAATAGATAGATCTGCAAAGATTACTTTAATGGAGGATGGTATTTTAGTTGCTCCAGCTCCTTATACATCTTCATCAGCTTATTATTTTCCAACAACAGGTAGAATTAATTCTGTGGAGGTTTTAAAAGGGCCTTCTTCAATAAGTCAGGGGCCAAGCACAATTGGCGGGGCTATTAATATGATCAGCACACCAATTCCAGAAGTAAACTCAATAAAATTTACTCAAGAGTTTGGGCAAAATGGGATGCTGAGAACCCATATGTATTATGGCGGCGTTTCTGGTAATTTAGGTGGTCTTGTTGAAATTCATGAGCACAAAAGTGATGGATTTGACAGTATTGCTAATGTTGGTGGAGATACAGGTTTTAATAAATCAGATATCCTAATTAAAGCAAGGTATGAGACAGGCGATCATTCTTTAACTTTCAAAATGCTTGAAGTTGATGAGGTTTCAGATCAGTCATATGTTGGATTGTCAGGAGCTAGTTTTAATGCCAATCCAAGACTCAGATATGGAATGACTCAATACGATGAAATGAATAATGATGGCGATCAAAAATCTCTTACTTATCTAGGTGATTTTGAAAATATTAGAGTGATAGCATCTACTTGGAGCAATGATTATCACAGAGACTGGTTTAAGGTAGATAAAGCTAATAATAATAGTGATCATGGTGTTGGAAGCGGCATTAATAATGTTATTGCAGCTGCTAATGCTGGCAATGCTAATGCGCAAGCTATTCTCGATGGCGAATTAGCAGTTCAAGCAAAGCTTAAGCACAATAATAGATTCTATACCAATGAAGGTTATCAGTTTAAAGTCATTACAGATATCAACAATCATAGCTTAACGTTTGGTTATAGAGATATGGAAGATTCTGAAAGCAGGTACCAAAATTATGAGTGCTTTGATCAGGGAGGTAATGGTATTAATTCTGCTCTTTATAATTGCTCAACAGGATACACAGGAAGTAATAATAGACTAAGAGTTTCTGAATCAACCTCTTATTACATTGAAGACAAGATTACCCTTGGCAATTTAATACTTACAATAGGGCATAGATCAGAAGAGTATGATCAAGTTGAAAATAGATGGAATGACGGAGTTCCGACAAGGATACAGCTGGCTTCTGGTTATCCAAAAACTAAAGATGGCGATCATAGCACAACAGGATTTGGTGCAACTTATGATGTTAATAAAAATTTACAGCTTGTTGCTGGTTTCCATGAGGGCATGACAGCTATGTTTGGAACAGATCCTGAAAAAGCAGACAATATGGAACTTGGTTTTAGATACTCTAAAGGTAATACCAGCCTTGAAACATTCTATTTCGAAAGTGACTATAAAAATTTGAAAGCTGTCTGTAAAAATTCTCAAGGTGGCAACTGTGATGATGGTGATGTCTTTGATGGAGGTGTTGTTGATGTTTCAGGACTTGAGCTTTCAGCCGCTCATATTTTTGAAGGAAATGACCGAACTATTTATCCTGTTGCATTAACTTTCACATCAACCGATGCTACTTTTGGTAATAGTTTTGATGATGATGGTGATTATTGGGGAGTTGTAGCGGCCGGAGATGATGTCCCATACGTACCAAGCTCTTCATTAGCATTAGTAGTAGGCTTTATTGGCTCTAGTGGTCTTAGTGGTAATGTTAGACTGGTTGATAATGGAAGTTCATGCTCAACAGCTGCATGTGGGATCAACCAAAATATTGAGGCTCATTCATTTATTGATCTAAATTTAAGGAAACCATTAAATGATAAAACCGATTTATATCTAATTATGGAAAATCTTTTAGATCACGAAGATATTGTTGCTAGAGCACCAAAAGATGGAGCAAGATCACAAAAACCAAGAACACTAAAGATTGGTTTCACATACAAACTCTAATCTTGTGGGAGAGAAATCCTGATTGCGTTCAGGTATTAAAAAGGATGACAAATAAGTCATCCTTTTTTTATATTTAGGAGTACAATCACATAAATTTTTTTAATCATTTCAAATTAATAATAAAACTAAAAGGAGAAAACAATGCTAACAGTAGGAAAAACATTTCCAGCTTTTAAATTGCAAGGAGTAGACAGTAATAATGAATTAGTAGAGGTGTCAGTTGAAGAAAACTATGAGCCTTTGAAGAAAGATTGGAGCGTAATTTATTTCTATCCAAAAGATTTTACTTTTATCTGCCCAACTGAAATTGCTGCAATGGATAAGCTTGTTGATGAAGCTACAGTAATCGGTATTAGTGGAGATAATGAATTTTGTAAACTAGCTTGGAAAAACGATAACAGCCTAATAGGAAATATTAAACACTCATTAGCTGCAGATACTGGCTTAAATCTATCCAAAGAATTAGGCGTTGTAAATGAGCAAGAGGGCGTTTGCTACAGAGCTACTTTTATAATTGATGAGCAACGGGTGATTCAGCATGTATCAGTTAATGCATTAGATACCGGCAGAAATGCTGATGAAGTTCTAAGAACTCTAAAGGCTTTAAAGGCTGGAGGCTTAACGGGATGTTCATGGGTTGAAGGAGATCAATTCGTAGCATAATAAACATGCACAAGCTTAAGAGGATGGTCTTGCCATCCTCTTTTTTTATAAATTTAGTTGTAGAATTATTTTAATTT
>Ga0222718_10003317_pt1 | contig 13866 bp, 8 predicted proteins | sample C33_27DmetaG_FD_165045 | JGI IMG/M metagenome (GOLD analysis project Ga0222718, IMG submission 165045) | Estuarine water microbial communities from San Francisco Bay, California, United States - C33_27D | ecosystem: Environmental > Aquatic > Marine > Unclassified | place: USA: California... | reverse complement strand
AAATAGAACATTTAATTTCCAAGAAACCCTCTTGTATACAGGGATTAAGCCGATAAAATTTTATTCCAATATCTAATAAATAGAATTTTCAAATGATATGGATATGCCATAAAATGAACGATAAATGTATCATCATCTATCATTCTTGGATCAGTATTAAACTTGTTCATCGGAAATATTTTTACATTAAATAAAAACGGATCAGATTTCTTGATTATATTGCATAGAATTTCCTGATCACCACCACTTGCATAAAGTGAGCTTTTATCTCCATCAAAATCCAACCACTTTTGTATCAAATTGACGGTATATTGATGATTCTTAAAAATTACTACTCCACTATTAAACATAGAACCTTTTGGTAATTTTTTATTATTAGCTCCAATATCCTCGCAAGCAATGATTTTTTTATTTTCAGTGCATTTATTGATTATATCTTCAAATTTGTTTTCGGGATTATATATCAAAACATCCGAATCCATCCATACAATAGAATCATGATCTTGAATGTGATTCATTATTGCCTGAGCTTTTGACCAATTACCACTTGATGATTTATCTAAACTATTTCTATATATATGAAATGTATAATCATTTTTTAAACAATATTCTTTTATATCTTGTTCTGAATATTTTGCGTAATCTTTTATTTCATCTGTATATAAAGAAACAATGCCAATTTTCTTTCCAGCGTTAAAACAAGAATAATCTTCTAATTTTTCATCATCTTTAATTAAATTATCTGCCGCGAAATTCAAAAATGAATAATCAATAAAATCTTGCCACTTGTCTTTAATAGATAGCAATTGATTTTGTTTTATAGATAATTGAGATTGAGTCTCATTTTCTTTTAATTGATAAGTCGCGCATTTTAAATTTATATCTTGATTTGTTTCATTTATATATCCCTGCTTAACACACTTAACCCAAGCAGTATTCATATAATCAATTGATCCATCAATGCAAACAACGGTCTTATCGTGAGACATTAATTTAGAATTTACTAATGCAGATATAACCTCTATCTCAGTATCAACCTTATCTATAAAAATTAAATCAAATTTAAAATTATTATTATTTTGTGCAAATTCAAGAATAGTATCATTTATATTTCCCGCGACCAAAGCGTGTCTTCCAGAAAAATCATTATCTATTTCTAGCTTTTTACCTACAACAACATCACCCTCACAAGAATCAAAAGTTACAACAATAGAATCTTCATCTGACGCAAGTGCAGACTTTATGCTTGAGACACAATTTAAACCAACTTGCATAATTTTTTGCGCAGAATATTTTTGTTTTACTTTTAATAAACTGTTGTCTTCATCGGTTGCAGTAGATATATTAAATTTTTCATGAGTTTTTCGAGTGTCAGCGTTCCAATGAACAACTCCAGAACCATTGTAAAATTCAGCCTTATCTTTCTCGAAAGATTCTATTGAAAAATCTTTATTTAAATTTCTGTAAAGAATATGATCGTTAGGGCCAGTTTCCCTATAAGTTTCTATATTCGGATGAGATTTAAATTTATTACGCATATCTTCGAAATATTCTGGATTTTCTCCGCGTTCTACAATTTTTCCAGAAACTACATCACTAACTCCATGCATATAAGAATAAACTGCAAGAAAAAATAAATTTTTACCCTGTTTTCTGTATTCTAAGTTTTTAACTATACCGCTTGCCATAATTGGGTTTTTGGGGCAAGTTAAAATAAAATCTTGAGAGAAATCAATATCTTGATATGTAGGTAAAACACATTTAGTTTTATTGTTTATAATTTCAGAAATTGGAGTATCAATATATCTATCGATATCAACATAAAGCCCGCCTTCTTGATATGTTTTTATTAGTCGCCAAAGGTCTGTTTTTTCTGTAATTTTTTTATCTTTAATTAAGTCCCAATTATGTTTTCCAATCGAATCTCTTAGTAGTCGATTTATATCTTCGTCATCATAAACCGCGATATCCCAATCTGGGTTCAATAACTCTAAATTTTTCGCTCCCTTTTTTATCAAAGAATAATCAGACTCTAAAACATTTTTATCACGCCATGATAAATGTATTTTTTTCGGAATTTCATTTGCATCGATTTTTTTTATAAACGGAAAGTCTTCGATAGTAGCATTCTGTGGCTCGACGCATTCCTCAGTACAGGAAATTATAGAACTTTTTAATTTATTTAAATCAATATTATTACCACCACAGTAAAGCTTATTCTCTAAATCCTCGCGAATAGATTTTATATAAGAAATATCTCTATCTTGACTTAATAAGTAATCCCAATATTTAAAATCCCCATAATTTGTATTTTTATCGCAGGGCGGTATAGACTGCCCAGGAATATTCAGCCAAACATTAGGGATGTTAAAAGCGTCAGCGCAAATCAACCCATGTAAAGAGCTTGATATAATTGAAGAGCAAGAGCAAATTTCATCAACAACTTGTCTCCAATCATTGGTGGGATTAATTAAATAAAACCTATCATCTTGACCAATCTCAGATTGAACATAATCAACATTAGACATGTGAGGAACAACTCCAATTTTATTTTTCAACTCTCTATTAATTAAAGGCTCATAAAACAATTTCAATAATAATGCAGGATCCCCAATGCTGATTCCTGAAGAGTTGTAACCTTTTGACTTTATCCACTTCAAACTGAGCGGGCCGCGAACACATTTTGGAATTGCAGCTTTAGTATTAATATCTTGAGAATTATGATGAATACCTACCCCGCAAATATAATCCCCATCGAGAATATCCGAACCAAGATTAGACCCAATAAGAAAAATATTCTTATCTAAACCCTCTTGATTGAAACAAACTTGATCTTTAAACAAAAATTGCGCCACAGGAATATTCAACTCGTCTCCAAAATTATTTCTACCATCAGACCAGTATTTTATATTAACGCGCTCTTGAGTGACTTGGTTAGCCGCAACCCCTATCTTTTCAAACTTCTCACCACTAAATCTTAAATCTGAATTTCTATCAAGCTCAGTGTTGCCGTCTTTTTCATGAAGTTGATAAGCCATTAAAGGGTTCAAGTGAAAAAACTTTTCTGGGTCACCGCAGACTGAATCGTGATTTAAAAATTTTATTAAAAAATGATCTAAAGCAACACTAAAACCTACGTCATAAATTCTAGAGCATAAATCAATCGCAGCCTTTTTACTGATAATATAAGAAGAAGCATTCATATGCCAATAATGGTCACCCTTAGTAAAGAAATCATTTTTCTTTACCTTGTTAAAAAATTTATTTTCAGGATCACAGACGTATTTATAATATGGCCTATTCCAAGGTTGGCATCCTCCCAAATATATAATAGAAAAATCTTGAGGAATATGCTCATGAAAACCCTGATTCCAGTAAGAAGCGAATCCATCTTTGAAACACACGTCATCTTCTAATATTAAATATGAATCAGAATCCTCATCATTAACAAGTTTTTCCCAAATTTTGAAATGACTTAATGCACACGCAACTTCTGCCTTGGAAAACTTGAAGTAAGTTTCGGGAAATAAATCTATAATTTTGTCATCTAACTGCAAAGACTTTCCATCAATAGCTTCAAATCTTTCCGCAAAAAAAGGAAGATTTTCTTCTATATGATTTAGTCTATCAGTTCGTCGATCAAGATTTATAAAAAAACATTTTGATATAGAATTTAACTTTGTCTGGTTCATACTATAATATATTAAGAATCAATGGATTTAATTAAATTAATATAATAATTTATATTGTTAATATTTTTTGGGTCATATTGTTTTATGAAATCTCTAGCATCTTTCATATAATCTTGTTCAACTTCGGCGTGATTTAATATTGCACTTTTTAATTGTTTTGCCCCCATATCAATATCAAATTCAGGGTAGTAATATCCTAAATTTATTAAATCTTCTGAATTATGGATCAAGGGCATACCCAAATACAAAACCTCTAAATGAGAATAATTTAAAGCGTTATGAATTTGATTGCTAACTATAGTGCCTCCCCAACGACTTAAACCTGCTAACGTTGACCATTTATTATTAAAAAAACAAAAATTATCTTTATTTTTAACAATCGACAATCTTTTCATAAATTTCTTAAAAAAGTGCCCCTTCCTAATATGATCACAGCAAAAAACATTAACAGAATCTAAAGCTCCAGGAAATAATTGCTCCATTTTTTCACAGATCATGATCGGAGTTATGCAATTTTTTATGTGAGAAACATTTGGCTCAAATATACAGACTCTTGAAACCTGATCTTTTTGAAATTTAACTGGCGAACCCTTCTCTGTCAACTCTTGATTTTTCTGATCTATAAAAAAAGAGTTCCACAAATAAGGAACCACTTTAACATTTTCAAAATTATAATAACATTTTATATATTCTTTAAAAAACTCGTGATGAGGAAGAATCCAAATTTCAGATAAATACTTTGGTTTTTCTATTGGATTTTTTTGTGTTTTTTGGTCGTTTATGGCGTAATGAATATCATCCATAAATTTATTAAAAAAATGAACGAGAATGATTTTTAGCTTTGGATTTTTAGATTTTAATTTATCATACATCGAGTCATTCAAAGTAAATCCAGCGACAATTAAAACATCAATAATTAAAGAATCATCTGTTAATAAATTTTCGAGTAATATACCCTCACCTTCCTCTATTTTTTTATCTGGGTCTTGAGCGACAATATAAAAAGAATCAATAGCTTTTTCACAATCTAATAAATGTTTCAAAAAAACTATGTTTTGCTGAAGTCCATTTGCCCAAAAAGCAACAGACGGGTCTATGGTTATTCCAATTTTCATGTAAATAACTTGCGGTATCTTTCTTTTACTGACGGATTCTCAGGGGAATATCTCCACAAAACTTTCGCAGCTTCTTCTTTATACTTGTCTAAATTCTTATCATGAAAGCTTATAGCACTCTTTAAAGCTGCAGCTGCATCTTGAGTGTTGTAATCAGGATAGTAATAACCTGCCTCTTTTATATATTCAGAATTATGAACAACTGGAATATTAAAATATAAAGCCTCAAGGTATGTATAATTTAAAGCATTTAATAATTGATGAGAAAGAACAATAGAACACTCTTTTGCAAAAACCTTACTAACCTTTTGCCGAGAATCGAAATATATTTTATTCTTTTTCGCTAAATTCAAACACCACATTAAAGACCTAAAGTATCTTTTTTGTGCCATTTTAGCTGAACAGTAAACTATTAATTTATTAAAAGCGTCTTCTTCAAAATTCAGCAACTCTTCTGCCCCCATAATCGCAGGAATACAACTTTTAGTTATGTTTAAATTAGGTTCAAGTATAGCTATATTCTTTGGCCTATCTGGGTTATAGTAACAACTTTCTCCAGCAGTATTCCATATTTTCTCGTGCGCTTGAACATATTTAGGGCTCCATATATAAGGAAGAATAAAGACTTTTTGAGTATTATAAAAAGTTTTAAAATATTGAGTTGAAATTTGATAATGCGGAGAAATCCAAACTTCATCAACACTATAATTACCGACGCAAATATTATCCCAAGGAGCCTGCTCTATATCAGCAAGCATTCTATTTCCATAATGAATATGTATATTTTTTAATCCAGAATGAATTTCTTTTAATTTGTCTATTAATGTATTCTCAACAACCCAACCAGTTTGAAGGATATAGTCGATATTATTCAATTTAATTAAATCATTCCTACTGATAGTCATTATGCTATCTGGAGCGTCAATAGATTTATCTAAATCATGATTCAAACATAAAATAGGTTCATGCCCTATATCTTTTAACAATTCAGCTAAAAAAACTATATTTTGCTGAAGCCCGTTACAAAAAACTCCTTTATCAAAGCTTGCGGTTAATACAATATCCATAATTAAGATTACACGATGTATAATACAAAATAACTAACTTATAAAATTATTCTCGACAACGTATTAATAAAGAAGAAGGCGCTGTGAAATCTGTATCGTAAATTGCTCTTTTGGTAATTCGAAGATCTTGAATACACCCTTTTAAGTAAAGAGGTTCTTCAAAATCATTAACAGGTTGAGCCCCAATTACGTAAGCAGAGTTTTGATATGTTGTTGAGTATTGTCTTGAGCTAATGGATATTCCATTTAAGTAGAAAGTTTCTAAATTATCTTTTCTAACTACAGCTAAATGATACCAATTATTAAAACTTAACGAATTAGCGGCTAAAACATTATCCCCAGCGCTTCCATATGCAACTTGATACCCAGAAGAATCCTTAGAAGGAACCAAAATCATTCCAAATTCAGTCCCCCCATCTATAGAAGATTGGCTTGAGCCACCAGCAAGAACGAAAGAAGTATTTTTATATAGATAGTGGTCTAAAGCATCCTGAGGTTTATTTCCAACTTGATACCCGAACCAAGCTATAACTCCGTCCCCGCCCCCTCTATTGCCAGACGAAGTTCGAACTTGCCCTTCATTATTTAAGTTACCCATAAATAAAATTGAACCCCCTGCTCCTCCACCGCCATGACCTGGTTCCGCATTACCAGGATCGAAAGCTGTACCACCGTTTTGCCCATTTGCAGAAATAGAACCAGATGAAGTAACTTCGCAGTTAATCGCGTCAATAATAATTATTCCACCGCCACGACCACCAAAACCTCCAGTAGAAATATCGCCATCCCATGGTGCAGCATTGTCGGAGCCTCCTTGACCACCGCCAGGGCCCATAAATATTTTTTCTTTAATAGTGTTATTTACTGCTGCAAATGCAATTCCGCCTCTAGCTCTATTCTCTGATCCATTTGAACCAGCAGTTCCGTGCCCAGCGCCCGCACCAGAAGTTCCAATATCACCTCCAGAAAAACTCCTATATATACCTGCACCGCCTGAACCAAAAGCCCCTACAGTTTGCCTGAGATTCCAATTTCCTGGAACATAGCTTTCACCTATACCTCCGTTTTTATTAATATGATCCCCAATATCACCCCCTCGAAAACCGAGGTTATTAGCGGATACATTACCCTTGACAACAACTTCTTCTGCAGATAATAAAATAAGCCCCTGTATTGTAGCTGAAGAATCAGACCAAGCTGCAGCAGAAACATTGACATTTTCATTTACAATAATTTTTTTGTATCTTTTTGGACCAATAATAAAAGTATAATTTTGAGTGTCATACTGCTTTTGAATATTCGATTTTAATGACAGCGTGTCTCCGGTTATGCTTGAAATCTCTACAAATTCATAATTTCCCACAGTTTGATCTGAGGATCCGTAAGTTGTAATAAGCAATAACCTTTGATCGACTTCGAAATCACCACCTGTTAAGTTAGTTAATGTTATTGTATTACTGGTTAAAGATGAAACCCTGTCATTTGTATACTCAAGAACCGTATCCTGATCAATTTCAAGAGTTTCTTCTTGCTCTAATAACGAACTAGATGTTTCGTTCGATAAATTAAAACCAGATACACTAGGAATACTTTCTACATTCAACCAAGTTTCTGCAGTAAAATCTCCATCAAATAAATATTGAGAATCTGTATATAATAAGTCTCCATCTCCGTCGAATTTAATAGAGCTATCTCCAAATAATTTAGTGCTTGTCGTGTGTTTAGCATCTCCACTCTGAATAATATCATGATCTAAATTAGAGCTATCTACAATAGATTCCGTTTCATCAGTTGTATTACTTTGAGTATGAAAAATCACAAAACTACAAGTTATATCATCAACAACATGTAAAGATCTAGTAACGTTTTGCGCAGGGGCGTAAAATTGATTTCCACTTTGACTTGCGGTTATATCTATAAAACCTTGAGAATTTAAATGTAAAACCGACCCGCTAACCTCGGCTATATTATCATTATCACCAGAAAAACTAACATCAAGCCTAGAGGTGGCAGATGCATCCAAGTCGTATGTTCCAGAACTAAGGTAGCCAGTCTCAATGTCCTCAAAATCAATTTCTTGAGAAAGTAATGCATTGGAATTAAAAGTTCTTTCTACTATAAGTAACTCAAGAGCTTGATGAGGTTTTTTGATATTATCTGAAAATGCGACCTTAAAACCGTTTTGATCAACTTCGTAAGTAGAATAAGCGTGAAAAACTGGACACCCTGAATTAGAAGTTAACTGAGTGTAAACGTGTGGGGTGTTATTAAAATTCAAAGAATGGTGAATATCTTGATATCTTAAAAATATATCACCAATACCAGTTGGAAGGTTAACTTTTGAAGCGATAAAATTGTCCGCCAAAGAAGAAATCTCTTGCTCTAATACTCCTGATACTCTAAGCAAATCTTGATTAATTTCAGATAATTCTTGAGTAAAATTACCAGATATATTAGCAAGCTCATCATTAGAACTTCCCAATACCCTTATAAACTTCCAATCTAAATTATTATTATCTCCAGTTTTTTCATATAAAAAATTACTTGAAGAATCTAAATATTGAGAACCTACTATACCCGCCGCTTTAGAACTCCCAGAAGGGGGTCCAACATCGGTAATAAGAGGCTTTCTTATTCCTAAATTAGCATTAACGAAAGTTTCGAATGCGCCCATTTCTTAAACCTCCTTTTCGCTATGGTAAAGTAAAGCTGCGGAATATAAATCCAATCCGTGCTTAGAGGCGATATCTTGAATATCGCTTAAGGCGTCTAAATCACCTATAAGTTCATTATTTTCCACGCATTGTTTTAAAGTTTCATTCCACTCGTTTTTTTCTTTCGCTATCGTTATAGATTGACATAATTCATCGGTTAATTTAGTTTCTTTTTTTGATAACCTTTTTTTCCCCATTTTTTTACGCATGGTTGTTTGGGCAAATTTTCTAAAATCTTCAGTTGCGTATATTGAATTTTGTATATTTTTCCTAGAGAATAATTGCCCCGCGGAAGATTCTTGAGGTATACCCGAAGACCCCACAGGCCTACCGACTTCTTGAGTTGGAGCGTTTTGATCTGTGGGATTTTCAATACCTTCTCCTGCGTCAAACATAGGAACACCTCCAACAATAGGATTAAATAAACCATCCTGCCTATGAGACTTATATTCTCTTTGGGCACCCTCTAGGTCTTCAGGTTTTGGATAAACACCTTTATCTAAAACTTCCATACCTTGCTTTGGAGTAATAACCCCAAGTTCGATTAACCTTGTAGCAACTCTTTGCAACTGCACTTGATCCTTAATATCTGTCTCCTCAAATTTAACAGTCGGGTACTTTCTGAAGCCAAGATTTTTGCATACCATTTTTATTTGAGGTTGTAGGAAATCATATATAAAAGCGTTTCTAGCTTCCTTTAGTCTCTCCATAAATATTGAAGCTTTTACTTGAGTGTTGCTATATCTTTCGTCGCCAACAATTACATTCTGAAGGCCCTCCTTAATATCATTATTAATGACCTCATACTTGCTTGGACCAACCACCTTGCTTATATCAGGTATAATAAAGGAGGCTTTTGTTGTAAAGTCACTAACTAAGACCCTACCAACACTTTCGTTTTTAAATAGGTTCTGCATTGCTTCCATGTTTTTTGGGTTAATTCCGCCTTTATCTGGCTCTGCCCCCATAGTTATAAGAAGTATTACATTTTCTATTGTGCGGCAAATTGCTTGGTCTATTTTCTTCAATTCTAATTTAAAATTAATATCATCTAAAACGGGATAACCAAACGGTATCGCGAACGGCTCATAATCCTGCTTTTTATAAAAAGAATAAACCATTTTCTCTGGATCGAGTTTAACCCGAACACCGTCTGAATTAAAGCTTTTGTTATTTATTTTTTCTTGAATTTCTTCTGGTAGAGCATTGAAAACCTCTAGATCATATTCGGTTTTTGGATTTTTAATTCTTTCTATATCATACTCAGATAATATTTTTTCATAAACACCAGAATCAAAAGAGGAACCTTTTGTGGCGACTATATCATAAGGATTTAACAAAATATATTTAACAGGTAACTTTCCAGGCTGAAGAGAAATTGTTGAACCATAAATTTTAGAAAGTTTGTCAAAGTCACTTTTAGAAAAAGCTCCATCAACTCTATATAAAAATATATTTCCGCTCCTATAATACTCCCTAAAGTATTGATCTTTTAATCCCCATAAATTTATTTTTTCAAACCATTTATATATAAAATCTTGAGACTTTTGAGTTCCGCCCTCCAAATATATATTTGCATTTGCAAACTCAGACATAACATCAACAGCATTTCTAAAAACAGAAACATTTGCATAAGCCTTCTGGCATAATTCTATTGCTTCTCGAACGTCAACCCCATCAGAGCTATACTGATACGGAAGCAATCCTCCAGAAATATTAGAAAATCTAAATTTTTTATTAGACTTATGAATCGAATTTCTCCTTGAAGCGAAATCGTCTGCGCCAGACTTTGTCCTAGAATATGAAGCGTTCGACTCCATATAAAAAGGCTCTCCAGCAGAAGATGGCGAGACTTCAGGAGTATTTAAATAATCATCTATTTTAGGAGAAGATCCCTGACTAAATTTTTCCCAATATTTAGACTTCTTTACATATTTCCTCTTGCTCATCTATTATGATACACGAAAGTTAAAGTAAAGTCTAATAAAAGTCCAAACTTAACTTTTAACTTTTGTTAAAATTGAAATTGTGTATATATAACCATGTCCAAAAAAAATAAAATAATGTGTCTAGTTTCCACTGAAAATGGAGATATGGTTGGAGAAGTTATAAATCAATACGAAGAAGTGGGCGGAGCCGATGATGGCGCTATATTCGCAGTTATTAGCTTAGAAAACGGACAATTAATTACTGTAAAAATACAGGAATACATTGAACAGTAAAAGTGTAATAGATTAAATCTATGAGCGACCACATAACAAATAAGAATTTTAGATATTCTAACGACAATAGAGAATTAGATTATGGAGACTATGATTACCCGTGTCAGCAGTCAATAGACCCCTCTGCACAAAAAGGGGATAGACATTTTTACCCAAATGACAATGGAGGTTATTACCCTAACTCTAATAGGTTAGATATATCTTTTGTTGATCCTTCGCCTAAAAAGCAATCACCAAATACAAATAAATTGTGGACTCCAAGATCTATTATAAATGAACTTAAAATGTGGCACGACGCAGATGATTGCGACACACTTTATGCAGATCTATCAAAAACAACTCTTTCAGAAAACGACCCAAATCAAACTATAGCATTAATAGAAGATAAAGTTGGATACAAAGATTTGTTTCAATCAGACCCGCTAGATCAACCTAGCTATTCTATAATGCCAAATTCTAATAATAAAAAAGTTATAGATTTCGACGGAGACGATCATCTTGCATCTTCTGGAGGCTTTCAAACTGGTGAAAATTATTCTATTTTTGTTGTGGCAGAATTTATAACCATAGATAGCGGCGTAGATGGATTAGTTTCTACCAGTGGACCAAGTAATAGTTGGCAATTAGTTGCAGGCAATTTAACTAATTTTAGATTCCGCTGGATAACCAGCGGGGCGAATAGTTCATCTAAAACCTTCGCTCCTAGCGCTCAAAATGGACCTTCAATTTACGAATTAATTTTCAATACAAACTCTTCGACTTTATCAGCTTTTATCGACGGCGCCTCCTTTGGAACTACGACTTATGCAGATTTATATGGATCAGGCGCTTTTATTTTATTCGGAAATAGAGCTAGAAACCAAAACCCAAAAGGCTGGGTCGGGGAAAATATTATGGTTGATCACGCAGTTGACCAATCTTACAGAAACAAGATAGAAGGATATCTTGCGCACAAGTGGGGGTTAGAACAAAACCTCCCAAGCAACCATATATACAAAAAACAAACACCAACTTTATAAAATTATGATTTTTGCAATAACAACTTTAATTTCAGCTTTAAGCATATCTTTAATCGCAGCCTATTTTAGTATTATAGGTCTAGCAACAATTTTCCCAGGCTCGATGTATGCAGTCATAGCTATGGGCTCAGTATTAGAAATAGGAAAAATAATTGCCTCAGTATGGTTGCATAAAAACTGGAAATCTGCTCCCGCAATGATAAAAGTCTATTTATTTTCCGCGATTTTAGTCTTGATGGGGATAACAAGCATGGGTATTTTTGGATTTTTATCAAAGTCCCATATTGAACATGAGCAGAATAGCGAAAAAGCTAGAGCTTTAGTAACACAAGTTGAATCTAAAATAACAAGAGAAAAACAATACATACAAACACAAAAAGATTTTATCTCAAAAAACGAACAGAAAAATGAAAATCTTTCAGATAAAAGTTCTGAGAATATAAAATTAGAACAAGATAAAATATCTCAACTAACAACTCAACTAGAAAAAGACATTGACCTAGACAATAAAATGTTGTCCCCAATTATATTAAGACTAAAAGAGCTTAATGAAGAATTAAATACTATTAAAAATAAATCTGGCGGATTATTCTCCAGCAAAAAGAAAGATATAGAACAAAAGATAGCAGAGCAAGCCAAAGAGAGAGAAGACTTAGACTTAAAGAAAAAAGAAATAGAAAAAAGAATATCTAAATATCGTGAAGAAACATCTCAATTGATTTCCGACATAAGAAAAAGGATACAGGAATATCAAACTATTGGATTTGACAAACCAGAAGATGTAGAATTAAAAATAGAAAAATTCAATCAAAATATATCAGAAGCATTAGATAGAATAGACGAACTCGAAAGGCAGAAATTCGACCTGGATGACGGATCAAGGCAACTTGAAGCCGAAGTTGGACCATTAAAATATGTTGCTGAATTTATATCAGATTTAACAGGTTCATCATTTGACATTAGTAAAGCGGTAAGAATAGTTATAATAATATTAATTTTTGTTTTTGACCCGCTTGCCATATTACTCGTTTTGGCGGCACATATCAGTCTTTCTAAGAGATTCCCAAGTGCAGTAATAGATGAAGGTGTTTACATTGAAAAGGTTTCTGAATTTCAAATCAAAGAAAAAGAACTGGAATCTAAAGAGCTTGAACTATCAGAAAGGCAGAAAGACCTAGAAGAAGAGCAGAAAATAATAGAACTTCACGAAACTCAAATTAAAAAATATCAAGATGAGATTGTTAAAAATAAAGAAACCGCAAGAAAACTTAGGCTAGAGACTGAGCGTTCAAATATAGAAAGAGAACAAACAACAAAAATCTATAAAGATATAAGTGAGCTATGCGAAGAAAAAGAAAAAATAGAAAAAGATATAATTTGCTTCAAACAAGAAAAAAACTCTTTATTATCTAAAGTAGATGAAACAAAAAAAGATGCTCAAGAAATAAAAGCTGTACTCGGAAATCACAAAGAAAATAAAGAAAGAATATCTAAATTAAAAGAACAGCATGATTCTATCAACAGAAGTATTTTAAGTTTAAAACAAACAATAAAATCACTTGTAGAACAAAACAATCAATTAAAAGAAAAAAATAAAGATCAATCTGAATTAGAAAAACAAATTCAAGATTTAATTGCTCAAAAAAATAAAATATTAAAAGACCAATTAAACTCTCAAACATTATTGATAATAAGTAAAGAGAGAGGAAGCCAAGGGGAATTTATATTAAAACTTCCCTCATCGCTTGGAGGTGTTCACGAACTAACAAAAATAGCAGAATTCTCTAAAGATGAGATTGAATCTTATAAAATACTAATGGACGAAATAGACGCGGAATGCCCTACTCGAGAATCGGGCGCGTTAACTCAATGCTTTGAATCTAAAATGCTGCAAAAAATAAATCCTTCAGTAAATAACAGAGAATACAAAAAAAATAAACCTTTCTATAAATTTAATCCTTGACTTTTTAAAATTAATTTGATACCCTATATGGGTGCCAAAATTCAATAAAAGAAAAATAATACAGAAGATCGTCG
>Ga0222718_10003316_pt1 | contig 13867 bp, 6 predicted proteins | sample C33_27DmetaG_FD_165045 | JGI IMG/M metagenome (GOLD analysis project Ga0222718, IMG submission 165045) | Estuarine water microbial communities from San Francisco Bay, California, United States - C33_27D | ecosystem: Environmental > Aquatic > Marine > Unclassified | place: USA: California... | reverse complement strand
GTCTGTGGTTCACGGACGCGCCGATGAGGCAGCCCTACGAGCTGCTGATGCTGTTCTCCGAGGAGATCGACATCGCGCCGGGGGACGACGACTTCGTGCTCCGCGACCACCTCGTGCTGCCGGTGCCCGTGCAGCTGCACGCGATCTACCCGCACGCGCACTACGTGTGCCGCCGCATGCGCGCGACGGCGACGCTGCCCGATGGCTCGCTGCGCGTGCTGTTCGCGATCGACGACTGGGACTTCGATTGGCAGGACGACTACCGGTATCTCGAGCCGATGTCCTTGCCGGCTGGGACGCGGATCGCGATGGAGTACGGGTACGACAACAGCGGCGCCAACACCAACAACCCGGTGCGGCCAGTTCAGCGCGTGCGCTTCGGGCAGGAGTCCGCCGACGAGATGGGCACGCTGACGCTGTCGTTGACCGTCCAGAGCCCTCGTGATCGCGACGCGCTGGCGCTCGCGAGCGTCGATCGGGACCTCGAGAAGTTGCCGCGGGCGTGGAACCTGCTGATGCGCAAGTCCCGGCTGGAGCGCGCGCGCCGAAACTGGGCCGTCGCAGCGCGCTGCATCGAGCAGGCCTGCGAGGTCTCGCCGGGCGCGCCCGAGGTCTGGTACGAGCGCGGGGTGCTGGCCGAGCTGCAGCAGCAGCCCGAGGCTGCCGAGCGCAGCTACCTGCAGGCGCTCCGAGTCGACCCCGGGCACGCGATGTCGCACATGCAGCTAGGCACGATCTGCGGGCGGCGGGGTGACAGCGTCGGCGCGCTGCGGCACTTCGGCGCGGCGGTCAAGGGCCTGCCCAACGCGCCCGAGGCGCACCAGAACTTCGCCACCGCCAACTTCGCGGCGGACCGGCTCGACCTCGCCGAGCGCCACTACCGCATCGCGCTCCGGCTGGCGCCGGACTACTTCAACGCGCGCTTCAACCTCGGCCGGGTGCTGCTCGTGCAGGAGCGTGTGGCCGAGGCTCGGGGCGAGCTGGAGCGGGCCGCGGCGCTCCGTCCGGGCCTGCCGGAAGTCGAGCAGCTGCTCGAACAGGTCCGCCGCTGACCGCGGGTCAGCGCGTGCGTGACGGCGCGCGCAGCTCGATCTCGGTCAGCCGCACCTGCGGCCCCCAGGTCGCGACGCCGATGCGGGTCTTGCCCTCGATCGGCCGGATCGGCGCCTGGTCGAACAAGACCTGTCCGCCGAGCCAGACCGTGAGTCGGTCGTCCCAGTGGTGCAGCACCAGCGACGTCGGCTTCTTCGGGGTCGTCTCGTAGGGCACCACGTCGCTCTGGTAGATCAGCCGGTCGTAGCGCTCGATCCTCGCCTGTACGGTCTTGTCGCCGCCCTGCCGCAGGATCAGGGTCCAACCGCCGAGCCCGTCGCGCATGCCGTCGCCCTGAAAGGTGACGCACATCTTGGGCGAGACGTCGGACGCCTCCAGGTCGAGCCGCAGCAGGAACGCGTCCAGGTCCTTGGTCGCCTTCTCCGGCAGCCACGCGAGGTTGGACGGCGAGTCCTTCGGGAACCCGGGGCGGACCGTGTACTTGCGCCACTCCACGCCGCGCGCGGTCGAGGTGCCCTCGATGGCTTTGTTGCGGACGCGCCACGTGCCCACGGTGTCGTCGAGCTTGCGCGCCGAACTCTTGGTGCTGCCCTTGAGCTTGAGGCGCTGCCGCCACCGCTTGCCGTCGGGGAACTCGATCCGGTTGTCGACCTGCTTCGCCGGCTCGGCGTCGGTCAGCCACCCGGGCAGCGGCGCGCCGTTGCGCTGGGCGATCGCGAGCGTGCAGCCGGAGCTGCCGCTGCGGTTGCGCACCTTGAGCAAGACCTTGTGGCGCCCCGGCTTCAGGGGCAGCCGGAAGCGCGCGGCGTCGGGCAGGTTGACGGTCCAGTTCGGGCGCCAGGGTCCGAGGCCGCGGCCGATGTTGGAGTACTTGCCGATCAGGCGATCGTCGACGAACAACGTCACGTCGTCGTCGCCGCGCACGTGCAGCCACGCGTCGGTCTCCTGCTCGACCTTGACGTGGGTCAGCGCATAGATCGCGCTGTCGTCCATGTAGGAGAAGTGAAACCTCAGCCAGCCGGAGTCGTCGACGGTGACCGGCTTGCGCCCCGGTCGCCGCCACGTCGGGTTGTTGTTGATGCTCTCGTACCGCTTGTCGAGGTCGACCTCGAGCTCGGGCGCGAAGCGGTAGGCGTCGGGGTCGACGCGCGGCTTCTTGAAGGGGCCGATGACCCACCAATCCTGCACGACGCCGAGCTCGAACTCGTGGTCGCGTGGCTCGGCCTGCTCGCGGTGCAGCTTGCGCGCGGCGACGTCGCGCGGGACCGGCGAGCCCGGCGCCTCGTCGAGGGCGCCGAGCGAGCGCGGCTGACCCGCCGCCTGCTGCTCCTGCCGGATCGCCTCGAGGTCTTGCTCGAGCAGCGGCCATCGGAACGCGATCAGGTCTCCGAACGCCGCCTCGCCGAACGCCTCGACGAGGTGGAAGGCGAACGCGCGCGCGAGCGTCGGCGTGCGCCCGTCGTTGACGGCGCGCCCGCGGTAATCGCGGAAGAACTTGCGGTAGCGCTGCCACTCGAAGCCGCCGCCGGCGGCCTCGCCGTGCTCCTGGATGAAGTGCAGCAGCAAGCCGGCGCTCGGGCCGTAGTTGGGGATGCGCCAGTACTCGAGGTCGCGCTCGAGGTAGTCGCCGAGGAACGCGCGTCGGGCGGCGCCCATCGCGGCGCGGGCCTGGGCGACCTGGCCGAGCTCGTGGTAGGTGAACGCCGCCGCGAAGTCGGCGATGCCCTCGCGCATGCCCGGGTAGATCGGGTTGGTGTCGTCCACGCAGTGCGCGAGCTCGTGGTAGAAGAGGCCGCCGTCGACGCGGCGCTTCTTCTCGTTCGGGTCGGCGCGGCCGATGTCGATGATCTTGCCGCCGCCGATCCCGCCGCCGAACTCCCACAGCTCTTTGAAGTAGACCGTGACGCGGTCGCCCGCTGGGTTGGGGACGCGGCCGAAGAGGTCGGTCTGGTAGAGGTAGGCGAGGTCGAACAGCAGCAGGCTGTCGTCGGGGATGCCTTTCAGCAGCTTGTCGGGACCGATCAGCACGAAGCGGTGGCTGACGCGCTGGGTGGTCCGCGCCCAGCACGGGTGCTGCAGCGCCTCGTCTGCTTCTCGGCGCTGATCGGCGGGGACGTCCTGGAGCCACGCGCGCTCGACCTCGCGCCGCGCAGCTGCTGCCTCCTCGCGTAGCTCGGGCGTGAACTCGATCGTGCGGATCAGCTCGCGCGCGACGGGCCGTCGCTGCTTGTCTTTGGCGAGCTCGCGCCCGAAGGCGAGCCGCGTGGCCTCGTCTTTGTGCTGCGCTGCGAGGGCGTCGACCTCGCGCTGCTGAGCCTTGTCGATCGCGAACACCTGCGCGGCGATCGCGTCGCGGTCCTTGGTGACGCGTCGCGCCTCGTCGAGCGCGCCGAGCACGGCCCGGTCGGCGCCTTCCTGAAGCGCGCCGCCGACTTCGTCCAGCAGCACCAGCGCCGCGAACAGGCGGCCGCGATCGAACAGCCGCCCGGCGACCTGACGCAGGTAGCGCGCGCGCTCGCCCTCGACGCGGCTCCGCACGATGTCGACCTCCTCAAACGACAGCGCGGGTGCCGGCATTCGGCCGACCTTGCGCAGCGCCTGCTGCAGCTCGCGCTTGATCGGATAGCTATCGGTGCGTCGGAACGCGAACTCGAGCTGGTCCCACGCCGCGCGCGGTTCGGACTTGGCCAGCGCGAGCGCTTCGGAGACCGTCACCGCGACCGACTCCTCGGTCACCTCCGCTGCGATCTCGGGGAACGGGAACGTCGCGAGCTGCACGAGTCCGCCGCTGCTGCGCCGTCGCGCGAGCGGGGGGCGCGGCTCGTCCGCGTCGGGGTCGAGGAACCCGACCAGCACGCGCACTTCGCCGCGCACCTCGGGCGCCACGGGGAAGTAGAGCGGCAGCGCGTAGGCGACCTCTCGCTCGGGCTCCCACTTCGTCGTCGGCGTCGGCGGCGCGTGGTCGCGCCGTAGGATCATCCGGCCGCCCGCGTGCAGCTCGACGCGGACCGCGTAGGGCGCGCGCAGCGCGGTCTCGCTCCGGAAGCTCAGCCGCAGATTGGCGCGGCCGGTCGCTGCCAGCGCCCCGGTCTCGACCTGGGCCTTGGCTTGGACTGGGACCGCGGTCTGTGCGAGCAGCTCAGCCCGCGTGAGCGAGCCGAGCAGAGCAGCCGCGAGGGCGCCGCGGAGGTAGGAGTGCATGGGGTCTTTGACCCCACGGTAGTCGAACCGGCCCCGCTGCGCACCACGAGGCCGGCAGGCGCTCAGGCCTACGGCTTCAGGCGGAGGCGGCCGACGTAGTTGAACGAGGTCACGTAGACGTAGCCTTCGTCCTCGTCGAAGCAGCAGTTCGTGATCGGGTCCGGTAGCGCGACGGTCGCGATGCGCTTGCCCGCCGGTGAGATCACCAGCAGGCCACCGGGGCCGCTGGTGAAGATGTTGCCGCTGGAGTGCATCTTCATGCCGTCGAACCAGCCGTTCTCGTCGTCGCCGAACGGGCCGTCGTAGAACACGCTGCCGCTGCCGTCGGCCGTCGAGAAGCGCCACATCTCGCGCTTCTGCATGTTGGAGCTGTTGACGTAGAGCCACGACCCGTCGGGAGAGAGGGCCATGCCGTTGGGCAGCTCCATGACGTCGCTGAGGAGGTCGAGCTCGCCCGTCCCCGGGTTGAAGCGGTAGATGCCGGACTTGTCGAGCTCGCGCCCTTCGGCCACGAAGATCATCTTGCCTGCGTTCGGGTCGCTGTTGGCGAGGTCGAGGAACCCGTAGGGCGGGTCCGAGAAGTAGACCTCGCCTGACGGCGCGATCGTAAGATCGTTCGGGCTGTTGAAGCGCTTGCCGCCGGCTTCCGCGACCAGCGAGGTGATCGACGGGGCGTTCGCAGCGTCCATCGACATCTTGGCGAGCTGACGGTTGCCGTGCTGGCAGAAGACGATGTCGCCCGCGGCGTCCACAGCAGCGCCGTTCGAGCCGAGCACGCCACCTGCGAAGAACGGCGCAGCCCCGGTCTGGCCGCTGGGCTCGAGCAGGACCTCGTGGCCGCTCGACTCTGACCACGTGTACATCTTGTTCGCGGCCACGTCGGAGACGACGAGCTGCGCCTTCGCCGGCACCCAGACGGGGCCCTCGCCGATCGTCAAGCCGTCGAAGAGGACCTCCAACTGCAGCTCGTCGGGCAGGAAGGACCGAGCCGCGTCGCCGGCGAAGGCGACCGCGCAGGGAGTCGTTCCGCGCGCGGCGGGCTCGTCCGGCGCGCCGCCGCAGGCAGGGGAGAACAGGAGGGTGAGGCCTGCGAGCGCGGCGGCAGTGTTGGCGTGACTAGACATCGGATGATCCATCGAGCGCGACGGGTGTCGTCGCGCAGTCATAAATAGACTCTACCTGAGCCCTGGCGCGGCGTGCGCTCCTTAGCGCAGAACTCACATGCTTCCGCGTGACGCGATGTCACTGCCAGTTCTCCCACTGCTCGTAGGCCTCGGAGAGCTCGGCCTTGAGCCGAGTCTCGTCGGCCTGCAGGTCCTTCATCTTCTGCGCGCTCGCGTAGTTCTCCGGCTCGAGCATCGCCGCTTGGGCGGCCTCGATCTCACCCTCCAGCTCCATGATCCGCTGCTCCAACCGCTCGAACATCAGCGGGTTGCGGATCTTGCCGGTGTCGCGGGCGAGCTTGGGCTGGGACCGCTCGGCGGCTGCCTCGGCGGCGCGCTCCTTCTTGGCGGTCTCGGCGGCGCGCGCCGCCGAGCGCTCCTCGGCGAGCAGCCGCTGGCACTGCTCGAGGCCCTGGTCGAACGTGCGCACGGCGCCGCCCTCGACCCAGAGGACGCGGTCGGCGACCTCCTCCACCAGCTGGCGGTCGTGGGTGATCAGGACCACGGTGCCGGGGAACTCCTTGAGCGCTTGCTCCAGGCCCTCGGTGCCCGCGACGTCGAGGTGGTTGGTCGGCTCGTCCATGCAGAGCAGGTCGAACTGCGCGCGCGTCATGCGCGCCAACGCGAGCCGCTGCTTCTCGCCGCCGGACAGGTCACCGACGGGCTTCTCGACCTCGTCGCCGACGAACAAGAACATCGCGAGGTGGTCCCGGAGCGCGCCGTCGTCCACGGTGCGGTCCAGCTCGCGCAGCGCGTCGAGCACGGTCCCGGACGTCGGCAGGTCGGTCTTCTCCTGGTTGAAGAAGCCGATGCGGAGGTTGTGCGCGTGCTTGAGCGCGCCGCCCGACGGCGCGCCGTCTCGCGCCAGCACGCGGAGCAGGGTGGTCTTGCCAGCGCCGTTGCGCCCGAGCAGCGCGGTCACCTCGCCGAACCAGACGCGGAACGCGCCGCCTTCGATCAGCCGCTTGTCTCCGGCCGACACCCGCAGCCCCTCGGCTTCGATCGCGGCCTGCCCCTGCTGACCCCGTGTGGTCTGGCCGAAGGTGAGCTTCATCTGCGCCCGCTTGCCGCGCGGTTTGCCGATCAGCTGCAGGCGCTGCAGCCGCTTGAGGCGGCCCTTGGCCTGGGCGGTCTTCTGGCCGGCGATGTTGCGTCGGATGAAGTCCATCTCCTTGGCGACGAACTCGGCCTGGTTCTTGTGCTGCCGCTGCAGCGCCAGCAGCGCCTGGTCGCGCTGCTTTCGGTAGGCCGAGAAGTTGCCCTTGTAGCGCGTCGCGACGCCGTCTGAGACCTCGACGATCGCGTCTGCGACGCCGTCGAGGAAGCGCCGGTCGTGGCTGACGACGACCACGGCGCCGGGGTAGCGCCGCACGAAGTCCTCGACGAACTCGATGCCCTGCAGGTCGAGGTGGTTGGTCGGCTCGTCGAGGACCAGCAGGTCCGCGGGAGTGGTCATCAGGATCGCCAGCTGCACGCGCGACTTCTCACCGCCGCTGAGCACAGAGACGTCCTTGTGCAGGTCGCCCTCAGGGAAGCCGATGCCGCTCAGCACTTTTTCCACGCGGTGTTTCCGGTCGTAGCCGCCGCCCGCCTCGAACGCTGCCTGCAGCTCGCCGTAGGCGGTCAGCGCGCCGTCGCTGCCTTCGGCCATCTCGGCCTCGAGTGCGCGCATCCGGGCTTCCAGGGCCGCGTGTTCGCCGGTGCCGTGCTGAACCAGCTGCTCGATGGTCGTGCCCTGCGGCATGGCAGGCATCTGCGCCCCGTAGGCGATCCGGAGGTGGCGGCGGCAGTTGCGGCTGCCGGAGTCGGCGTCGTCCACGCCCGCGAGGATGCGGATCATGGTGGTCTTGCCGGCGCCGTTGTCCCCGACGACGCCGACGCGGTCGGTCTCGTCCACGCGCAGCGACAGCCCGTCGAGCACGGGGAAGTCGCCGAAGCGGCGCGTGATCTTCTCCAGGCTGACGAGCGTCATCGGGTCGCCAGGATAGCAGCCCGAAGCGCGAAGTCGCGTCAGCCCTGCGGCGCCGGCTGTCGGCGCAGCAGCGCCTCGATCTTGGCGGCGAGCTCGTGGCGTTGGAACGGTTTGGCGAGCGCGTCGCCGAACCCTTCGGCTGCGAACGCCGCCATCGTCCCTTCGTCGGAGTAGCCGCTCACCGCGAGCAGGAGCGCGCCGGGATCGATCGCGAGGAGCGCGCGGGCGGTCTCGAGCCCGCCGAGTCCGCCGGCGACCTTGAGGTCCAGGGTGACGACATCGAACGGCGCTCCTTCGGATCGCGCCCGCTCGAACGCAGCGATTGCGTCCTCGCCCTTGGCGGTCTCGACGACCGCGTGGCCGAGAGCGCGGAGCATGCGGGCGAGCACGTGTCGCACGTCGTCGTCGTCGTCCATGACGAGCACGCGCGCCGCGGTCGCGGCGGCTGTGCCGGGCCGCGGCAGCTCGACGACTGGCTCTGCTTCGCGAGCTGCGGGCAGCAGCAACCGCACCGTCGTGCCGAACCCCGGGCTCGACGTCAGGTGCACCTTTCCCCCGTGGCGGGTGACCGTGGAGTGCACGACGCCGAGCCCGAGCCCCGCGCTGTCTTCGCGCGTGCTGTAGAAGATCTCAAACGCGCGCTCGCGCTGCTCGTCGTGCATGCCCGGCCCGTCGTCCGCGACCGTCAGCTCCAGCCAGCGAGGTGGTTCGTCGGATCCGTCGCAGCCCTCGGCGCGGAGCGAGAGCGTCAGGTTGCCGCCCGGTGTCGCGTGTTCGCGCGCGTTGTCCAGCAGGTTCTGCAGGGCCTGCGCAATCTGCTCGGGGTCCACGTCGGCCAGCGGCAGCGTGCCCTCGACGTCGAAGTGGAGCTGCAGGCCGCTGCCCTCCATGGCGCGAGCCGTGACCGCTTCGAGCAGCGCCGCGAGGTCGGTCGGGCGCTTGGCCGGCGCTCCCCCGGCCGAGAACGTCGCCAGCCGGTTGGTCAGGCCGGCTGCGTGGTCGATGGTCTCGCGCGCTGCCGCGAGCTGCTGCAGCAGATCGGCGTCGAGCCCGCCTTCGTCCGCGAGCAGGTCGAGCGTGCCGCCCAAGACCGTCAGGTCGTTGTTGAAGTCGTGCGTGACGCGGGCGGCGAGTCCGCCGATCGACGCCAGCCGCTGCTGGCGCGCGACCTCCTGTTCGAGTGCCACCCGATCTGTCACATCCCGGAGCGCGATGACGGCGCCGCGCTCGCTGCGCTTGAGCTGCGTGACCGCGCCTTCGATCGAGCGCGTGCGACCTCCGAGCTGCACGCGGTCCAGGCGGAGCTCGCCGCGGGCAGGGAGCCGGAGCTCTGGGACCAGGTCGTCCCACCTTCGCCCGACCGCGTCCTCCTCAGAGATCCCGGTGAGCGCCGTCGCGGCGGCGTTCCAGTGGACCACCGCGCCGCCGGCGTCGGCGGCGACCACGGCGTCGTGGACGCTGTCGAGCGTGCGCTCCAGGCTGTCGCGTTCTTTCGCGAGGTCTCGCTGCGCCTCGCGGAGCTGCCGCGTGCGCTCCTCGATCGCCTGTTCGAGCCGCCGCGCGTAGCCGGCCATGTAGATGCAGCGCCCGATCCGCCAGACGAGCAAGCCCGCGGCGAGTCCGATCACCAGCGGCATCCACCAGCGCGCCAGGAGCGAGGGCTCGACGGCTGCGTCGTGCCAGCCTGAGAGCGTGCGCGGAAACGGTAGCGAGGCTTTGGGGAGGAGAGACATCACGACGCAGGGCTCGGCAAAGGGGGCGTCCGCGCGCGGCCAGGAGGCACTGCCGCGCGCTTGACGGACATGTATACGGATGCGGTCGACGAAGCGTGGTACGCAGTACGGCGTAATGAGCATCCGCTATGGGCCACGGCGGGCGTTGTTCCTGGGTCGCGAGGTGGTTCGTTCGGCTGCCAGCGCAGAGGATGCCGGCATGCACAGAGCCTGCTCGATCCTGTTCCACGCCGCCCTCGCCCTCGCCGCGCCGGCGAGCGCGCAAGACGAAGGCGCCCAAGGCCCGCCCGAGCTCTCCGGGCCCTGGGAGCGTGCCCACACCCTGAACCTCGACGGCTCGGTGCTGCACTACCGGTCGTTGCTCGACCACGTCGTGCTGCGCGACGAGAAGGGGGCAGCGACGGCCGAACTCTGGCACATCGCCTACTTCCGGGTCGACGCCGACGGCGAGCGCGATCCGACCCGGCCGCTGATCTTCGCCTACAACGGCGGGCCGGGGTCGGCGAGCTAATGGGTCCAAATGGGCGTGATGGGGCCGCGGCGCGTCGTCACCCCCAACGTCGGGCCCCAAGCCGGGCCGCCGTATCCGCTCGAAGACAACCCGGCCTGCCTGCTCGACGTGGCCGACATCGTGATGGTCGACCCCGTCGGCACGGGCCTGAGCCGGGCGATCGGCGCCGGCGAGGGCGCGGACTTCTGGGGCGTCGACGAGGACGCGCGCTCGCTCGCGCAGTTCGTCCGGCGCTTTCTGGGACGCCACTCGCGCTGGAACGCGCCGCGGTTCCTGCTCGGGGAGAGCTACGGGACCACCCGCTCGGCGGTCCTCGCCCGTGAGCTGCAGCGGAGCAACATCGACCTCAACGGGATCGTGCTGGTCTCGGCGGTCCTGGACTTCCAGACGCTGCAGTTCGGCGCCGGCTCGGTCGTGCCCTACATCGTCAACCTACCGTCCTACGCGATCACGTCGGCTTACCACGGCGTGCTGCCCGTTCCGCACCCGGCCAACCCGTCGCGGTTCATGAAGGAGGTCGAGCAGTGGGCGATGACGGACTACGCGACCGCCGTCCTCGCGGGCAGCGCCGTCTCGCCCGAGCAGCGGCAGCGTGTCTTGCAGCAGATGCACGACTACACCGGGCTGAGCAAGGAGTACCTCGACCGCAACAACCTACGCGTCACCGCGTCGCAGTACGAGCAGGAGATCTTGCGGAGCCGCGGCCTCGTGGTGGGACGCCTCGACGCGCGCTTCACCGGCCCGTCGGGCGACCTGCTCGCCGACCGTCCGTCGCATGACCCGCAGTCGAGCGCGATCAGCAGCGCCTACACCTCGGCCTTCAACGCGTATCTGCGCGAAGAGCTCGGCTACGACGGCGAGCGCGACTACGTGCCGAGCGGCCGCGCGCGGCCTTGGAGCTGGCGTGCAGGCGACGGCGGCTTCGGCGGCGGCGCGGTCAACGTCGCGCCCGACCTCGCGCGGGCGCTGCAGCGCAACCCCGAGCTTGAGGTGCTGCTGGTCAACGGGGTGTACGACCTGGCGACGCCCTACTTCGCGGCGGTCTGGACGTTCGACAACCTCAACCTGCCGCCGGACCTGCGCGACAACATCCAGCGCGCCGACTTCGCCGCAGGGCACATGATGTACGTCGAGCAGGACCTGCTGTCGCAGTGGCGCGAGACCCTCGTCGGCTTCCTCACGCGCGCGACGGCGCGCTGACGGCCGCGCGGAGCGAGCCTCGCGACGCGTTCGCGCGTAGCCCACCGCGGCTGTGCGTGGCGACGGAGGCGGGCGCCGGGTACGACGACCCGATGCGCGCGCTCCTATCTCTCTGCTCCGTCCTCGGCTGCCTCGCCGGTCAGGCGCCGATCCGGTGGCTGGACCTCGACGGCGAGGCCGACCGGCAGGTCACGGTTCGTCAGGTCGCCGGCCGCTACCTCGGCCACCCCACGACCGTACTCCTCCCAGACGGCCGCACGATGCTCTGCGTGCACCCCGAGGGGCACGGCCGCGGCGCGATCGCCCTGCAGCGGAGCGAAGACGCCGGCGTCACCTGGAGCGAGCCGCTGCCGGTCCCGGCTTCGTGGACGACCAGCAAGGAGACGCCGACGATCCACCGCCTGCTCGACCCGCGCGACGGGTCCGCGCGGCTGGTGCTGTTCTCCGGCCTGTTCCCGATCCGCAGCAGCGCCTCCGAGGACGACGGCGTCACCTGGAGCGAGCTCGCGCCGATCGGCCCGGCCGACGCGCCGTTCGGGGGGATCGTCGCGATGAGCAGCGTCGTGCGGCTCGCAGGCGGGGACTACGCCGCGTTCTTCCACGACGACGGGCGGTTCTTCCGCGACGGCAGGCAGCGCACCGGATTCGCGCTCTACCAGACGCGCTCGGGCGACGGCGGCAGGACGTGGAGCGCGCCCGAGACGATCTGGAGCGGCGACGACGTGCACCTCTGTGAGCCCGGCGTGATCCGGTCGCCGGACGGCAGCAGGCTCGCGATGCTGCTGCGCGAGAACCGCAGGGTGAAGAACAGCCACGTGATGTTCAGCGACGACGAGGGCAAGACCTGGTCCGAGCCGGTCGAGCTGCCTCGGAGCCTGACGGGCGACCGCCACGTCGGCCGCTACGGACCCGACGGCCGGCTCTTGATCTCGTTCCGCGACATGGCGCGCGGCAGCCCGACCCGCGGCGACTGGGTCGCTTGGGTCGGCACCTTTGAGGACCTCGCGCAGCGCCGCGAGGGCCAGTACCGCGTGCGCCTGTCGCGCAACTGGCGCGGCACGGACTGCGCCTACCCCGGCGTCGAGGTGCTCGGCGACGGCACGTTCGTCGTCACGACCTACGGGCACTGGCAGCCCGGCGCGCCGCCGTTCGTGCGGTCGGTCCGCGTTCGCCTCGACGAGCTCGACGCGCGGGCTTCGGGTCCCGCGCCGGTGTTCACCGCGGAGCCGGGCACGGTGCACCCGACGCCGCGTCCGGCCGCCTGGTGGCAGCAGCGCGTGCCCGCGCACCTCGAGCGGGTCCGCGCTGGCGGCGTGCGCGTCGCGATGCTGGGCGACTCGATCACCGAGGGTTGGGCCGGCCGCGGTCGAGACGTCTGGGCGGAGTGTTGGGCCCCGCGCGGCGCCGTCAACCTCGGCGCGAGCGGCGATCGGACCCAGCACGTGCTCTGGCGCCTGGACCACGGCCTGCTCGACGCGCTCGCGGCGGACAACAACGACGTGCGCTGCGTCGTCGTGATGATCGGGACCAACAACAGCAACGGTCGCGACGCGACCGCCGCCGAGATCGGCTACGGCGTCGAGGCCGTCGTGCGGCGGCTGCGCACGGGCTTGCCGCGCGCCAGGATCCTGCTGCTCTCGATCTTCCCGCGGGGTGAAGGCCCGAGCCCGCAGCGGGCCAAGAACGCCGCCGCCAGCGCCCAGGCGGCCGCCGCGTTCGCCGACGATCCGATGGTGATCTGCCGCGACATCGGCGCGCGGTTCCTGGCTGCGGACGGCGCGATCCTGGCCGAGGTCATGCCCGACCACCTGCACCTGAGCGCGGCCGCCTACCGCACGTGGGCCGAGGCGATCCTGCCGGACGTGGACGCCGCGCTCGCGGCGCCGCGCTGACGGGCGGGTTCCATCGCCTGGCAGAGCAGCTACAGTCGGCGCTGCTGCCCCCCCAGCTCTCGCGCTCTGCCATGATCCGCTCCGTCCTGCTCGCGGCGCTCGCGCTCGCCGCGGCGCCGATCTGTCCCGCCCAGAAGAGCAAGGGCAGCAGCGCGCTCGCCAAGGTCGGCCTCGAGGACACCTTCACCGGCAAGGACGCCGCGGCGATGGCCCGGCTCGGGGTCCTCGACTACGGCCCGCTCGCGTGGGCGGACAACAAGCGCACCACCGACATCGAGAAGGTGCTCGGGGAAGGGCGCGTGCTCTGGATGGAGACGGAGCACTTCAAGCTGGGCAGCAACTTCGGCTTCGCCGGCGCGCCCAAGGACCCAAAGGCGCGGCGCCTGCTCAAGGACGAGCTCAAGCGCCTCAACAAGAAGTGCAAGAAGATCCCGGCGAGCGCGAGCAAGCTCGACCCCTGGCTGCGCATGCACCTCTACGCGCAGCGGGCCGAAGAGCTCTACGACGAGTTCTCTGATCTCGCCGGCAGACCCGCCGGGGGCCGCCGTCTCGGCGAGAAGCAGAAGTTCCTCCTGCTGCTCTTCGAGAAGCGGTCCGACCTCGCGCGCTACTTCAAGTCCTTCTGCGGGCGCGAGACCCAGCAGACGCAGCGGCACACCCACTACGGCACGGGCCACTTCTCCCTGGTGATGACCGCGGAGGGCGACGACGGCCCGCGCGACTCGGAGACCACGCACGCGCAGTTCCGCTACTTCGCGATGCAGATGTTCATGGACGCTGCAGGCGGCGGCCCGCTCTGGCTGCAGTACGGCCTCGGGCACGTCTACGAGCGCCAGGTCCCGTGCAACATGATCAACTGCGGCGTCCGCGCGGACGAGAGCGTCGACCCCGCCTCGCAGTACGACTGGGGCAAGAAGATCCGCAAGCGCGTCAAGTTCGACGGCCTCGTGATCCCCTTCGACCAGCTGACCACCAAGACCGACCTGGGCTACTACGGGCACGTGCAGTCCTGGGCGCGCGCCGAGTGGATGCTGCGAGACCGGACCCGGTTCGCCGAGTTCCTCGGCGGGGTGCTCGGCAAGGCCTCGCGCGCGCGGCAGGTCGCCGCCCTGGGAGCCGTCTACGAGCTCGAGCCGGCGGCG
>Ga0222718_10003314_pt1 | contig 13877 bp, 13 predicted proteins | sample C33_27DmetaG_FD_165045 | JGI IMG/M metagenome (GOLD analysis project Ga0222718, IMG submission 165045) | Estuarine water microbial communities from San Francisco Bay, California, United States - C33_27D | ecosystem: Environmental > Aquatic > Marine > Unclassified | place: USA: California... | reverse complement strand
AAGAAGTCATGGGGGAATCTGAATATTTTAAAAGTTTACAAAACAAGAAGATTGATTGCGGTGAACGGCCTATTAATTCTCTGGGACTCGTCATGGATGACGACGAAGAGAAGATTCGCTATGAATACGTCTGTAATAACTCCCAGGTGAAAAATAATACATGTCAAACTATTTATGGTGACTCATATGCGACGGGGACATCTTTTGGAAACATGGCGTCTTTGACGAACACGAAATGCCCCCCACAACACGTGATAACTGCCGTTAAACTTATCCCCGACGCGACCGACGCGACAAAGCAGAAGTGGGAGCTCACGTGTTGTAAACCAAAGGGTATTTAAAAAAATATTTGTAGATGGTATAGAACTGAAAGACCCAGGATGATTGTGATAGTCATGATCGTATTACTCATGCTACTCAGCGTTGGCCTTGGGCTTTATTTTTTCGTGTTTGCCAAGAAAGATTGCAAGAAAATTACAGAAGAAGATGAATGCACCGAACCCTGCCAATGGGACACATATGGAAACAAGTGCATTGGTGAGGATGACGACCTGACACCGGCACCCACGCAACAACCCATCATGGAATCCGCGGACGAAAGTTCCACCGAAAGAAAAAGAGAAGAAAGTGCACCCGTACCTGCAGCCGTGTCAGATAACAAGTGGCGATGTTACGCTGGTCGTTATGGTGATGCGTACGCCGAATACAATAAAAACAAAAGCCTCGAGGACGTGAAAGACCATTATGAAACTATTGGTAAGTCGAAGGGGTGGAAAACGACTTGCACTCTCACAGGGGACGAGGTTGCTTGTTACGCTCTACAAAACCCAGAAGCCTTCGAAAACTTCGGGTATACTACGAGTGTCAGTAACACCACTGGCAAACGTCTGGCTAAACATTATAAAGACGTGGGAAGAGACGAAGTGGCGCGTTTCAACTGCCAAGGGGGTAAACTCGCTGATAGTATAATTCCCGAAGACGCGAGTATTTTGACACCGAGAGAATTCAATATTGATAGACGTAACAGGAAGTACACATATCTCTTGACTTCACCGAATGGTCTGTATAAGTTTGTACTCTACCATGAAACAAAGCGTGCACGCCTTTTTCTCAGAAAAGGGAACTCGAACATAGCGACTATTTTGGATTCTCGATTGAGCGCAGCAAATCATACTGCTGGCTACACTAAGCTCCGCGCGTGGTTCAGTGGATACGATGCCAATTTATTTTTGCGATGGTACAAGCCCGATAATTCGGGCGGACACAAAAATGGCGTGTACATCAATACCAGGTACCCTGGCACGACGGATAATACGGTCCCCAGCAATCGACACATCCTAGTGTTGACGGACTCGGGTAAGTTATATGTTGACCACGGGGAGGGTAGTGAGGACGAAATTTCTGTGCTTTACGAACCCGAAGAATAATCATCTGCATCCGTTGTGTCGAATGAACAACACCTCATAGGCAAAAAATACATGTAGTTGTGACACGCGAATCAAATATTAAGATTTATGATAAAAATGTTAATATTTGAGTTTTTTTACAATTTTAAGCCGCAATAAGCTTAATTTAGATTTTAGAAGCGCGCGAATAAAAAGAGGACTTTTGTAAATTTTCTTTTGCTGGTAATAACTGTAAATTTGTATAATGAAAACACTTTCTTTGCTGTTCTTCATCAGTCATGTCGAATGAACAACATGGAATGATATGGTCAATGTGTGCATCTGTGTAATCTTTTCCTGGAACTTTTGTACCTTCCAGATAATGTTTCAGGAATTCGCCGTCACATCCTAGCAATGCCTTTGTCCTGTCACTTTTAGAACCACGTCCATGAAAGGCGTGCCACATCCTTTTACGGCATAGTTCCAAATAGTATGTGGCATTTCTTTGTTCTTTAGCATTTTTACGCCTTTCTGGACGACATCTTGCATTAGATGTTGAACATTGACTCAATCGTTCATGACGATATTTTTCGTCATTTGCATATCGGTCTGTTCTTTTTGCGTTTATTTCGTGTGCATTACTCTTCCAGTGTCTTCTTACTCTTTGTTTAATTTTTTCACAATTTTCATGATAGTATTGTTTAGCCTTTTCTAACAACCTTTCCTTATTTTCCTGACCGTATTTATTGAGATACGTATTTTTACAAACCCTACATTGATTCAAATGACCATCTTTCATCTGCCTGTGTATGGGAAACTCTTCGAGTTCCTTTTCTACGTGACAATCTTTACACACCTTTGTTGTCATCTGTGCCATGCCCTGAAAATATTTCTAATTGCAAAACGCGAAAATCAAATATTAAGATTTATGAAAAAATAAACGTTAATATTTGTGTGTTTTGTTAAAATTAATGTTAACTTTATTAGTTGGAGAAAGCACGGTTAATCCCAAAGGTTTCCCAGTGGGCCAGATCGTACCTTAAGCCGCGTCAGGATGACTAATCCATCACTCGCAACCGACACCTTAGCGATCGTTGAAACGGAACCATATTCTTGTCATAGCGAACGTAGGTTCTCGCCTGCGGATTATCCAATCTCAAACCTTATTACCATTGGGTTCGGTCATTAACCGAGTTCCCCCCAAAAGTTTCCAATTGGGGGTGGTAGTTTGAGCTCTAAGGAACTTCCCGCAACCAGGTTGTCTCGCCTGCACATACAGACTAGCAGGATAAACGCTTTTAACGCCTGCTTTTTGGCCCTGTTTATTCCAACTTAGTTAGAAAAGCTAAGGCCGCCCATACCGGATTGCACGCGGAGAACGTTGTAGTTCGTCGCGAAGAGGTGCATGGTTTGGGACGACGTCGCCGAGTCCTTGACCTTGACGGACACTTGCGCGTTGTCGAGCCTGCTGAAATTGCACGTACCGGACGGCTGGTGCTCTTCCGGTCGCAAAGCGAACGAGTACGAGTACACACCCGGCATCGGGGAGCCAGAGTGGTACGTGTACGGTTGCACTTGGTTGAAGTACTTACCACCTTGCGCCTTCATGCGGTCTTGGCCGTTGAGGACGAGCTTGAACTCTTCCAACGGACCAACCGCACGCGTCGCAGAGACGGCACCATCTTCGCAGACGGTCGCTTCGGAGTAGTTGGTACCGATCGCGAGGAGCGGGGCACCGGTACCATAGGTGACCGGGACGAAGACGTTGGACAGGCCACCGGCAGCAGCCAATCGCGGGTCGGATTCGAGGACGACACCTTCTTGCGTCAAGTTCGACGTGAAGTTCCACAAGGACGCGTTAGAGACGGAGCCGTTGTTGAACGCGAACACCAACTCCTTCACCGGGTGGTTGAAGGACAAGCGAACTTGCTTGGTGTTACCCGCTTCAACCGTGTCGGTGCCAGTGTGTTGCACTTGCTCGATGAGGTATTCGTGGGACTTTTGCGCGAATCGGCGGCGTTCGTCGGTGTCCAAAAAGTGGTAGTTAGCCCAGCACTTGAAAGTGGAGCCATCGGTGTATTGGGAGAACTCGGAGCTCAAGTCCACGTCGACACGGCATTCGTGGTATTGCAAGGCAATCAACGGGAGGGAGAGACCCGGGTGGCGGTTGAACCAGAACAAAAGCGGGAGATAGATCGCGCCGTTCTGGGTGTTGGAAGTCATCTTGGCGTAGTCGGCCTTCTTGGCTTCCGTGTGGTAGAGGTTGTCGTACAAACGCCACCACTTTTGGAAGTGGCGGTCGATGCGCTGACCACCGATGGAGATTTCAATGTCCTTCACGGCACGCTCCGCAGCGAAGATGGCCGACGCACCCTTCGTGGAGGAGCTGAGGCCAGACTTCGCCTTCATTTCGAGGTACATGTCTTGGACCAAATCACCGTTGCGGGCGATCGTGATCGAGACACGGCCGTTGTCGGCCGCGGTGCCGTTGACCGTTTGCTCGATGACTTCCGAGGCGAAGTTCGAGTGACGCTTGTAGACGGCTTGGAAGAAGGTGACCTTCGGGTTCGCAGTCAAGTAAATATCTTGGCTGCCGTACGCGACGAGTTGCATGAGACCACCGGCCATTGTGAGAGTTGTTTGTACTATACACTAAGAAAAAAAAATTGGCCTGATGATGCGGTAAAAGGCGCGCCATCTTTTCTCACTTTACCAATAATGACCGACAAAGACCGCGAAGAAGGCGAAATCATCCCCATTCCCGTTGAAGAGGAGGAGGAGGACGACTTCACGACTGATGACGAGGAAGAAGAAGAAGACGACGTCACTCTCGGGGACGACGACGACGACATGGAAATGGACATTGAATTCGACGACGGCCTGGGCGCCACCGAACAAATTCTCACGTCTGTTCTCGCGACCCCAGAAGGTGATACGGTTTGCACCGCTTTGGTACACATTGGTTCTCAACTGGAGATTCAAAACAAAATTCTAATTAAAATTTTGAGCAAACTCACTTAAAAATTCTCCGCATTATTTATTCAGACCAGGGAGAATATGACAACTCACTATATAGAGAGGGAACCTAATACGGGTGCTTCTGAGTTAGAACAACTGAGAAATCAGGTGATCACACTCACGAGCGAACAAATACTTCGCATCCTTGGACTGATGGAAGAAAGATGGTATCTCGGAAAAAACGACGAGTGTGACACCATTCACAAGTGCGTGCGCCTGGGATATGACCAATTTTTCGATCCGTCCGAAAGAGAAGGTGGGTTCCCCAGAACCTTTGATATAAAGACCATAGATGGTAAAAGAGATAGGGAAATTAAAGCTCTTAAAAATATTGGGTCTCGTGTGAAAGCTTTAGAAATGACAGACCACGTGGAAGATGAAAACGTAAACTTGACTACGGGAGAGCGTGTGTGTCGTCTCATCAAGCAAGTGTCCGAGGCATTTAAGAATGTTCGTCTGCACATTAACACCTTACAGAGAATTAACAATCCACGTCAATCCCCTGATAAGATGAATTCCGACCCGGAGTACTTCGACGCGACACCGATGGATGAGACTCGGTTAGGGGAGATGACCCCATTTCAGAGAGCTGTGGTGGCGTGTCTCGATGAAACATATAAGAAACAAATGCGTAGGTATAAAGGTGAGTGCTACATTCAAAGAATTTCAGAGGGGTCGTACACGCGTTCGTGGAAAAAGGTGTGTTCGATTCCAGAGTTTGTCTACGAGTTTGCGGAGAAAGAGGTGAACTTCGACGTTTGGAAAGACATCACGTCGAGAGGAAACACGGCTCGCGAAGTTATCAACCACCTGTCGAATTGTATAGATAGTCAGTTCCCCGAAATCGTCAAAGACCGACACGTGTGGAGTTTTAAGAATGGTGTCTTTGTGGGTAAGCAGTGGCAGCCAAAAGAGGGAAAGTATGTGTGTCGTTTTTATCCGTACGATTCGAAAGAATTTAAATGTTTGGACCCGACGTTGGTGAGTTCTAAATTTTTCGACCAATTTTTTGATGACTACGACTACGTGGATGACTGGTGGGACATTCCAACTCCATACATGCAGAGTATTTTCGAATATCAAAAGTTCGACGAAGACGTGGCTCGCTGGGCGTACGTGATGGGTGGTCGTTTGTGTTTCGACGTGGGTGAACTCGATGGATGGCAAATAATTCCCTTTTTCAAAGGTATCGCGCGCAGTGGTAAAAGTACAATCGTCACCAAGATATTTCGCAAATTCTATGAAAGCAACGACGTCCGGACGCTTTCGAACAACATTGAAAAGAAGTTTGGTCTCTCGTCGATTTACGACGCCTTCATGTTCATCGCCCCAGAGGTCAAGGGTGACCTCTCGTTAGAACAGGCTGAATTTCAATCACTCGTTTCAGGGGAAGATGTCTCCATCGCCATCAAACACCAGAACGCGCTCTCGATGCAGTGGAAGACGCCGGGGGTTTTAGGTGGTAACGAGGTGCCATCTTGGAAAGATAACTCGGGCTCTGTGTTACGACGCATTCTCCCATGGAATTTTAAACGCCAAGTTCGCGAAGCGGATCCGCACTTAGACCAGAAGCTGGCTGACGAGTTACCCGCCATCTTATTAAAGTGCGTCCGAGCCTATCTCGACTACGCTGACAAGTTTTCTGACAAGGACATTTGGAATGTCGTCCCGGAATACTTCAAGTCTGTGCAAAAGGAAGTCGCCAAAATGACGTCGACGATTCATCACTTCCTCGAAGACAGCATGGTTCAGTTTGGTAAGGACTTGTGCATTCCACAAAGCGTGTTCCTGGCCGCGTTCAATCAACATTGCCAGATGAACAACCTTGGGAAACCCCGATTTAACGAAGATAGCTACGCGGGTGCGTTTTCTCAAAGAGACATCGTGGTGACTACGGAATCACTCACGTATCGAGGTCGCATGTACAATAATCAAAAATTTATCCGCGGATTAGACGTCATACAGGAAGAAGCTATTTTTGAATAAAATCTCAGTCTACATTAATGAGTCAAGGACCCCCTTCAAAACTCAAAGAATTCATTAGTAATTCTGGAGTACAAGTCACGCAAGCCCGAGGAGTCGCCGCCGCGCCTCCTAGAACGACGAGTCAGAACACTGACAACGTAGGAGAATTCGCGCAATTTTTGAAATCGAATTCAAATAACAACACAAATTTTTACAACATCGTGAATGACGAGCCACTCAAACTCAAAATTTTCAACGCGCGGGTGGACAACATCGTTCGCCCGGATGATGTTTTTAAATTTATGAGAAATATGACCCTATCCCCCGAAAATCAAAATGGCGTGAAAATCGTCGAAGTGTCCGCGCACTACGGGAGAATGAAAAAGGGGTTGTCGCGTTCAATCAATTTTAACTACGTGCCAAAGTTGGACCCACAACTTAAAGTTCAAAATGTCGCGTGGACTTACGTGCAGTTTAAACTGACGCTCGATAACGACGTGGGGGTGATTGCGAAAGTGTACAAAAATTTCATGCTCCTACAAGGTTCGTTTTCGCGCAACGACGAAAACACGCCACACCGAGTTGCGAACTTCATCATCAGTAAGTTCCTGGGTGGCGAAGAAAGCATGATGAACAAAACCCTCACGTTTACGTTTGTCGAAGGTGAATTCCGTATTCCCAAAAAGTTCAACGCCGCCGCGATGAACAAGTATTTACGACAAAGGCATGGATTTGTGAAAAAAAATGTCGGGGGAATCCGAACGAAAGTCGACCCTTTCATGGATGAATACAAATACTACGGGAACGCGAACACGGAAAACGAACGTAAGCTCGCGAAACTTTCAAAAAATGCTTTTTATGAATTCACGCGGTATAAGGAACCGGTGATTCAAAGTATTTCGGGTGCGGGTGTGGTGAAGTTGACTTCGGACACAATCAGTGGCATCAGGGGTGCGTACGCCACGGCGAGAAAAATCGTGGATGATTATTTTTTACGAAACAACGCACCCACAGAGAATGCCAATACACCAAAACCAAAACCAAAAAGAAAACGACCGACAAATGTGATTAACAAAAGTAAAGTAAACGCGGCAATCATAAACATCACCATCGGTGTCAAGAAGTGCGGCGATTACTCCGCGAGCGAAATCAAAGCCATTTGCAAGGGCTTGGGCATCCCCATCGGAAAGAAGAAGATTGGACAACGCGCGAATGGAACGCCGGTGATGAAACAAATGGACAAAAAAGACTTGTGCCTCGAGGTTCATAAAGTGTTGAACGTTCGTCGCGCGCGCCTCGTGGAGCCGGGGGATGTGAATCTCAGAAACCTGGACATGTACAAAAAGAGGGGCATCGATAACGCGTCGATTCGGAACATGTTGAAAAACGAGAAAAGCCTCAACGTGAACGCGGACCTGCAAAAGGTTAAAAATAAATTCACGTCACTCAAATCAAACAAGGAGGGTGTGCCTTTTAAGAAAGGTGTCCAAAATGCGGTGAAAAACGTCGTCAAGGAGAGGAAAGTAAATGTCTACGCAATGAGTGTGTTGAATAGATATAAACTGAATGCCCCGACTCGAAATAAAATCATCCAACGAGTTAAAAACGTGGGAACGCGCACGCAACAGACCGCGAATGCAATCATCAAGAGAGATGTCGCCATCGCGAGACTGAATGTTTCTTCCGCCATGAAAAACAAAATTTACAACGAACTTAAAACTAAAACAAACGTAAACGTCGGGGCGTACGCGAAGCTTCATAAATTAATTGATAATTTTGTGATGCAAAGAGCGTACAGAAGATTCGAGGAAATCAAAAAAGAGTCCCACAACTGGTTGAAAAGCAGAAATACTTTACCCACCACTGATGCCGTGGAAAGAAAGGTGTCTGCGATTATCAAAAATTACGACGCCATTAAGATGATGCGGAAGAATAATTCGTCGCGATGAACTTAATCAACGTCGTGTGATGACCAAAGTCGTACTTAGGGAACGTTTCTTTAATTTGCACCGACAGAACGAGAGCCCTTGAGGGATTGGTCTCCGTGATGAGCTCTGCCTCCATCTCTAGATACGCGCGAATGACGTCGGCGTCTTCGCCGTTATCCACCATTTGCTTGTAAATATCCTGAGACGGCGACCACGTGAGAGGTTTCTCGTTGGTGGTGGTGGCGATATAAAAAACGAGAGCTGCGAGAATGTAAAACCACATTATTTAATATTACATGAGAAGTTTTAATAAATCATTAACTTTCCAGAGAATATTAAAAAACTCTTCCTGACATCCAACATCCGCTGGATTTATGATTTCTAATTCAATCTGATAGTGATTTGGGTCTTCCGCGTCTTTATCCACCACATCACCACTAGATATAGTCATGTCTATGCTCACGTTTTTTCGAATAAAACTCTGCCGCTTCTTCACGCGTTTTCGGTCCATTTCGTACTCCCCAGACACGGGCAACTCTTTCGATATACTGAAACGTAAGTCCATCGGCGACCCTGGGTACTGGAAATCCTCTCTCACGAGAGACTGCTTCTGAATCATGGTTTGCTGTCCCGTCTCGTCATCCACGGAGAGGCGAATACCCGCGGCGTCGTGGTAGAACACGTCGCAGACGGATGTGCGAATGTCTTCCCATCCCTTATAACCCTGGAGACCTGCGAGAACCCTGTCGTACGCGGCTTTACCTACGTTTGTGTCGAAAAACGTGCCATTAAATTTCCCGAGTCGCATTTCAACTTCAACATTCTCGGAGTCGTTGTGCACATCAAAAAGTGGCAGCGTTTTATTTACGATAGCCTGGATGTCCATCCTTGTTTCATTTAATAAGGGGGGGACTTCTTTAATAAATTAAAAGGTTGGTGCGTAATTTATTAAATCATGCGGGGTTTGTGTAACTCTGGAAATACGTGCTACTTTAACACGTCTCTCCAGTGTTTACTACAAATACCCGCGATATCTAATCATTTCATAAAGCATGGGTATTCTGGGGATTGTGAGTTTACGCAGATGTACTCGAAAGTCGTGACAAGTTTTTGGAAACTCGAAGAGAAACGCGCACAGATGGACGTGCGTCCATTGTTGCATGAATTTCAAAAACGTTTCCCTCAGTTCAAAATGGGTCAACAGGGGGATGTGCAAGAAGCTATTCTTTGCATCATAGACATCATCGAAAGAGCTGTTCCAGAATTGAAAACTTTATTTTATGGTAAAAAAAAACAAGAAACGATTTACCCCGGGGGGAAGAAAGAACACGAAGAAGATTTCAGTGTGCACTTGATGTGTTCAAATAGTGATAACTTACAGACGATGTTGGAGGAGAGCGTGCAATGGAACACACTCACCGACTACACCGATGACTCTGGGAAAACACACAACATCGCGACGACCAGAAATGTTTTCAGTGCTATGCCAAAAATATTTATGATTTCATTTGATAAGAAAAGTTTTCTCACGATTTCGGAATATTTGGAAATTGGGGACATTCGTTACCGACTGCTCTCGGCGGCGTGTCACGTGGGCATCCAACAAGATGGACACTACGTCGCTTTCACTCGTCACAAAGACAAGTGGTACTACAAGAATGATGAATTCGTCGAGGAGGCACAACTCCCTGCGCGTGGGGGGTACTATTTTCTCGTGTATGCACACATAAAGTTTTAGACGACATGTAATAATAGGACATGAAACCTCTCCTTAAATGGGTCGGGGGTAAAACACAGATATTGAGCGACGTGCTTGAACACTTCCCCAAAAAAATAAAAACCTATCACGAACCCTTCTTGGGTGGTGGAAGTGTTCTTTTAGCGATTTTGTCCGAAGCGTCGAGCATAGAGGTCGAGAACGTCTGTGCGAGTGACAATAATCCACATTTGATTGCGTTTTATAAACAGGTGCAGGATAACCCAGAGCTGTTACACGCCGCGTTAGAACTTCTTTTCAAAAAATACGACGAAAGTGGGGATAGAAAGGAGGCGTATTATTACGAGCAACGAACGAGGTTCAGAGAGCTCCCCCCGTGTGTGGAGAAGTGCGCGCTTTTATTATTCTTGAACAAGACGTGTTTCCGTGGTTTGTACAGAGAGGGTCCATCTGGTTTTAATGTTCCGTACGGACACTACAAAACAACCCCCAAGTGTCCGACGTTGGGGGAACTTCGGACCATGCAAAAATTATTTTCAAAGGTTGAATTCCGTGTGTGTGATTTCTCGGAAGCCCTGAGTCGTGTCCAGTCCGGTGACTTCGTCTACGCCGACCCCCCGTACGCGCGAGAAAAGAAGACGTCGTTCGTGGGATACAACACAAATGGTTACGATGAACAAAAACTTTTCCAGGAACTTGAAAAAGTTATGTTTTGTATGAGTAACGCAAATGTTCCATGTGTCACAGAGTTTTTTAAAGAATACAAAACATTCTACATTAAGGCGAGGCGTGCCATTCATAGTAAAAACCCTGACACAACAACAACAGAGGTTCTGGTCACAAATGTCACGAAATAGAGGCACCGGCGCGGGTGGGTCGAACACGAATCGCAATGGACTTCCATTCGAGAGATGTGTGTGCCCCCCGGTGTACGTCGTGGGTAAAGGTGCACTCGTCGGTGAGTACTTGTTTTTAAAACAACACGATTTCATCAAACACATGAAACCGGTCGACCCGAACGCGAGGCTTTTTAAACCGGATGGTGCGTTCGTTCGAGGGGAACAGGTCATTTTGATGGAATGCAAATATCAGAGTACTTCGGGGAGTGCGGATGAAAAAATTTTAAATTCACCGATGAAATTAGAGCTCTATAAGCAGGCGTATCCACGCGTAAAAAAATGGAAATACATCTTGGTACTTTCCGAGTGGTTCAAACAACCTTCGTACGATGGGTGGATAGCTGCGTTGAAAAATAACCCAGAAATAGACGTGTGGTGGGCAAAGTCCACTGAGAATGAAGTACAGGTAAAGTTAGAAGTAGATGAAAAAAGTGGGAAAGTGAGGGTACTTTTATCTAATCACCAACTCGTCCCATGATTTAATACTAATCCCTGATTCGTGACACCATGGATACACCGGGTCCCCGATGAAGTTTATCACATCGATGTTATTTCTAAAACAATCTTCGCATATTTGATAATTGTCGTCGATTATCGCGTCCACGCCGAGCGCCATGCACACCGCTGACTTTGGAATTTCCTTATTCGTAAAACTATTCGTGAGGACGAGGTCGTGGAAAACACCAGGGAAATGTATGTTTAACCAGTTCATGGTCGTTTCCCGCACGACTTCTTGTCTCCCCGTGACCGCGTACAGCCTGTTATTTTTACTGATGCGTGCCATGGCGTATTGGGAACCTTTAATCGGTTTGAGTTCTTTAAATTCACATGATTCATAAAATTCGCGAATCATGCGTTGAGATTCCTGCTCGTTCACGTGAAAAACTTCTCTGAAAAGGTATGGATATTTCGTATTGACGGGTAAATTTTTCCTATGGTACTTGGCGAGAGGGAGCAGCAAGGGCACGAGCACTTCATCAATGTCTACGGCGACTTTATACATCTATTTATATTTCAACAATTTATTAAATATACATAAACTCATCCATCTGAATATCTTCCTTTATGTTTACTAAAGTACGATAAAAGGTTCGTCTATTATTTGGATGTGTTTTATCAGTTCTAATTTTCAAGGGTCTCCACCACATCGGTATGTCATCGACCATGTACATGCACTCCGCGATGGCATCTTCCCTGTACCACGGCTCTTCGCCGACGAGTTCACTCTCAAACACGAGTTGTCCTCTTTCCTGGACGTAAAGTCTCCAGACACCGGGTTTGTACGGGTCCCTTTTCATTTGAAAATCAATGGTGTTGTGGTCTTTGGGTTTCCATTTGAACATCTCTTCGTGGGTCCCCATGCGGACGGGTTGGTACACCGGTGTGAATATGAGTCCATCCACGCGCTGTTGCACGAGGGGGAGATGACTTTCTTTGAATTCTTTAAAATCTGTGAGTGGGTAAAATAGTTTCAATTTTATTTTATACGCATCCGATTTCATGGAAATGATGCTCTTGACAAATTTTTCCAAACTATCGTAGCGGTCCAAAAAATTACAATGCCCGAGCGCGTTTCCATTGATGAGCACCCCATCGTATATCAACAAAGTGTTGTCGTAAAGTTCGCCGTCTAATATTGTTCCATCGTACGCCCCTCGCGTGAGATTTAGATTGACCTCAAACATCTTAAATGATCTATTCACGAAGACACAGATGCGCCTGCCCTTGAACGTCGTGGCCACGAGCATGTAGCGTTCGCCGTCGGTTTTCTCGCACACGACGTACGTGTTCGATTTCAGTATTGGGAAGTGTCGTCTTTCTATGGAAACAGGTTGGGGACCTGGGAAGCGGTCCCTCGATCCCCACACCCTATGTATGAAAGAGACCACATGGCCTTCCATTGTTTTGTATTACAAACGTTTGTATACTTTAATTAAGAAGCAGACACACCCGCGGCATTCATGATGTTTGAGACGCATTCGTGTGCGTACGTGGCTATGATTTTTGCATCCGTCCATGCGTATATTTTAATCCCATATTCCTTAAATTTTTCAAACATCTTTTCATAATTCAAAAGTTTCGTATCCCCCAACTTCTTTTTCACGGCTTTGGAGTTTATGACCCAACACCGCGATTTCGTAGTCTTGACGTTATACAGGTCCCCCTTGATTTTCGAACCCACCTCTGTGTCGAAGTGCAATCCCATCTGGTGCACTGGTTCTTTCGAGTCCGCGAGAACTTTTTCTTTGAACATGGACCAGTCGATGCCTTCACTCGATGCCGGGAATACGAGGCAACCACATCCCTCGTGTGTTTCGAAGATTTGGTGCATGGATTCGCCATCTATGTTGATTCCAAAGTCGATGTAAAAAATCTTGTCATAGTTTTTCAGTAATTTTTGAATCGTATCAGCCTTGACGAATGGGTCATCCGGGCAAAACATGATTTCATTGCTACATCCCTTCTGTATGCATTTAATATTGAATTTCATCACAGAGTGAAGCGTCTTTACGTGACATGATTTACTGCGAGACACGAGAAGTGTGACAATTTTCATTTGTATTAAAAACGTCTCTAAGCCTTAAGCCTATCTGCGAGGCACGCCTGGAATGGTAAATTACCCACGTGTCCGAGGGTCGTCCCCACGTCGGCGTAAATCTTTCCACCCATCTGCTGCCAGCGTCGACAGAACGCGTAGTCCTCGGACAGATAGCGTCGCGTGACCGGGTCAATCATGCAATCAAATAGGGCACAATATGTATCAAAGTCCCTGTTCTGGTGGTCATTAGCGCAATTGAGCTCCTCTGCGTAGTGCTCGTGCATTCTCTGCAGAGCTTCTCTCTTAATGACCATGAAACCCGTCGGTCCATCGAGAATTTCAATCATGCCATTTTCAACGGCGCGTCGTTGTGCACCAAAGTTGATGACGAGGGACGACGAGAGCATGGCCATGTCGCGTTCGTCC
>Ga0222718_10003310_pt1 | contig 13883 bp, 21 predicted proteins | sample C33_27DmetaG_FD_165045 | JGI IMG/M metagenome (GOLD analysis project Ga0222718, IMG submission 165045) | Estuarine water microbial communities from San Francisco Bay, California, United States - C33_27D | ecosystem: Environmental > Aquatic > Marine > Unclassified | place: USA: California... | reverse complement strand
ATACGCTACGCTGCGCTACGCTGCTGCAAACCGCGCTGCGCCAGTAGCAGGATCCCTGGAAAATACCAGGAAATCCCGGGGAAACGCACCAGAAGCGCCGAAACCACGCCCAGGATCCCAGAAAAACACGGGGGCCCGCGAAAAAAAAACGATTTTCCGTAGCAACGGTGTAGTAAAAAATTTGTATATAACCCCAAACCTCTAAAAATCTAGCAACAAAAAATAAAAAGGCACCCCTTAATTTATTTGGTACGCAAAATATGCGACGGTAGCCTGTTAAGGTATATATAGTAGTAGGCTATTGTCACTTCTAGGGGTGTAAGAACGGTAAAAAGTGTGTAAAATACTATATTATATAAAAAATTTAAAGTGGGTAAGCAAAAATTGTCTCCGAAGGCCGCTAAAGCAAAAGCAGAAAGAGATTTACGGTACGCAAATAATGCAGACCGCAAGAAAAAACGTGCTGATAGCCAAAAGAAACGTCGTGCTGCTAAAAAAGCAGGTAAAAATATCAAAGGCAAGGACTACGATCACTACACGGGGACATTTGTTACAGCGCATAGAAACAGAGGTGGTATGAATCCACGCAGAAACGGTACAAAAAACGAAAAGAATGGCTAAAATAACTAATTTTCCATCATCGGCAGCACAGCCAGGGGATTTTGTAATTGGATCGAGCCCTTCGGGCAGATCTAAGAAAATGTCTGTAGGTAGTATTGCTTCCCTTGTTAGAGATTCAATAAACACGTTGAATAACTTTGCTGTTAGTAATTCGGATAATGGATATACATTAGCCTGGAACAACAATACGCTATCAATTGATGGGCCAAGTATTGAAGACGCTATATTATCTGTAAATGGAGCGGGACCTGTATCTGTTGTAACATCGGAAAGGAATGCGCTAATTAACTTAAAATACTCAGGCCCACGTAATATTATAGATGCAGCTAGTATTTATAAAGCTAACAAAAGTAATATAAATTTCTTTGTAGAAAACAAAGCTACAAATGAAGTTAAGAAAATTGGTATTGATAAATTACCATTTACAAATAATACAGGTACTGTAACTAAAGTAACTATTGCAGATCAAAATGGTATAGGTAAAACTATTACCAATCAAGGCACAATAAATATTAAAGGTGGCAATGGTATTACGACCAGTATGGCCGGATCCGACTTAACTATTGAATATCTTGGAAAAGTCGGGGGAACTGTTAACAATGTTATATCTTTGGATGAAACTGTGCTGTTGACTAACGTATCTCAAGATGGAAGCGAAGTAAGTATTCGCCCAGCAAGGGTGCCAGTTAGAATTGGTAGATATGACTTTGCGAGCGTTACTGTTGATAAATACGGTAGAGTTACACAGATAGAAGATCAAAAAAATAAAATTGATGCGCTCACAGCGCGTATCGATACTTTAGAAGAACAATTAATACAATTACAAAATGAGTCAAGCACTGATACAAGCAACTGATGCGTTTGAGGTAACGCCAAGCGATACAGACGATTTTGGAAAAATAAGCGTACTATATATAGGCGTAGGTGGACACGTAAAAGTTGAAACACGCGCAGGAAACGATATTACGTTTTACAACATGAATAACGGACAATTTGTACCAGTGCAAGTACGCAAAGTATATGCTACAGGCACTACAGCCACCAACTTAGTTCGTATGCCTATAAATACGTATTCAAGATAAGATGGCAATTCATAATATAAATGCGCTTATTATAGATCAAGATCTATACGACCACGGTAATATCAATTCTCTTGAAATGATTACCGAGCTAGGTACTGCTGATCCACCAATTGAGATTATAGCAGAAGAAGGCTCATGGCCTCCAGGCGACCCATATCCAACAATGATTACAGAAGGTTATAATGATGCATTGCATTACACTAATAGAACATAAAAGATGGCAATAAAGTTTTCACAGTTTAATTTACGTACCGACCATACAGCAACAATGTTTTTGGTAGGCTATGACGGAAATCAGAATATACATATTACAGTTGATAATTTATTAAATGACTTTATTAACGGCACAGAAAATACTATTGCAATGTTTGGGCCAGGCGGTGATAATGTTATTGATTCTGCCATAACCCAACAGACAATTCTAGGTGGTGATAAATTACTAACTGTACAGGGATTTTTAGGTGTAAATGAAGATATTACAATAGGCAGGGACTTAGATGTTACACGCAATACTACATTGAATGGAAATGTAACTTTAGGAAACGGTAGTGCGGATTTAATTACTCAATATGGTACATTATATTTAAATGGGCCTATAAAAGACAAAGATAACGCTTTTGGCGCGGCTGATCAAATTTTAGTATCAAACGCTTCATCAGAACTAAGATATATAGACTTGGCTGGTATAGCTGTAGGATCTGCAGAAGTTGTAGAAGTACCTGTTAAAAACTTGCAGGGATCTGGTCTTACAAAAGGTGACCCTGTATATATATCGGGATCTGTAGGCACGTCAGGCAGGCTAGAAGTAAAATTAGCAGATGCTTCTAATGCTGCTAAAATGCCAGCGCTTGGTTTATTGAAACAAGACTTAGGAATTAATGAAGAGGGGTTTGCAGTGGTTACGGGTAAACTTAGAAATTTGCCTACCGACCCAATAGACGGGCAAACACCATTAGCAAATGACGTTATATACGTAAAAGCCAGTGGTACAACCGGGGCTGCACTTACTTTAACAAAACCAACTGGAAGTAACCTTATTCAAAACATGGGTAAAGTTGGTAGAGTAAGCACAGCTAACGACGGTACTTTTGTAGTATCATCTATACTTAGAACAAATGATATACCAAACCTAACCCCTGGTAAAATATGGGTTGGATCAACGGGCAATACAATTGAATCAAGTTCTATTACATTTACAGAAGCTACAGGAGCGGTTCAGCTAAATGAATACGGCATAGGCACACATACAGGCACAGTTGCAAAAAACCTAGCGGTTGACGCAAGCGGTAATGTAATTGAAACGCCTCATACATTAGATGATCTTTTAGATACCGATATTGAGTCCGGGCGTGTTAGAAATTCAACCCTTACGACGCCAGGCTCTGGTTATGCTGTTGCTAACAATGTCCCTACAACGGGGGGAAGTGGCGCGGGCCTTGAAATTAATATACTCACGTTAGGGGCAGGTGACTCAATTGCTACTTATTCTATAGCACCAATCAGAGATGGGGCTGACTATGTTGCGGGAGATGTAGTTACTGTAAACGCGGGTAATTCCGATGCTACCATTACTATTGATGAAACTTGGCCGTTAGGTGGTAATACGCTCGTTTATAATACTAATGATGATGTTTGGATAAATGACGCAACTTTAACGGTTGATTATATTAATAAACGTGTTGGTATTGGTACAGTATACCCATCTGTAGGATTTCATTGTGATCCTAAAGCAAGGTTTAGAAATGAAATACAAATTGCCCAAAAAAATAATAATACAATTTTAGGTGAAGGCTCTAATTATAACAATTTAGTTGGTAGTGCAAATACAGCTGTTGGGACAAATGTTATGAGTGCGGCAGTAGCAGCAAGTAACAACACGGCGGTAGGTTATACCGCTCTTACAGCGATTGTTGGTGGTAATAATAACGTCGCAATTGGGTCCAGGGCTGGAAGCTCAATTTCAAACGGAAGCTTTAACATTGCAATAGGCGCATCCGCATTACCGGCGGCAACTAATACACAAACAAACATTGCCATTGGCTACTTTGCCCAGCAAAGTAATACAAATGGAAATAACAATATTGCTATTGGAAGAAACGCGCTTAGTGCTCATACAGCCAATTTTAGCAACACAGTAATTGGAACAGACGCGGCAAGATTAACTACTAATATGAATAAGGCTGTAGTTATTGGCTCGGAAGCGCTTAGCGGGGGAACAGGCGGCACCGACGCGGTATTAGTTGGAAATCAAGCAGGGCAAAATAATGCTGCTGGATGGACTGTTGCAATTGGTTCAAGAGCGTTGCAAGCTAATACAACGGGCGCTTTCAATACAGCTGTTGGAGGACAAGCTCTAAGTGATGTTACAAACGGTACTGGTCGACAAAATGTTGGTTTAGGCTACCAAGCTGGAAATAACATAACAACAGGCCAAAATAATATTGTAATTGGACATCAGTCTTCTGCTAGTGCAGCGACTACAAGCAATGAAATCACATTGGGCAATAGCAGTATTAGCGTATTAAGATGTGCTGTAACTACAATCACATCATTATCTGATGAGCGTGATAAAACGGATATTAAGCCATTGGATTATGGATTAGACTTTATAAATTCATTATCACCAAAACAATTTACTTGGAATCAAAGACCGGAATATGCAATTGAAATTGATGATGATGGTAATGAAACTCAAGTAGAGGTAGAGAATGCTAATAAAGGCAGAAAGGACTTTGGGTTTATAGCTCAAGATGTTCAATCAGTAGATAACGATATATTAAGACTTGTTTATGCTGAAAACCCTGAAAAACTAGAAATGAGCTATGGAAAGTTAGTACCTATATTGGTACAAGCAATAAAAGAGCTTACAAATAGGATAGAAGCATTAGAAGCATAAGGTAAAAAACGGTAAAAACCAGTAATATATAACATATACCCTGCCCGGGTTAGGGCAACCAATTAATAACATAAAAACCAAAACCAAAATGACTTATTTTTATCACCAAACGTGGACATCGCAAGGCGATGGAAGCGTATCCGATGAAACCAGAAAACTTTGGGAGCACGTCTCCGATAAAGCTAACTGGCGAATAGTACAACTGCCAAATGGATATTACCAGGCCGAATATAACAAAGACGGCAAATGGGTTGATACCACAAGGCGCGAAACCATAAAAGGGGCAGAAGCCGCAATTGATTCTTCAATTGAACATTATAAAAAGAAGCTGGCTTTTGCAAACGGGCCTGTAGTTGTAAAAACGTTTGACAAATAAACCAAACAATAATATAATCTAATTAAATTTAATATGTCTGACGCAATCGTTAAGAATCTAAACTTTGGATCGGATGCCCGAAAAAAAGTTTATAGCGGAATAGAAAAACTAACTAAAGCCGTTAGCTCTACATTAGGGGCTAGCGGTCTTAGTGTTATACTGGAAAACGATAAAGGTAATCCAGTAATTACAAAAGACGGTGTAACCGTAGCTAATAATATCTTTTTACGTGACCCTGTTGAAAATATGGGTGCAACACTTTTAAAAGATGCAGCACGGAAAACTGTAAAGGAAGCAGGCGATGGTACAACCACTGCAACAGTACTTGCGCATTCAATTTTAAAAAATGCATATAAAGCATTAGAAACTGATAGCTCTAGAACCTTAAAAGAAGGTATAGCTACAGGGGTTGAAAAAGTTGTATCGTATTTGGAAAAAGCAGCAATACCGGTTAACGGTGATATGATTGATCAAGTTGCAACCATATCTGCTAACAATGATAAAGAGCTTGGTAAGCTTATAAGTGATGCATTTAAGTCTGTGGGCAACACAGGCGTTGTTATAATGCAAGAAACGGATCAACCCGAAACAAGTATAGAGGTTGTAGATGGTGTGCAATACGAGCAGCCATTGAAGTCCAACCACTTTATAACAAATCAAAACACGGGTGCGGCGGAGCTTGAAAACCCATATGTACTTATTTCGGAATCAACTATACCGAATATTCGCAGGGTGCAATCAGTGCTGGAGCATGTTATAAAACATAACAAATCACTTTTAATTATTGCAAACGTTGAACCACAAGTATTGAATACGCTTGCAATGAATAAAATGAAAGGTAACATAAAAGTAAATGTTATTGATCTTCCAACATATGGTATTACAAGAAAAGAAGTAATGGAGGACCTTTCAATGCTCACAGGCGCTAAGATTATAAACGAAGATCTTGGTGATGATATGGACCTAATAGATATTGAAATGTTAGGTACGTGTGTAAAAGCAGTAACGAACAACGAAGAAACTGTTTTACAAATAGAAGGTAGGACAGAAGAAGTTGAAGAAAAAATTAAATCAATACAAGAAGAGTTAGAAAAGCCAATGATGCCAGGTTATATTACAAGGTATGAAAAACGGCTTGGAAGACTTTCTGCAAAAGTAGCCGTTGTAAAAGTCGGTGCTAATTCAGAAGTTGAATTAAAAGAAAAGCGCGACCGAGTTGAGGACGCGATATGTGCTACCAAAGCCGCGATAAAAGAAGGTATAGTACCAGGCGGTGGAATAGCCCTTTTAAATGCTGCTCAAAAAATTAAAGCGAGCGGCAAAGGTGAAGAGGTTCTTTTAGAATCAATTAAAGCACCTTTTTATACAATACTGAATAATGCAGGTATTGAAGAATTTGAAGAGCCTAAAATCAAAGGCAAAGGGCTAAATGTTGTTACAGGGAGTATGGTGAATATGATAAAATCTGGTATCATAGATCCATTGCTTGTTACTAAAAGCGCTCTTCGGAACGCGGCTTCAGTAGCCACAACTATTATATCAACTGATTGTGTAATTAACAATGTTAGAATTGAACAATTATGAAAGCAATCGGATATTATTTAATAGTAGAAAAAGAAAAGCAAGGAGTACAAAAAACCGAAAACGGTTTGCTAATTGCAGAAAATGCCCGTGAAGATATAAGATACGCTAAAGCAAGCGTAATATCAGCGGGCGCCGATATAATGGGAATAAAGGCTGGCGATGCTATCTATTACGATAAGCACGCCGGTCATTCCATTGAATTGGATAATAAAGTATATCACGTAATTAAAGCAGCAGATGTAGTCGTTATATTATGAGACAAATAAAGGCTTCAGATTTGCGTGATTCAAAAGTATTAAAACATTATCGTATAGTTCGTCGTTGGGCGTGCAGAAATTACGGTATTAAAGATGCAGATCTGGAGCTTTTAATATTCTTAGATTGTCAAGGATTTTTTAGCAAAACAGATTTTAAAATGGACACATACGCATACAGCTGGGATAATAATCGGTTTTCTAGATTATTGCAAGAAGGCTGGATTGTTGTTTGGCGTCATGGCAATAAAAAGCTAAGGCAAGGAAGTTTGTACAAAGTATCGTTAAAAACAACACAGTTATTAACGCGAATGTATAGAATACTTGCCGGGGAAGAAGATATTCCAACAGGTGCTACGCAAAATGTAATTAAAAGTAAAGCGTACGTAGATAGGATGCTTCAAGTAGCAATTAAAAGAATAAATAACGATAAAGAATAATAATATGCCTTATAATGGTAAATCACCAGCGCAAATTAATCTAGCCGCTATGTTTGGAGGAGCTGCAAAGGGTAATCTAAGCGAAGCCCAAGTCGCTAAACTTGAAGGAATGGCTGGTCGGAATGGCGCGTTTGGAAATGTTGCACAAAAATTTTTAAATAAATATCAGGCTAGCCAAGCATCTGCAACATCTGCGGGTGCAGGTGCTGCAACAGCTCCGTCTGTTGTGCAAACAGCAGGCGCAACAAATATGGGGCAGCGAATTAATACTATAGAATCAAGACTGCAGGCTTTAGAAGGCAGTGGGACTACAGCAGGAGCTGCACAGCCAGCAGAAGTCGCGCCATCTGAAACTCAAGCGCAAGCGGCAGCTTCTCAAATGATGGGCGCAAATCAAACCACGCCCGAGCAAGCAGGTGTTAGTATGTCAGGAGCAATGATAGGAGCTGCGCAGCCTCAAATTCCACCGGCAGCTGGGCAGGCAGTCGCGGTCTCTGAGCAGCTTGGTAATCTTATGGCTTCACCGTTTATGGTGCGTCAACGTAAGAATATGGGGCCTTTAATGTTTAAAGACCAAACAGGCGACGGAAAAATAACGCGGGCAGATGTAATTAAAGCTCGCGTAGAAGGATATAAAAAATAAATAAATAATTATGGACGATAGAAGCAAAAAAATAATCAAAGCACCATCACTACAAGGAACAGTAGGTGAGTCTTATATTTGGGACGGCCCATTAGATACTAGCGGCTTTCCTATGGGAAAAGGTAGTAGCTCAGGTGCTAACGGTATGCAAATTAAAAAATACCCATGCAAGTCTTATGAATTGCAAGGGCCTATTACGCAAAGAGCAAAAGGATAATTATGTACGTTCAGCACAGTTCGCCATTTGCGAAAAAAGGTGATGCTCCGTCCAGGAAGAAATCTAAAGGCTATTACAACGAAGTAAAGTCAGGAAGAAAAGAAGGTGCGGCTGCTGGCGGTGGTATGTCTAAAAAAGGCGTTGCAAAATACCGTAAAGACAACCCGGGCAGTAAGCTTAAAACAGCTGTAACTAAATGCGATGTTAAAGTAGGTACAAAAGCCTATAAGCGTCAAAAAGCATTTTGTTCACGCTCTAAAAGCTGGAAATCAGAAAGAGGAAGAGCAGCACGAAGAAGATGGTGCTGCAGTAGACATTCGTAATATGAAAGATAGAGGACTTGGCGATACAATAGCCCGGGCTACAAAAGCTACAGGCTTAGATAAATTTGCACAGCAATTTGCTGAGGGGTTAAATATACCCGGCGGATGCGGCTGTAAAGAACGGCAAGCCTATCTTAATAAAGTTGTACCATACGGAAAACAAAATAAATAATGGCTTTTAAACTTAATAACCCTCCATACAAAATGGACCCAACCCCTGTATATTCAGTAAATATGCAAGATGGAATATTAGGTAAAGCTAATCGTAATGGCACAATTATTATAGATGAAAATCTTCCGCCCTGTCAAGCAAAAGAAGTAATTAAACACGAACAAGTACATATAAATCAAATGCGCCGTGGTGACCTTGATTATGATGACAAATATGTATATTGGAAAGGAAAAAAATATTCAAGAGCTAAAATGAAAGAAGGCTCACCTATGCTTGCATGGGAAAGAGAAGCATATAATAAATCTAAAAACTAAAACAATGGGATATAAATCACCCTACAACAAAGTTGGCCAATTAAAGCCAGAAATGAAAAATCAAAGTAAATCCTCAATAGCAATGAAGGACTCTGGCATTTATATGAAGGACCAGTCTCCATTGTCTATGTCACCTTTAAATAAACCTGACTTAACCAAAGACCAGCGTTTAAAGTTAGAAGCCTCAGCTGAGCAAGCTAAAAAAACTTTAGCAGAAGGTGCTATTGATAAAATGAAAGGCGGTTTATACGAAGATTCAACAACGACATTGCCGGGCGCTAAACCAAAGGTGCAATCTAAAAGCTACGGGGAGCGCCAGGTTGAAAAAAATATGCAAAATACAGCATATTCAGGTACTGATCAAAAAATATCTAGAGGTGATGCACAAATTATGCAAATATTTGATCCTGTTAGACCTCAATACGAAAAATTTGAAAAGCAATTTGGCACAGGAGCTACGCCTAATAAACCTTTTATATCTGAAGATTATGCTAAAGGAGTTTCTGCTGAAGATGTAAAGCTTAGAAGCGAAATGAATTATGCTGCTACTCAGCCTATGACTATTAAAAAGAAAGGTTTAGCAAAGCCAACGGCTCAACAACTTGGTGGATACCAAACAAGACAAACGCTTTCAACTGAAGCCCCTAAAATGGCACCAGGCTCAAAAGCTACATTCGTGCAGGGCGGCAGTGAAATGAGAGTAATGCGCGATCCCTCAGCCCCAGGTAGTATTAAAGAATTTAGAGCATATACGCGAGGAGCAAGCGGCGAAGCGTCTAAAGCGACTAAAAAAAGGAAAAGAAAACAAGGTACAAGTTTTAGCAGCCGTCAATCTTTAGAAAACATTTCTTCGCAAGGAAGAGGTGAATTTGTATTAAAAGGAACTAATCCGTATTTACCAAGAAATTAATAAATGAAAAAACTTCTTCAATTAATAACCGGTGGTCTCATTAAAGACGTTGGTAAAGTTATAGATGACTTAACAACTACAGATGAAGAAAGGCTTGCGGCTAAACATAAAATTGAAGAGTTGTTAGAGCAGGCTGATAAAGATGCTCAAGACCAAGTAACAAAAAGGTGGGAGTTGGACATGCAATCTGACTCCTTCCTTTCAAAAAATATTCGCCCGCTTGTTTTAATTTACCTAACCGTTATATTCACTATCTTATCTTTTTTTGATGGTAATATTGGTGGGTTTCAAGTTGACGAAGCTTACGTCCCTATATTCCAATCATTGTTAATTACCGTATACGGTGCTTACTTTGTAGGAAGGACGTGGGAAAAAAATAAAAAATCGGGTAATAATAAGTAGGTAAACTATTAATAATCAATTAAATTAAATCAAATGAGTAAAATTACAGATGAGCAATTAAAACAATTGCAAGAGCTACAAGCTAAATTAAACACTACAGTTTCAAATATTGGAACATTAGAAGCTAACAAGCATGCGCTACTGCATGAGCTAGCGGGCGTGAATAAGGAAATAGAAGAAGCAAAAAATTCTTTAGAAGAGGAGTACGGTTCTGTAAATATTAATTTAGAAACAGGCGAGTATACTGAAATAGAAAAAGATGAAGCTGATAAGAAAGATTAGTATTGGCGCAGACTACAAAAATGATGCAATGCATTATTCTGTAGGGCAACAAGTATATGGAGGGCACGAAATAAACTCTATACTTTTTGACGCCAGCGATTCTTCTTATAATATATTCATAAAGAAAAGCAACGAGGTATTGCCATGGAAGAAATTTAATTCTAACATGGCCATCTCCGTTGAATATGATTTAGAATATTAATGAAAGCCTTATACCAATTTATAGTAAAACCAAACGGCCAAAGATATAATAATGTAAAAAAGCTGGGTGACGGTAGCCTGTTACTAAATACTAGTATAGAAAGCTTTCGTCACATAAATAAAGAAGCAATCGTGATTGCGACTCCGGCTGCTTTTAAAACTAATATAAAGCCAGGGGATACTATTCTTATACACCATAACATCTTTAGAAGATGGTATGATATGAAAGGTGTAGAAAAAAACGGAAGCACGTATTTTAAAGATGATATGTATTTTGTAAACATAGATCAAGTTTATGGATACAAAAAAAATAATGATTGGGTTATGATCAATAATAGATGCTTTGTAAAGCCTATTAAAGAAACAAGCTCATATTCAACTGAAAAAGAACAAAAGCATATTGGTATATTAAAGTACGGCAATGATGCGTTAAAAGCTGCTCAAATTAACCCAGGGGACTTAGTAGGGTTTACACCCAAGAGCGAATGGGAATTTATTATAGACGATGAACGTCTTTATTGTATGAAATCAAATGATATAGCTATTAAGCATGAATTCAAAGGAAACGAAGAAGAATATAATCCTAGCTGGGCAGAAAGCAGTTAAGGAGCTTATAAAAGTTGCAGAAGAAAAAATCATTACAAATACAGAAGATGATGTTTCTGCTGATAGGCTTAAAAACGCCGCAGCTACAAAAAAGCTTGCAATCTTTGATGCGTTTGAAATTCTAAATAGAATTGAAGAAGAACGTAATATGCTAGAAGGCGCTAATACAGAAAGCAAAGCTAAAACTTTTAAAGGCTTTGCCGAAGGAAGATCTAAGTAATGTACGAGCAAAGTTTATTTAATATAGTCTCGGATCATATAGATCCCAAAGTGCTTAAGAAAAAAAACAGATATAAGCAATGGAAATACGGATATGATAAAGAATCCGATGTTGTAGTTATCAGTAAAACAGGCGAGATAGGCGAAGTGTATAGCATACAAAATTTGCATATAGCTTTACCTAAAGAAAACAATGCCTATAAATTTAAGTCTAACAAATGGAGTAGGCTTGATTATCCACAAGAGCTTAGCAAAATAAAAAGCGTATTTGAGTGGAATCAAAAGCCCGAATACTTCAAAGAAAAATACTATGATTATATAGATGAAGAATTTAAACGCCGTGATGAAGGATTTTGGTTCCATAATAAAGGCTTGGCTACTTACATCACTGGTACTCATTATATGTACTTGCAGTGGTCCAAGATTGATGTTGGGGCAGCAGATTTTAGGGAATCAAACAGATTATTCTTTATATTCTGGGAAGCTTGCAAAGCAGATCAAAGATGCTACGGAATGTGCTACCTTAAAAACAGACGGTCAGGTTTTTCATTCATGGCATCAGGGGAAACTGTTAACTTGGCAACAATCAGTTCAGACTCAAGATTCGGTATCTTATCTAAGTCCGGTGGCGACGCCAAAAAAATGTTTACAGATAAGGTAGTACCAATATCAGTTAACTACCCTTTCTTTTTTAAACCAATACAAGACGGTATGGACCGTCCAAAAACAGAGTTAGCATATAGGGTGCCAGCTTCAAAGCTAACACGAAGAAAGCTTGATCAAGGTGAAAATCCTGAAGAGCTTGAGGGTCTTGACACAACTATTGACTGGAAAAATACAGGTGACAATAGTTATGATGGTGAAAAATTAAAATTGCTTGTACACGATGAATCAGGTAAATGGGAAAGGCCTGATAACATATTAAACAACTGGCGTGTAACGAAAACAACATTAAGATTAGGTTCTCGTATTGTTGGAAAATGTATGATGGGATCAACATCAAACGCATTAGATAAAGGCGGTAAAAACTTTAAAAAGTTATATTATGACTCAGACGTTACAAAAAGAAACCGCAATGGACAGACTAGCTCAGGATTATATTCTTTGTTTATACCTATGGAGTGGAATTACGAAGGATTCATTAATGCTTATGGACACCCTGTCTTTGATACGCCAGCAGAACCGGTTGAAGGACCATATGGCGAACTTATTGAACAAGGAGTCATTGAGCACTGGCAAAATGAAGTAGACGGCTTAAAACAAGATCAAGACGGTTTAAATGAATATTACCGGCAGTTTCCAAGAACGGAGCAGCACGCCTTTCGCGATGAAGCAAAAGAATCTTTATTTAATCTTACACGAATATATCAACAAATAGATTATAACGAAGAAGTTTCTAATCATATGAAAGTAACACAGGGTAGCTTTCAATGGTTAAATGGTAAGCAAGACGGTGAAGTTATTTTTACACCAAATAAAAGCGGTAGGTTTAAAATATCTTGGGTTCCACCGAAAAAGCTACAAAACTGTGTAATAAATAAGAATGGGGTTAAATATCCTGGTAATGAGCATATTGGCGCTTTTGGATGTGACTCATATGACATATCAGGTACAGTTGATAAGCGAGGATCTAAAGGTGCGTTGCACGGGCTAACTAAGTTTAGCATGGAGGATGCGCCGCCTAATATGTTTTTTTTAGAATATATTGCTAGGCCCCAAACAGCTGAAATATTTTTTGAAGATGTATTAATGGCGTGTGTATTTTATGGAATGCCAATACTTGTAGAAAACAATAAGCCTCGATTACTTTATTATTTAAAGCGAAGAGGTTATAGAGGGTTTTCAATAAATAGACCAGATAAGCTCTGGAACAAGCTATCTGTTACAGAAAAAGATATAGGCGGAATACCTAATTCATCTGAGGATATTAAGCAAGCGCACGCGGCTGCAATTGAAAGTTACATAGAAAATTATGTAGGAGAATTATCGGATGGCGCATACGGCGATATGTATTTACAAAAAACGCTTGAAGATTGGGCAACATTTAATATAAATAATCGTACGAAACACGATGCTACTATTAGCTCTGGGCTAGCGATTATGGCTTGTAATAAAAACAGATATAGACCATCCGCTGAACGTGTATTAAAATCCGTTCCTCTTGGTTTTAAAAAATATAACAATAAAGGATTTATTTCAAAAATAATAGAATAGATGGTTAATACTAATTATACTAGCTCGTTTCCCGATCAGGTGGTACCTAATGAGGAAAAGCAGACATTAGATTACGGTTTGCAGGTAGCAAGAGCTATCGAAAACGAGTGGTTTAGAAATAACCGCG
>Ga0222718_10003309_pt1 | contig 13889 bp, 18 predicted proteins | sample C33_27DmetaG_FD_165045 | JGI IMG/M metagenome (GOLD analysis project Ga0222718, IMG submission 165045) | Estuarine water microbial communities from San Francisco Bay, California, United States - C33_27D | ecosystem: Environmental > Aquatic > Marine > Unclassified | place: USA: California... | reverse complement strand
CATTAGCGTCAAATGTTTTGTTTGTTAATGTATCAGTAGATGAAGCAGTAATATATGAACCTAGATCGGAGATATCAGATTCAGTAATTGTAATTGTGTTACTTGCACTATTGATTGTTTTGTTTGTTAAAGTATCAGTTGTTGCTCTTCCAACTAAAGTATCAGTCGAAGTAGGTAATGTCAACGTACCTGTGTTACTGATTGTTGAAATAACTGGTGATGTTAATGTTTTGTTTGTTAACGTTTGAGAACCAGTGAGTGTAGCAACTGTACTATCAATGTTAAATGTTACTGTATTATCTGTAACCGCAGATGTTAAACCAGTACCACCAGCAAATTTTAAAACTTGTCCAGTTGTAAATGTGTCTTGTGTTGAACTATCATCTTCAATTGTAAATGAACCTGATGGAATAGCAGCAAAACTTAAATTACCAGAACCATCTGTTTTAATGAATTGATCCGCACTTCCATCTGCACTTGGTAATGTAAAAGTAGTTGATGTTGTTACAGAGTTAGGAGCTTTAAGTCCTATAAAGTTAGTACCATTATTAGTACCTTCGTTTAATTTTAAAGTACCACCTGTAGAAGCGTTATTACCTATAAAGATTTCGTCAATCGCTTTATTACTATCTACTAATAATGCTGATGAAGCTGTTAAAGTACCTTGAGCGTGGTCTAATTGATCTGTAAAGTATTGTCCACCAATGACTGTAATATTATTGGCGTTACCTTCACCATCTACTCCACCCTCACCAATAAAGAGCCTATCTCCTAAATTGCCTTGAGTACCTGTTCCATATGTATAAGCCAGTTCTCCTAATTTAAGGGTTGATGGCGCCGAAGTTCCCGAACTTCGTTTAATTTGAATAATTGTTGACATTTATTATTTCTCTCCGTTAAAATGCACCACCGTTAAAGGTAATTGTACCCGTGGTAGTTTCTAATTCGTTTCTTGTTACAAATTTATCTGTAGCAGCGTCATATTGAATTAATGCACCATCTGTTAGAGAAGTTACATTCACGTCATTTAAAGCTTTGAAAGTTTGAGCAGCACTTGCACTAGGCACAGTAACAGAAACCCTTTGAGGTCCTGCTGAATTATTAGAATTGATTTTTGCCTTTACAACAGCCATTTAAACTCTCTCTTTTAAAGTATATTTATAATAACTATTTATTAAAGATTATGTAGTAACTGATGGACTAACTGTAATAATTCCTTCGATAACCCTAGTAATTGTACTATCTGATGCTTTTAATATCTCTACATCATAAACATATCTCGCTGGCGCCTCTAGTGCGTTAGTTTGGTCTGCCGTCAATGATAGTGTAATTATACCTGTTGTAGGGTCACTTGCGATAGATGTAGTAAAAGATGTTCTTGTTCTTGTAGAAGCGTAACCTTGAGATAGTTTCGCTGACGCAGTGTAGCCAGTTAAATCAAACGCTGTTCCATCATTATCTGAAACAGTTACGTCTGTTGTAAATGTTGCGCCCTGATCAATCCTTAGATTCGCTCTCGCTGCCATTGACTTCTTCTAATCCTTTTTTTATCTTATCGTTATAGTAATTAGTTAATACTTCAATCTTCTCTAATTCCACTTCGTGTCTTACTTTAGATTGTTGTATTTCTTGTCTAGCAACAATTGTATTTCTTACATCTAATGGTAATTCACTTATAATGTAATCTTTACCATCAATTGTTATTTTGTCTTGTTTTTGTTCACTCATAATTAATTCACCTTTATGTTTATTTATATTACTTGACAAACGCTGGAAGACCTAATAATGGTCGTTTATCAAACTTATTTTCTTCTGCGTATGGTCCATTTACGTGGTTATAGTGTAAAAACACTTGCGCACACATATTACCTATAAACTCATCTCTCCAATGTTCTAAATCACACCCAGAATATACAAGCATATCTCCTGGCTCTAGATCAACTCTATTACCTGGATGTGCTCCCTTTTTGACGATACATTCTTCACCAGTTTTTTTGGCTTGAACATTTAAAATATTATCTTCTCCTGTTGGGTCAATATAAATTGGCCAAAGATCCCCACCTAAATTCAATGTTGTTGATATTTCACAACTTGGTCTATCTTTATGTCGCCATAGTATAGAGCCTTTTTCATACACTCTTGTATATGAATAAGTTGGTATTAAATCTAAACCTGTTTGTTCTTTCATTACAGGTAAAACTTTCATTAATAATGTTTCCATTACAGGATCAGCATAGTGAGAATAGACACCTGGTACTTGTTGATCTCTCCTTGTTCCCCACATACCAGTATCGGCAATTATATTATTAGAGTGCATAAAGTCTGCTGCATCTCTTTTTAATAATAGGTAATTAAAACAGAAATTTGCTAATTCGTATGAAATTGCATTTTTAATTACTTGATACTTTTTTTGTTTAAATTCTTCATTCATCTTATTGAAATCCTTCCTGTATAAAATTAAAACTTACAGATATTCTTATATCATTTGATTTATTAGGTTCAACACAATGCCATAACCATGCAGGAAACATTAAAATTCTTCCTGGTATTGGATCTAAATGTGCTTCTCTCCATAAATGTTTTGGTGGTTGACCTTGTTTTCTAATTGGCATCATAGTTTGTATTCCAGGTCTTGGATCATTTACAACTAACTCTCCTGCTTGTGCATTTGATTTAACATAATATACTCCACTATACAAAGAATTTGGGTGAACGTGAGGTCTATTATAACCTCCAGGATAATTTATATTCGCCCACATATTACCCAACATTGGTTTTCTATCCAACCATTCTTCCTGATAAATCTCCTCTTGCATTTTATATAATTCTTGTACAATAGGTTGATATTCTTGTTTTAAGTGCATATCTGTTGTTGAGTGCCAACCATTCATATTTGTTTTTTTCACACCTTGGTCTTGTTGTGACCAATTAATAATATGTTGTGTTAGAGATTCATTATCTAACTCTACATCTTTACCATATACAGTTGTTGGAAAAAATTGTTCTTTTATTAACATCTTATCTAAATGGTTTTCCTCCAAACCAAACAACTAACGATTGTCTTACTCCACGTCTTACTGGATTGACTCTATGATTTAAAAATGAAGCAAAACAAGTTGCGTGTCCTTGTTTCATTGGTTTAAATTTACCAGGTGCCATTAACTCTAAATCACCACCTTCAAATTCATTAGGGTCATTTAAAAGTAAAGTCATTGATATTTTTCTTACTGGTGGCTCGTGTGCCATATTAACATCTGAATCCATATGCCAATCATAAAATCCACCTTCTGGATATTCAGTAAATTGTGCGTTTTCAGTAATTCTAATATCATCAAATCCAAAGTGATTTAAATTTACCTGTTGTATAAATTTATATAAATCTCTATACATATGTGGCATTTCATTAAAAGGAATCCAACTAATTGTTGTGACTCTTTTTTTAGTATCTAAACCGCCACCTGGTCTATTCATACCGACTTGTGCTGGTTGTGGTTTTTGTCTATGTCCACAATCTATGATCATTCTACACTGTTCTGGTGTAAACAATGGCGTAGTTGTTTCAATTATCCAACTTTTCCATCTAGGTTCGTTTATGTTCATATTTTCATACATTCCACTCATTATAAAGCTCCTCTGTTTTCAATTGGGTTATACTGAACATCGCAGTTTGCTGCAAGCGTTCTTCTAACTTCGTTTGTTCCGTTAAATGGATATACACAATGTCGCATATCATACGGAAAGATATAAAAATCTCTTTCTCTAGTTTCTGGTTGATAATCTATTTTAGCAAATTGACCAGACGCTGAACCTAATATTTGTAATTTACCATTTTGTGGTTGTTTTTCTGCTGAATATTCAACACCTGTATTTTTAGGAAGTTTTAAAATCATTACTGAAGATAGACCTGTAAACATTGTTCCTTGGTGAACGTGTACAGGATTGTATTCGTGTTCTTTCATTTCATTGATCCATATACTATTTAAATGGCAATGTGGATTTCTTATTTTATTCCAAGTTAAATAATGTTGAAACATACTCATAAACCATTGTTTTACATTTAATGGTAATAAATTATGTCGTTGTATTATAGAAGTATCTTCTCCATCATAATAGATAGAGTGTTCATTTCTAATCTTACCGACTAATTGTTGATTCGCTGGTGTTAGTTGTTTAAAATTATTTTCGTAAATACCATTAATAGTAAGAAATATATCTAATGGTACTTCATATCTCAAAATTGATTGTCCTAAAAAGACAAAGTTAAATTTTATATCATTCATATCAAAATTTTATATGTCCATATTTATCAACGATACGTTTAGGTATCATAGAACGATATGGATTATCCTCTTTATATATTCCATTTGTTCTAATTGTGTGCATATTATCACCCATAATTTTATCATCATAACTTTTATTATTTACTTGTAGTTGAGTTAAATTATTAAAGTTATGTTCAAAATAAGGTATCTCTAAAAAGTTATATATTCTATTTAGTTGGGTTTTAGGATCGTTAATCAAGTCATCATATTTTACAAAACAAGCCATATGTGAGTTTTCAGGTTGTAGTAACGTTTTGATTGCTTCTAAATCTTTTGCTATGGCACCATCTTTGGCCATTAACATACCTAATTTTTCATCATCTGTTTTTAGACCATATCTATTGACAAATGAGTTAGGATTGTTATGATACCACTTCATATAAGACGCTAGAACGTCTAAAACATCTCTTAATAGTACAACACACTTAATTGGTTGATTAGAATGTTTTTGTATTAACATCAGATTACCTGGTGTAGATACAGGACCTCTATCAATAATGTATTTGTAATTCCAGTCTTTGTAATATAACTCAAAGACTTTATTCATTACATTATCTAACGATTGTTCATCAGGATAGTTTTGAAAGACATCAGTTTGTTTTAATAAAAACAAGTCTTTCATTATTTCTAATGTGATTGAATTGGCGGTCACGCCTATGTCTGGATTTTGATTCATTAAAGAACCAAAGAGTGTGTTGCCTGAACGAGGCATCGCCACTAACCAAAATATTTTTTTATCTATCATTTATAAAAGGACTATCACTTTCAAATACTTTTTTATAGTATATATATGTTTCGTGTAATACCTTAGGTTCTTCACTTTTAGATATTATAATATTCACTTCTTCAATACCTAACTCTTTACAGGCTAGGTATCGGTTGTTGCCAATACAAACTTTATATCTATCGCCATCAACAACAACCGTTAAAGGATTGATTAAACCTTTTTCTTTTATACTTTCAAAGACATTTTTGTAAAGAGTGGTTTGTTTTTGATTTTTAGGGTTTAATTCTAATCCTCTATTTCTCAAATAACAACTACTTAACTTTACTTTCTTCGTTAGCATTTAAAGTATTTGGATCAACTTCAACATAACCTTTTCTTGCCTGTTGAATTAACTCATCACCTGCATTGATACTTGTTACAGGTTGTTCAGTTGATTTTCCTGATGTTAAAGCTTCTTTTTTTGTATAGTTGCCTAACATTTGTTGTTCTTTTTTAACTCTATCAATTGTTTGTAGTTGACCAAGAACGTTAAACACTTCAGGTTGACTTGAACCAGAAGTTAGAGTTTTTGCTCTATTGTGCATTATTTGACCATAAGACTCAAGTTGGTGTGTATTTACATTTTGAGTATCAAAAGAACCATCGTCATTTTCTTTTTTCAAATGAGACCATAATCTTATTTCTCTCATTCTATCTTTAGCAGTCAATTGCATATTTGCTCTTGAATACATCTTTTCATCTAAATCAATTTGATATAATTCTTTTTTTAACTCATCAGTTTCTTCAGCAAGTTTTTTTTCAAGTCTTTTGATTTTAACATCATTTCTTCTATAATCAAAAGACAATGACATTAAGTTTTCAAGGTAAACGTTTTGTTCTCTAACACACTGCCAATATTTTGAAGCTTTTGTGGGATATTTAAAATCGTTTAAAACAGAAAATCTCATTTCTGTTTCTGTTCTAAAAATTTGTTTTTTAGTCCAAGTATCTCTTAACTCGCCTGTTAATTCTTTGAAGTCTTTAACATCATTGGGATCCAAGATGTTATGTAGGTTGTCGGACTCTCTATCTACAAGGTCCTGTATATTACGTTTTTCTAGTTTTTTGTCTTCACTCATTTACAATTCTCCTATTACATTATAAAGCATTTTATATGCTATTATATAATTCTATTTATACGACTATTAAGATGATGATACATTAACTGTTGCTGCACCAAAGTTATATTCTTCTGTATAACCAAACATATAAGGTGAAGTTACATCACCATTAGTACCATTAAATACAACGGCAGATGTACTACTACCTGCACCACCTAATCCATATCTACCATTATTAATATCGTTTCCTTGAGACCAAGAAGTTCCATCATAAGTTTCTACACCAGCGCTACTTGGAGCACCTGGCGATCCTGCAACAGCTACAGCAGCAGTTGATGATTGACCTGCTGGAGCTCCTAAACGGTGAGAAGAATTTATATTTCCACCTGCTGTCCAAGATGTTCCATTATAATAAATTGAAGTTGTTATATTATAGTTTGTAGGTGAAGTATATCTTAATCCTCCAGTAGCAAGAAAATCATCAGAGCTGTTACCAAATGCTAACATACCTTGAGCTCCATATGGTGTTGTTGAACTTTGTGTCCAAGATGTACCATTATATTCTTCATATTTTGTATAAGCTGGACCTTCTCCACCTGCTCCACCTGGTGGAAAATAAGAACCTCCTACATAACCTGCTGAGTTTTGTGGACCGTCTGAATCACCATATGCTCTAGCGGTATTTAAACCACCACCACCAGACCAAGATGAACCATTCCATTCTTCTACAGTACCAACAGTATTTGTTGTACTCATACCACCTGATACTAAACCAGCAGAAACAGTCACACCTGCTCCACGTCTATTTCTCAAGGTACTACCCATATTTGGATTTGCTGTCCAAGACGTTCCATCGTATTCTTCAGAAACATTTTTGTTACCGCCAACGTCTTGTATAAAACCTGAAGCTGTAATTGCACTATCTTTACTAGCACCAAAACCAGCAGCATATGCAACCTGTGTATTTGTAGCTCCACCTGTTGACCAAACACCATTGTAATAAACTCTACCTTTTGTAGTGTTTGAAGTTGTGTTATACCATATTTCGCCAGCAACTGGATTAGTAGGATCAGAAGCTCTTGCTGGTATATTAAGTCCTTTAATTTCTTTTAAATCTGCCATTTTAACTTGTTCCTATTGTTTTTGCTGTTTCTTGTAATCCAGAATATTCAAAAGTTGAAGCGTTAGGGCCAGGAGAAGCACCAGAAAAATAACCCGAAGCTTGTGAACCTACTCCTGCATTATTTGCACTAATTTGTCCAGTAGGTAATGAATTAGGATTAGCTGACCAACAGGTTCCATCATAATTTTCAATTGAATTTGAAATCGGCGATACACTTGGAGGCCCACCTCCAAGTAAAGCTGCTGTAGATGAATCTCCAAGCATAGCTCCTTGACCTCTAGCAGTATTTAATGAATTTGTAGCTGTCCAAGTTGCCCCATTATATTCAGCAGAATTAGTAGTCATAGTTGTTGGAGGCCCTGTATATCCTCCTGCACCAATTGCTGCTGTCTGAGGACCATTTCCAGGAACCGCACCTGCAGTATAAGTTAGATTTCCTGAACTTGTCCAACTAGTTCCATCATATTCTTCAGTTGCATTAAGTTGTGTGCTCGGGCTACTTGAACCTCCCGCTGCTAAACCTGTTGTTTGAGTTTTTCCGCCCTGTGCTCCAAAATATCTTGAGGTTGATAAAGGATTACTTGTTGACCAAACAGATCCATCATATTCTTCTGTTTGATTTTTTGCTGCTCCAGGAGTTTGTCTTCCGTTACCTACAAAACCTGCTGTCTGTGTACCACCACCAAAACCTCTATATTGAGCTGTTCCCATACTTCCACTAGTAGTCCAACTAGTTCCATCATAATTTTCGGTAGCAGTGCTACCGTATCCACCAGCAGCAACTCCAGCAGTTAAAACTCCAAAACCAGAAAGATTACTTCTTGGTACGTTCATAGTTCCACCAGTAGCTACCGTGCCTTGTAGTATAACTGATTGAATCTTAGCCGTATTAGTAGTCGAATTATACCACACTTCTCCTAATTCAGGATTAGCAGGATCCGATGCTAAATACCGTACTTTTAAACCTTTTATGTCTTTATAATCTGACATTTTTTATATTTATTACTCCGTTAATGTAATATCTGTTGGTCTTGCGCCTATTCTAATTGTTTTTTCTTCAACTGTTTCACCCTCTACATTATTGTTATCCCAATTTGTTTGTAATGTTGTTATTTCAGCGTCAACAATTGTTTGAGCTTCTGATAATGTTTTTCTTACTCCAGCCACTCCAGCAATCCATCTATTTGCGTCCTGATTATTAGCAGGAACTTTCCATAGATTACCTGGAAAACTTGAAGGCGATAACTTCCTAGAATCTTCGTGTGTGATAAACCCTTTTCCCCAATTGGTTGCCACAACATATTGATAGTTTGCCATATGTTATTCTCCTCTTTAACTTGTTGTTAATGTTTTTGTTTCTCGTACTCCAACACCTGTAAATTCTTCAGTAGTAGTAACAGTTCCAGCAGGACCTTCTCCACCAAATACGATTGCAGAAGATGCTGTACCTGAATTATTATGATAGTTTAATCTTGCTAAAGATAATGAAGCTGGATTAGATGACCAACTAGTTCCATCATAATTATAAGTTGTTGTAACAGCAGTAGGTGTGTATCCGTTCCAAACCAAACAGTCTGTTTGAGTTCCTGCATAACCTTGGTATCCAACAGCTGTAGGTTGATTATTCACTTCTGTCCAACTAGTTCCATTATATTCTTCAGTATTTGATGTAAGTGCGGGTTGAGATCCTCCAGTTGATAAAGAAGAAGTTTGACTTCCTCCTGAAGATCCTGCTCCATTCATTCTTGCAGTGCCCATTGTACCACCAGCAGTCCAACTTGTTCCATCATAATGTTCTGTTGCACCTGTTACTGTAGTAGTTCCTGGGTATGGTTGTGTATTACCTCCAAAAATTAAAGAAGATGTTACTACAGCACCATCAAATACATATCCTCTTCTTGCGGTGTTTACATTACCACCAGCAGTCCAAGAAGTACCATCATATTCTTCAGTTGCAGCAGTCATAGTTCCAGGATAACCTCCTGAAGCAATTGCTCCTGCTGTCGGACTTCCTGCACCTGCATTATATCTATTTTCATCATCAGAACGTGTTGAATTATTACCATTTGTCCAAGTGGATCCATCATATTCTTCTGTTACTTGAATACCTGGTGGACTACCCCCACCTGGGCCTACACCTGGTCCTGCGACAGCTGCTGTTTGAGTTCCAAAACCAGCTCTACTTTGAGAGTTATTATTTAAATTTCCACCACTCGCCCAAGCTGATGTAGATGTAGCACCTTCTATTTTAAAAGCACCAGCATTTGAATCATACCATATTTCACTTTCTACTAAACCTGTATTGGCTGTAGCGCTTTTAATTGCTGTTCCTTTTATCTCTCTATATTCACTCATCTTACTTGTCTTTTAATAACCAACCTTGAGTTGCATTAAAATAGACTAAAGTTAATCCAGCTCTTTCAGTTGATATAGTTAAGTCTGCTGCCGAACCTTGTATGTTTTCACTATTTCGACCTACTGTAATATTGTTTGTGTCAGCTGTACCTGAAGCGTCTATAATAGAAACTTCATCACCTAATGTTGGTGACGCTGGTAGAGTAACTGTGATGGCACCTGATGTTGTATTTACAAAATATCCTTCACCAGCAACTGCCGTAAAACTTGATGTTTTTTCTGTTTGCCAAGATGTACCAGCAGAGATTTCTGCTGTATCACCAAGATTTATTGATGTTCCATTTAATGTAAAACTAGAATTAGTTAAACTAGCGTTGGCAATATTGTTTATTGTATTCGCTGAACCACTTATTGTTTTATTTGTAAGTGTTTGAGAACCACTATTTGTAGTAAACGAACTTGGTAAAGTAACTGTATTTGAAGATAAGTCTAATGTAGATGTAAGTTTAGCTGCTGTAAGTGTACCGTCAAGTATATCACTTGCGACAACTGTATTAGGCGCTATCTTTGCTGATGTTACTGCATCATCATTAATAGCATTTGTTGATATTGTTGTTAGTGCCATTTCTTATCCTCTTTAATTTTATTAACCAGCGTTTGGTAAAGCGTATTTTACAGGTTTTTCACCAATTCTCAAAACTTTTTGTTCTGCCGTTTCACCCTCTACATTATCAGCTTCCCAAGTTGTTATTGCTGTATCTATAACTCCGTCAACAATTGCTTGTGCTTCTGCTAATGTTTTAAGTGTCGCACCTTTTCTAGTTACCCAAGCCTGGCCGTGTGTGTTATTTTCGATAACCCATACATTACCAGCGTGTCCTGAACGATAGAAGTTACGACTATCTTCGTGTGTGATGAAACCTTTACCTGTGTTTTCTGCCACGCAGTATAAATGTGCCATTGTTTTATTCTCCTTTTAAATTCTTTCTACTATTTATATGTTTATTCATTACTAAAATTTTTTGTTAACGGACCACCAATAAATTCTTCAGTTGCGTTGGAGTATGGAGATCCAGCAAAAGCTAAAGCATTCTGATTACTTGTACCACTTCCTCCTAGTGTTCCAGTATCGCCACGAGATAAACTAGGACCTGTTGACCAAGTTGATGTGCCATCATATACTAAATTTGCTGCTTTTGGAGAAGGATTACCACCAAACATTATAGAATCTACAATACTTTGTGTTAATGCTGCACCGTGAAAGGCTCTATGTTCTGGCATATTTGTAGAATTTGTCCAAGTGCTACCATCCCATATTTGAGTTGTTAAACGACTAGTAGTAGGATTATATCCACTTTCTCCTCCTGTAACTATACCTGATGTTTGAATACCTGATGAACCAGCTCTTGCTGTTGAAGTTGTTAATGAAGGACCTGAAGTCCAAGAAGTACCATCCCAACTTTCTCCTAATACACCTGTACTATCTGCTCCGTGAGGAATATTTCCACCTACAGCGATACCTGCTGTTTGTGTTCCAAATCCCATACCACCTTCTCTATTAGTTGTACTATTATTTAAATTTGTCCAAGAAGTTCCATCCCAACCTTCCGTACTGCTAAGTCCATATCTACCATTGGGACTAGGACCAGCAGGAGGGCCATCAGCGTAACGCATAGCAGCAATTGCTGTTGTTGAAGTGTTTCCTAATGAAACTACATCAGAACCACCTGTGTTTAAACCATTTTGATTACTCCAAGAAGTTCCATTATACAATTCTGTAATTCCTGTATATCCTACCACACCAAATGGTGTACCTGGAACAGGATTTGAATTTGATGGTGGTTGATAACCTCCGAAAGCTAACATATCTGTAGCGGGTCCTGCACCACCTGGTACAGAGTCAATATTATTATTTCGATTTGCACCACTTGCCCAAGTAGCTGTTTGAAATCCCTCATACTTTAATTTTTTAGCCACACTATTGTACCAAATATCTCCTAACGATGGACTAGGTGGATCGCCAGCGACTGGTGAAATAACATTTGAAATAGATGGAATACTATCAACATTTAAAGCACTTGAATTAGCAATATTAGGAGCCGGTACAGCACCTGATAAGAAATCAGTACCATCAATCTTACCACCTGTTAAAATGTTATTAGCAAAATTTCTTGTTCTTGTTCCCATATTTTTATCCTAATGTTGAAACTAATACCCCTACTGATGCTGGTTCATATTCTTCTGTGTCACCAAAATATCCTGATGGACCAGAACCTGACATTAAAACAGTAGCACCTCCGTCCTGGTTTGCTGTAGTACGACCACCCGTAGTTGAATATGTTGCATCCGCAGACCAACTTGTACCATCCCATCTTTCTGTAGAGTTTGGACCTGATGCCGAAAATGCGTCTGTTTGTGTTCCTGCTGCTCTATTTGTACGAGCAGCTTCAATCATTGTTCCTGAAGCTGATGTCCAAGTTGTTCCATCATAAAGTAATACACTAGGATTACCTGATGGGTGTCCTTCTGGACCAAGTGACATTCCTGCTGTAGTTGGTCCTATATTTGCCCTACTTGCTACAGCTGCAGGTAAGTTTGCTCCTGAAGTCCAAGATGAACCATTATATTCTTCAGTTTTATTAGTAACAGGTTCAGATGGTCTTGCATCACCACCTGCAATATAACTTGCTGTTTGTGTTCCACCCATTGAGTAAAATAATCTTCCTGTAGATTGACTTCCTGAACCAGACCAAGATGATCCATTATATTCTTCTGTACCATTACCTATAGCACCACCTGTCCACCAACTACCTGTTACAGCAGCAGTTTGTGTACCTGTTCCACCGTGGTAATATCTAGCATTTGATGTACTACCAGCTGACGTCCAAGTCGAACTTGTATATTCATTACAAGTCGTAGTATTAGTAGGATTATAACCACAAATTAATAAACCAGCTGTTTTAGTACCTGCTCCAGCAGTATCGCCTCGTCCTGTAGGTAAAGTTCCTCCTGTAGAAAAAGATGCAGGAACATTTCTATAAACATATCCTTTAACACTATTAGAAGTGGTGTTGAACCAAATATCTCCTTCAGTTGGAGATGGCGGGTCACTTGCCACTTTTTCAAATCCTCCACCAATTGCTGGTGTAGATGTTACGTTTGTTACTGAAGCATTAGCAATATTATCTGACGATAAAGCGCCTGATAAACCATCAGTAGCGTCTAATCCATCTGACAATATGTTATTTGCGATACCTCTTGTTCTTGCTCCCATTTTATTAACTCTCCGATATACTTAAATTAGTTAAACTTGTTGAAAATTCTTCTGTTGCTGTTGTTCTACCATTTCCTCCAAATGCTAAAGCGTTTGAAGATGGTCTGGAATTACCACCTCTATATCCAGCAGTAGATAAAGAATTTGCTGTTGAAAAAGATGTGCCATCAAAAGTTTCTGTAGCACCTGTACTAGGATTACCACCAAAAACCACAGCATCTGAAACTGTTCCTGACGACATTAAAAAACTTCTTCCTGTATTTAATGAATTAATATTTGTCCAAGAAGAACCATCATATTGTTCTGCTGAAGTAAGACCAGGTGTTCCTCCCATATTAATTGCTGATGAACTTGTAGCACCTGTAGCCGTAGTTTCATCTTTTCCTGTGTTTAAATCTCCACCAGCAGTCCAAACAGAACCATCAAATTCATACGTTTCTGCATTTGTTCCTCCACCGCCACCACAAACTAAAGCATTTGTTTGAATACCAGCAACTCCGTGATACCAAGTAACTTGGCCTATATTAGCAGCATTTGTCCAAGATGTTCCATCATAAGTTTCACTAGCCTGTGTACTTGTAGGAGTACCATTTCCTCCTGTTGCTAAAGCAGCTGTTTGTGTACCCGCACCGTTTCTACTATATCCTGCTGTGTTTAATGTTCCTGGTACTGTTGTCCAAGAAGAACCATCATATTCTTCAGTTACATTTCCTACTACAGGAGCAGGATCACCACCAAATGACAAAGCAGCAGCAGCTGTTCCAGCTCCACCATTTAAATCACTTGTTGTATTTAAATTTCCTCCTGTTGCCCAAGCACCTACATAAGTTCTATACTTTAAAGCACCAGCAACAGAATTATACCACACTTGGCCATCACTTGGCGCTGGTGGATCTCCTGCTACTGTTGTAATTGTTCCTGCTAAAGCAGGTAAAGAAGTAACACTACCAAAACTAGTATTATTAACGTTAGACGCAGGTATAACTCC
>Ga0222718_10003307_pt1 | contig 13896 bp, 14 predicted proteins | sample C33_27DmetaG_FD_165045 | JGI IMG/M metagenome (GOLD analysis project Ga0222718, IMG submission 165045) | Estuarine water microbial communities from San Francisco Bay, California, United States - C33_27D | ecosystem: Environmental > Aquatic > Marine > Unclassified | place: USA: California... | reverse complement strand
ATCCAGAATGTCCTGAAAATGAAGGTGTAGACAACGAAGAAGATTATCACACATTTACAACAAAGGTAAACTTTGATCCTGTAAATTTTTTCACGGCTTCCTAGCACAGGCCGAGCCTGAGCAAATATCAGGCTACCTTAGGAGGCTAAAAGATGAATCCAAGGCCCTTGAAGAATCTATTGCAGAACTAGTAGTGTTTTCTGAAGGGTCAGTATCCTGGAGTGAAGCATGGAACATGGGATTCGCTGATCGACGTCTAATAGTAGAAACAATCAACAAGTATAATAAAATGAAGTCTGGTGATAAAGATGGCGGCGATTTCAGTGGTAACACAGTCGAAGGTGATTACGGGTTTGACCCAACTTAATCATGTCTACAGACTGTTCCAACTTTTATAATGGCATTTTTATTGCGCCAAACGGTGCTGTAAAACCCTGTTGTAGATATTCAGAACCCACTAATTTAACTTGGGATAACGACCCAAACCCTATTTTAAACAGCAATTTATACAAAGATTTACGCAAAAAAGCACAGCAAGGCACCGAAATTGCAGGTTGCAAGAAGTGTTATGCTGAAGATAAAGCCGGTTTTATGAGTCTTAGACAAAGATTTAATAAGAAGTTTCAAAGGCCAAAACACAGTCTTGAATACTTGGAATTGGCATTTAATAACATCTGTAATTTAACTTGCATAGGCTGTGAGCCCAAATATTCTAACATGTGGGGTAGAAAACTAGGGTATATTAGCCCCGAAGTTAGTAACAATTTTCATCTAGATGATCACTATGATGATTTAAGTTATGTTTCCTTTTTTGGTGGAGAACCATTTGCCACAAACAATCATTTAGACTTTATGCAGTTCTTGATAGACAAAGATCTTGCAAAGAACATAACAATAGAATTCACAACCAACTGCACGTTAACCCCGACGCAAAAATGGATAGATAGTATCAAACTGTTTAAAAAAGTTATTTTAATTTGCAGTATAGACGGTGTAGGTGCTGTAAATGATAAAATACGCACAGGATCGAAGTGGAGTAAAATTGCCGAAACGTTTGATTTTTACAAAACCTTAGATATAGAACTTAACGTAAACACCGTAGTAATGACCGAAAATATTTTTCATCTACTAGAATTATCAGAATGGATAGATGCAAATGATGTTAATCGTTGGCATTGTAATGTATTAACTTGGCCCAGTGAACTATCAATCAGAACTCTTCCTAATGTAGATAAACAACAACTATATCCTATTATTGCAAACTCTAATATAATTGATAAACAGTTTATCTTGGAACACTTAAACACTTTATAGACACTTCGTGTCTTTTCAAACTACATTCAATCACTTCGTAAACTTCGTTCTTTCTTTTGTTTGAAACTTTTTAAGTTTTTTTACTTATCAAGTATTAGGAGTCATAATTCACCCGTCTCCGGGTGAATAAAAACTTCTCATCAAGTGATTTGTCGTCATCTCTAACTCAGGTGCTATAAAGAGGTGGTGAGCCTTATCCCCTCATACACTACTGTCACGAATCTCACGGAAACCAATATAACCTGGTAGAGTTCAGTTACATTGATTCTCAGGTTGCTTATTCTCAGAGCCTGAATCATTTAATACTGTTTGTCGTTTGTCTGTATTTCATTTAACGCCATACATACTAGAATCTCGCACCGGGTGTTTCCATTGCCGGATTGTCAAAGTAATCGATATTAATAGCCTCGATGGGGTGGTGTATGGTCCTATGTGTGCCTTGCTGTGACTTTACGTCTGTGAATTGCCTTAATCAGTATATAGTTATGTCTTCTTGAAGTGCTCTTTAAGAATTTTTGAACCACCTACTCTAACATTGATGATTCCGTTATAATAATCGTCTGTTAGTAACACTTTTCTTTCGAATTGCTCTCTTGCTTCTATATAACTTGCTATGCCTCTAGTAGGACAAAAATGTAAAATTTCTCTTGTAAAGTTATCTTCGCCAAGTTCTTCTACATCTGCATTCAAATGATCTGAACTACCCCAATAGGTTTTCCAGTCGCTTTCTTTGTATCCACGACGTTTGTTCTTTTTGCCTTTTAAGGGAGGCTTGGTTGTTTTGAATTTTGCTAATTTCTTACCGACATACTTCATGCCGTTAGTTTTATTTGTGATTAGATACACAAATGCTTCGCAGTCTTCCGGTAATGTGTCTACTGTTTTATTATTAAATTTCCATGGACTAGGCATCTATATACTCTGTGTCGGTGTTATACAATGTAAAGCCGCCTTCTTTAACGACTGTCAATACATTATTTACACGACCGACCAGTTCTTCTTTGTGAGAAATGAGCATAATATTTTTACCTTGTTCTCTGTGCATTTTTTTAAGAACGCCTAATGCATTCTCTACACCCATTGAATCCATGCCAGAATCAATAAGTTCATCGATACACATCAAGTTCATAGGTCTATTTAGACTTTCATACATGTCTCTAAATGCCCACGAAAGTCCTAAGATAAGTCTATTACGTTCTCCTCTACTTAGATTATCAAAGTCTAAGTCTCTGCCATACTCTGTTATTTCTACACCTAAGTCATTTGCAAATTTAACATCATGTGGTAAGCCTAACTTTTCTAAATAGTATGCTAACCTATGATTTAGATATGCGATATTTTGATCAATAATTTTTCTTCTAATAAAACTGTCTTTACTTGTTAGTAGTTTATATAAAAACTCTTGATGATCTTGCAAGTAAGTTAGTTCATTCATAGTTTCAAAACTTATATCTTGAATTCCTGTTTCTCTCAATCCTTTTATTTGATCAGTGTAGGGATTTTCTTCTTCTGCTTTTTCTCCTAACTGCTCAGTCATTGTTTCTAAATTGTGTTTGTGTTGTAAAGCATCTTCTAATTTAGTATACTCTGTTGCTGGCATATCTGGGATATCGCCCACTTTATCTATTTCACCGCTTGTGGTTAAAAGTTGCTCTTGCAGATCGTTATAATATTCTTGTTCTGCTTCTATCTTGTGTTTTAAATCTTTTGTGTATTCTTCGTGTGTATCTAAATGAGCAGTAGGTTGTTCACATGCTGGGCAAACACCTGCTTCAGCACTTGCAAGATTACTTTTTAATTCGGACAGTTTTGTATTACTTCTTTTTATACTGCTTTGTAATCGTTTCTCATCTGCTTGTAGTGACGACATATCTAACTTTTTTCTATTTACGTCTTCAACAATGCTATGGTTTTTAACTTCTTGATCAATATCAATAGTTTCTAATTTTATAATTGCATTGCCTAACTCTTGTAGTTTGATATTTTTATTTGCTTCCCAAGCCTTACTGCGACTTTCGATCTCTTTAATATTTTTTTCTATGTTTGCATTTGAATCTTTAACTGCATTTATTCTATACTCTTCTTCTTTTATAGCATCTCTAGTATCACGTTGTCTTGCTTTTAATACTTCTGCTTTTGAAGATAGTTCTGTAATACCTAACAACTGTTCAATCATATCTCGTTGATCGTTGTTCTTCATAGATAAGAAAGGTTCTGTATATGTATTAAGTGCAATTAAATGCTTAAACATATTATGAGGAAAACCAATAATTTTTTCTATTTCTTTTTGTGTTTCTCTGCTGTCACCCTGTTGTTCTTGATCAAAAGCATCATTGCCATCTACAAACAGTCTTAATACATTAGGACGCCTGCCTCTTTCTATTCGATACTTCTTACCTTCAATTTCAAACTCGGCAGTAACAATCATGCCCTTGCCGTTAGTTTTATTAATTAAGTTATCACGTCTAATGTTTGTAAGTGCTTCGCCATACAATGCATAACTGAGTGCATTAATGATTGTAGTTTTTCCTGTGCCATTCCTACTACCGTCCCCGCCCATGTCTAAGTTATGTCCTAACACAAGAGTAAGTTGACAGTTGTCAAAATTTACTGCTTGTAAGTTATTACCTACACTCATAAAGTTTTTTGCTGATACGTTTTTAATTTTTAACATTAATCTATTTCTATGCTATGGTAAATGTCTATAAGTGTTTGTTTGTCGACGAGATTACTTTCTATGGTGTCTAATTGTGTAACAACAATTTGATCAACACTTTCAAATGTTATATCTCCTCCTTCAAACTCTTCTTCTTCTTTTACAGGAATAAGTTGTAATTCTCTTACTCCATATTGTTCTGCAAATTTTTCTCTGACAAAGTTTGCTTCTTCGTAACTAATACTTACATCAAGTATTACTCTTGCATAGGTGTATTCGTCTAATAAATTTTGATGATTATCTAGTAATTGTTTTAATGTAAACTTTCTATACTTAGGACCTTCTGTCCAGTTTACATATTGTGGCTCGCCTCCCCATTCTAAAAACATTGCACCACGTTCGTCATCGCCAACGTCTGCATAGTTATGGGGAAATGCATTACCTAGATAATGTATGTTGTTTTTGTATTGACGTTTATGAAAGTGTCCACTAAATACATATTCTGGCCCACTTAACATATCTGCTTTTATACCGTCATGGTCCGGCATCTCTACCATTGCATTCATTTTAAAGTATGGAAGTTCAAAGTGACCAAACATATATTTACATTGCATTTTTGCAACTTGTTTATATTCGTCACCTACTAGCCAAGGTATAATAGCAACATCATCTTGTAAGAAATGCTCATCTACCATAACAAAGTTAGATAGGTCACGAGCATATTCGATACTGTTCATTTCACGTTTGTCACGATAATATAAATCATGGTTACCTGTGATAAAGTAAACTTTTTCAAATGCTTCGTTGAGTAATTTCAAGTCTTTAATAGTTGCATTCATAGTTGCAACATTAACACTTGCTCTGTGATGATGCCAATCACCTAAAAAGATACAGGTTTCTGCATTTCTGGCTTTTGCTTCTGCAATAAACCATTCGATATACCTGTGGCAGTCATTTAAATGTAAACGGCTGTTTTGCTTTAATCCGTAATGTATATCTGTAAAGCAAGCCGCTGTCTTAAACAGTTGGGCCATAAAATTATTCTGCTATTGGGTTGTTTGCCTCTGTTTCGGCCGCTTCTCGCATTTGACGAATTTGTTCTTCGTGTGCAATCTGTCTACCGTAACTTGGCAAATGTCCTTGTTCAATTAATATATCATCTCTGATAGTTTGGTTTCTTTTTTCTAAATTTAATACTCTTGTAAAACTATTATTCACAGCCGCAGTATAATATGCAAATGGGTTATCTGATTTTGCTTCATTAAACTGTAATCCAATTTGAGATAGTTGCACTAATGCTTGACCTCTCATTTCGTCAACATAAGTGTAACCTCTCCAGTTTGCTCTGTGCGAATATCTTTCAACAAGTTTTAAATACATAGTTCCTAGTTCATTAGAAATCTGTCCATGATCTACACAAAAGTTGCCATTACTTAAACTTCCTTGCCAGTGACTTCTAGCAACTTCAGTTACTTCATCATTTACATAAGCATAATGCTTAAATGGTGGAAAGTTTACTTTTGCTTTAGTTTCTGCTTCGCTCTTAGGATTTCTTTTTCTTCCTGGCTCGTCTGGAATATGTTCCATAGTCATTACTCTAAACACTATATCTTCTTTAGCAATGCTCTTAGGATCTACTGCAAACTCTTTTTGTTTTGGTTTGTTTTTATAATCCTTGGTGTCGTGCACCGCCATTGCCGCCTGATATGCCACAGACTGCATCTTAGATGCCCTATTCTCTCTTGCTTCTTTTAAACTGTTTCTGTTAATTTTCTTAACATCTTCTAAAATAATGTCATGTTGACTGTATTTCTCGTCTTTTACATAACAATATGTTAGTTTACTAATATGTATCTGCTTTAAGATGTCTTTGTTATTTAAATAATTCACTTTCTTAGCCATGTAATCTCCAATGATATTAACAACATTATACACAGAATTATATATATGTCAAGTAATATTTATCCAGAATCTTTTATTATAACATGTTTTAATGAATACGATAAATAGTATTATAGGAGATAGTTATGTTTACAAGCAAAGGACCTTTAACATCCGCGGCTCAATCAAGTAAAGGATCAAAAGATCTTAGACAGGAACAAACAACGAGCAACAATGCTCAAAATATGTTTGACGGCGTTGCTTCACAACGAGGAACAGGCGGAGAAGTAGATTGGCGAGCAAGGTTAAGACCTAAGTTTGGCGGTAGAGATTTGTTTTGGCAGGGTGCTTTAGAAATAGAAAGCACGAATGAGAACCGTAAAGGCGACATGGCAAATATTGATTACTTGCTTAGACCGTTATACCAAACAGGCGGCCTTGTATGGCAATACACTCCAAACATATTTTATGGCGCCGCAGTAAACTATGCATCACAAGAATTTCAAGGCAGTAACTATCCATTAAATGTTTATGTTAATTCTCAGCCACCAGAGTATCCAGTCATTAGTCAATTTACTGCAAACACTATTGATGAAGCAAGATATTTACTAGGTGTAATGCATTTTGTTAAAGTAGCAACAAAAAGTTATTTTGGTGATGCCGCAGTTACTGACGGATTGTATGGAACACCTCCTCCAGTATTATTATTTGAATATATGGGCGAACATGGGTTCAATAAAGTTCCGGTTATAATTACTCAGTATTCTATTAATTTACAATCAGATGTAGATTACATTCCTGTTGTTACATCAGTAAGTGGATCAGGAAAAGAAGAAGTTACTTATGTTCCAACAAAATCTGAGATATCAATAACAATCAAACCACAATACGCACCACACAAACTCAGAAAGAGGTTTGATTTACGAGAGTTTACTACAGGTAAAAATTATAGGCATGGATTTGTATAATGGCTGATTTTCATAGAAGAGATAGTTTTTTAAGAAACACTGAAACGTTTGAAGGGTTCCTTGACGTAAATACTTTACCTAAAATACCAAAGTCTGTAGATGACGAAATTTATGTTGTCCAGGCAAGGTATAATGAACGACCAGACTTATTGGCTTTTGACCGTTATGGTTCTAGTAGATTGTGGTGGGTGTTTGCTTTGAGAAATCCGGATTTAATTGAAGATCCAATTAAAGATTTCAAAAGCGGAATGCAAATCAGAATACCTCAAAAAGGTGTGCTAGATACTATACTAGGTTAAACATGGCAAAGCAAAAGAAGGCACCAACATTACCGGATCCTATTGTAGGAGAGGTAGCAGGAAACGTATTAGACGAATATGCTTCATACTCGTATAGTGCTAAACTATACATGATTCCACCTGAAACAAATGCACCACCAGGTGCTAAAGGTCCCGGAGCCGGCGGAAGAGGTCAAGCCTCAGCATCTAAAAAAGGTGGATACCTTAATAACTTCTATGTTGCTGATCCAACCGAAACAGTTGTCCTTGCACAGTCAGGCGTAACAGCAGGAAATAATATAGATAATATAACTATAGAAAATATTTCTAAGTATGATACAGGTTTTGAAACTAGAGGAATTAATTTTACAATTACTCAACCCGGTGCCGCAAATTTTTTAGATCAAATACTTTTAGCAAGAAAACAATTAGGAATCCCAACATTTGCAACTGATACTCCATTATTTTTAGAAATAGTATTTCAAGGATATGATGAAGACATAGATAGCAATGAAGATGGCGGCATGCCATATACACATGGTCCTTTTAGATGGAGAATGCATTTAACAACTATTAGTTTACAAGTTACAGGCGAAGGGTCATCTTATGATGTAAGTTGTGTTCCAACTACACAGATGCCATATCAGGATAATTTTTTTAGAATGCCAAAAAACTTATCTACTACAGGCTCTACAGTAACAGAGCATTTAAAGGATTTATTTAAAGGCATTAACGACTATCATAAAAACAATAATGACAAATATCAAATAGTAGATGAATTTAAAATAGACCTGAGCGGACTTGTTGGAAACGAGTCAGGACTTAAAGATGAAAAATTAGTGACATCAAAAAATTCACAAAATTCACAAATTATTAATAGACAGTTTAATCCTGCATTTGAGGATATGACGCCCAGGGAGATGAGGAAAGAAATAAGAAAGTTTCAAAAAGACGAAGATAGTTCTGTAGAGGTTGCAGTATATAAAGATACAATAAACGTGAAGAAAGGAATCTCAATATACGATTATATGTGTGTGTTGTTAAGCATGAATGTAGAATTTTTTGAATCAGCAACTAGAACAATACAAGCACAAGATCCAGAAAAGTCAGAAACAAGTAAAAAGAAAGATGCTTACACAAAATGGATTAAAATTAATGCACATACAGAATACATTGATTTTGATTCATTTAGAAATGTTCATGCTAAAAAAATTACATATAAGCCATTCTTATATAAAAGTGTAGACGAACGAGTTCAAGCATCACCAGATGAAAATACACTTACTAAAGAAGAAACCCAAGCAAGAATGAATGAATTACGAACTTCTGTGTTTAAATCTTATCATTACTTGTTTAGCGGAAGGAATGATCAAATATATGAATGCAACATACAATATGATAATGGACTAGCATTTTTATTGCCACCAGCAGGCGGAACAGTTGGAGATGTTAGTGTTACATCAGCAGACTTAATGACAGATACATCTTCTTTAGATAAAGACATGACAGGCGGTGCCCTATCTCAAAAAGTATTAGAAGCAAAAAATAAAGATGCTGTTGACAAATTATTTAATAAAGCATCCGATAAAGACATAAGGGGATTAGGCTCAGCATTAGGATTTAGTAATCAAGAATTAAAAGATGCTATAGATAATAAAGGTAGTGTGGCCGCACTTAAAATTAAGAGTGTATTAGAAGACCGAGACCTACTTAGCCAAATACTCCAAGCAGAACAGGCCGCAAAGAAAAAGACATTTAGTGATAATCAAAAACTTTCAGATGGGAGCCAGTATAATCCAAGGGCAAGTGGGTATGTGTATTCAGCAGACTTAGTAGGCAATATAGCAGATACTATAAATGCAGATACATTATGGGGCAGAGCAAAAGCAAATGCAAATAGGGCCACTAGCATTTACGAAGATAAAGAACGCAACTATTCGATTTTACCGGGCACTACTAAGACGGCTGAATTAAAAGAAGGAAAGGACCCAACAGATTCTGTTCAACCACCTTACCAACAGGTTCATATTGTAAATGAATTAGGAGAATCGACTTTTGACGGAACAACAAGACAAAACTTAATGGGTTACTATATGCAACAAAAAATGGAACCCTCATTCTTAGTTAATTTAGAAATGCTTGTTAAGGGTGACCCATGGTATTTAGGTGCACCTATGACAACACCAAATCTTGTAATAAAAGATATGGCGAGCGATAAAGACGAGTCAAACGAAGAATATGTAGTGTTTAATAAACGTGATAATGTAATAATGTTTGATATGCAATCCCCTAGATTGTTTGACTTTAATGTAGATGACGAAGATATGAACGAAGGATACTGGTCTGCAGACGGCACAGCATATTTCATATCTGGCGTATATACTTTAATAAAAGCAATAAGTAAATTTGAAGGCGGCGAATTTAAACAGGATCTTTCAATGATAAAACTTACATCGTATCAAACAAGTAAACTTGACAGAGTATCACAAGCAGTTGATCAACATAATGAAAGTTTAGGTAGTAGTTAAAATGGGCAGATATAATATTAATAAGACTAGTAATAAAAATCCTAATATGAAGGAAAGGAATCAGAAAGCCTACCTGAATGGAGTTTATGTAGCAGAAATTATTAATAACATTGATGTTAGTAGAACAGGTAGAGTTCAAGTGTTTATTTCAGCACTTACTATAGATGATTCAGGCAAGTCAGGATACTTTGATGCAATATGGACTAGTCCCTTTGCAGGTAGCACAAACCCTAGATCAGTAGGAAAAGAAATAGAAAATCCTGAGCAATCAATGTCATCATATGGTTGGTGGGGACAAGTTCCTGATATAGGTAATATGGTATTAGTTGCTTTTGGTGACGGCAATACTAAATTTCCATTTGTTATAAGTTGTTTATACCCAGACATGTTTGCTAATATGGTTCCAGGGTTACCAGCAGGAAAAAATTATCAAGACCCTACAAAATTATTACCTACTGTAGAAAAAAATAAAAGAACAGCAGATGTAAGGCATAACGATACATTTAGACCAATTCAACATACACTTTCAGAAGCAATAGTAAAACAAGGACTAATCGGCGATGCAACAAGAGGTGCAGGAGATAGTGGTTCAAGAAGAGAATCTCCAAGTGAAGTTTTTGGTATACTAACACCTGGTCCTCGTAAGAGTGCAATAACAGGAGCAGATAAAGACTTTGACGTTAGATTGGGCGGACATCAATTTGTAATGGATGATAATTTAGATTCAAGGCAGATTCGAATTAGAAGTGCAGAAGGCAATCAAGTATTACTAGATGACAACGAGGGTGTAATTTATCTAATTAATAAAAGCGGTAGAGCATGGATAGAGATGAATTCATTAGGAGACATACATGTATTCGGTGAAGGCTCTATTAACATGAGAGCAAAACAAAATTTTAATCTTAGAGCAGACTATAATATAAACATAGAAGCAGGTAAAGACATTAATATTAAAGCGGCCATGGATACATTAGGCAGTGATTTTAAAGGAGCAGGCAATGGCTCTGGGGGCAATATACACATAGATGCAGAAGGCGAAATAAAAAATATTGCAGGCGCAAGTATTTTAAATAGGTCTATTGCCGGTGATGTTACAACACATGCTTCAGGTAGTATTAAACAAGAAGCGGCCAACGGAGATATAGAAATACTAGCATCAAACGAAATTTCAAATAAATCAGGTGCAAAATATAGTATAAAAGCCGGAGGTGATGTAACTATGAAAGGCGCACAGATTGTTGAAAAAGGTTCGAAAGTATTAATGAATAGCGGAGGCTCCGACCCCACAGAACCAGGAGAAAATGACGCGGCAGAGTTAGAAAACATACTTGCACATGATTACGAAGACCATCTGAACAAACAGCCAGAGTATGACAGAGAAGGCGATACATTACTGCCTACTGGTGGCAGAAGAGACAAATATAAGATGAAGTCAATTGTTAGTAATTTAATTACATCAGAACCATTTGCCGGACATGCCTCGGCTGATCCGGAAAATGAAAATCAAGACAGTATTGTTCCAGACGAAAGTATTGCAGATGCAATGGCACCAAATTCAAATGGTGTTATCGGACCTCTAGGCGAAACACCTGCAGATAGTAATTCACCTGCAGGATATCAATCATCACCAGGGTATGACGACAACAATAATCCTTTATATAATGAACCAAACAAGAATGTATCATCAAACTTTACTCCTGCATTTAATAAAAAGTTAGAAGAAACAAATGCAATGGCCACAGCAGTATCGGCTATAACAGCAGGTGTAAAACCATTACAAGCACCCACTAAGACTCCAGGTAATTATAAAATACTTGGCTCAGGTAGAAAGATTAGTGACATAGAAGCAACAACAAAAACAGTGGCAGTGAACGCCAACAGCGAAAGAGTTGATACTAATGATATATCCATGGGCGATCTAACTAGAGGTATAGCATTAATACAGGCCGCAGAAAAGTCAGGCGAAGATACAGGTCCTCTTTTAAGTAAATTAGGGATTAATGTTTCTAGAGATGGACTAAGCAAAATTTATACTTCTAAGGACGGCAGTTTCATAATAGACACTAGAGGTGGAGTAGGTGCTGTAGCAAACAATCTTATGACTGCATCTGATTTAAGAAGAACAGGTAATGTTGTAAGCGAATATGTTGGTAACAGTCAATTATCAGACAATCAACTAGCATCATTAACTTTATTAGCAGATCATGTAGGGATAGAAAACTTTAAAAACAGCAGAGCATTGCAGTTTGTAAAAGCGGCTGAATATTCTAAAGTTCCTAACAGTATGCTAGACTTTAATAAAGGAACCGTAGGTTATAGTAGAAAACCTAAAACTAGACGAGATTATATTGAAAGAGGTATGCTGTATGGCGAGTTGTTTCAAACTCCTGATAGTGTAACTATCCCTAAATTTGAAGATGGTTCTAATTTTGGAGCAATGGCTAAGGCTATTAAGTTTGCTCGTTATGGCTAGGATTAACTAATTCACTTATTCTTTTATAAGCATTATACTTTTGCTCTTGTTCTGTTTTGACAGAGTTTTCAAGCATTGCTATACGATTTTGTAATGCATCGTTATGCTTCTTAAGATCTATTAATTCTCTACGAAGTTGCTCTTCTAGAGTGTCATTCAGTGTCGACCAATCGTTCATTGTTATCACCGATTAATATTTTGTGTAACAGTTCTGTTACATTATTATTTAACAAAACTCCACTATGTCCTGCTTCTATGTGGTGCGTTTGAGTGTTTTTGAAGCCTGCAGGAGTTTTACTTTGACTGTCGCAAGATATCATTCCATCGTTTGCTTTTCCACCTATACCTGCAACTGGGTTTGCTCCTCTTGTGCAAATTATATTTGTGTGTGGTCCGTTAAACTTTTTTTCTTGTAACATTGCTAAAACAGTTGCACCAGGCATTGTGTTTTTAAAAACATCTGAATTACGCCAAAAGTAACCAAATATTCTTGCTACTGGTGTTCCTTCCCATGGTGTTGCTATAGTTACTAAATGGCTTACATGTTCCGGTAGCACTCCAGCATACCAACTAGCAAGTATTCCACCAAAACTGTGTCCTACTAATATAACTTTTTCGTCACCGAATTCTTTATCTTTTCTGTTTTTAAATGCCATGACAAGATCAAACGGATCTTCCGACATATCGTAATTAGGAGCAATAGATTTGTGCTCAGGTAATTTTAGTTTGTAGTAATTAAAGTTGTCTGAATCAGCATTAGCACCATGTATGTAAATTACATTAGGCATTGCTTATAAGCATATCCATTTGTGAAAGTTCATTAGGTCGTGTATTTTTGTCATACCTAAAGTTACCAGCAAAGTTGACACTATCGAAAAGCACATACTTATGAGTTTTTACATCATAAATTCCATATGTTTTAAATTTTGAACTTTTTGCTTCTTCAATTTTGCGAAAACGTTCCATGCCTGCGGTTTTATTTGCCTCTCTGGCCTTGGACCAAATTTTATCAAACTCTTTTTGAATGTTATACATTGTTTCCTCAATGTGATTAATTAAAAATAATATTTACTATATTTGTTGTTTAAAGCACGGAATTCTGGCATATATCTTTATTAAAACTTCTTTTAATGATTTTGATAAATACAAGTATGGCTACAATATTTAGAGGATTTAACACAATCGGCAAAAGCAAGGCCCCGTATACTTTAAGTGATGAGGAATTAATTAAAAGAGATTTGCTCAATCATTTTTATACAAAAAGAGGTGAACGTCTAATGCGACCTAACTTTGGAAGTGTTATACATGATATCATAATGAATCCTTTAGATGGTATGACCGAAAGCGATATTAGAGAAGATGTAGAAAGAATAATAGAGTCAGATAGTAGAGTTAGTCTCAACGATGTTAGAGTAGTAGTATTAGACCATACAGTAAGATGTGAAGTTGATATCTCATTTAACATTCTAAGATCCTCTGATACACTTTATCTAGAATTTATAAATGAGGAGTTAGTATAACATGGCACTTATATCAAGACAAAATAATTTATTTGCCGCAGAAGATTGGAAAGTGGCATATAAGGCATTCAGTGAAGTTGATTTTCAAGCCTATGATTTTGATACTATTAGGTCAACCCTCATAGAATATATAAGAACAAATTTTCCAGAAACATTTAATGACTACATAGAAAGTTCAGAATTTATAGCAATCATAGAAATGTTATCATTCTTATCACAGTCACTTGCATTCAGAATGGATGTTAATACTAGAGAAAACTTTTTAGAAACTGCTGAGC
>Ga0222718_10003305_pt1 | contig 13898 bp, 12 predicted proteins | sample C33_27DmetaG_FD_165045 | JGI IMG/M metagenome (GOLD analysis project Ga0222718, IMG submission 165045) | Estuarine water microbial communities from San Francisco Bay, California, United States - C33_27D | ecosystem: Environmental > Aquatic > Marine > Unclassified | place: USA: California... | reverse complement strand
GAATGAATGCACACATCAACAATCATGTGACACCCATGCTTGAAGCTAAACTTAAGGAGTTATAACAATGGCTATCTTTTCTATCTCCCATTCAGAGAATGGCAAAAAACTACTAACTTTAAAAAGTCCGGTCGATCTCTCTCATATCGACACTTATGAGTGCACTTCATCCGAAGAGATTTCATCAATAATGACCCAAGCTAAAGTTGCACAAAGTGAGTGGAAGAAAACAACTTTAAAAGAAAGAGTTGAATTAATACATAGAGTTGCTGATGTAGTTATTCAGCAGCAAGATAGAATCATGGATGTTGTCATGAGAGAGACTGGTAAACCAGAGCAAGAAGCTATGTCTATGGAAGTATTTTCAGCTGTAGATTCTTTGGTTTTTTATGCAAAGAGAGCTCAAAAATGGCTAGCAGATAAAAAAATCAAGATGCATGGTCCTATGCAGTTTTTAAAGAAAACAATAATTACTTACAAGCCAAGAGGGGTGGTAGCAGTAATTACCCCATGGAATGGCCCATTCATATTGTCTATTAATCCAGTCATTCAAGCTGTTCTTTGTGGAAATAGTGTCGTGGTAAAACCATCAGAAGTTACACCTATGTCTGGAGCATTGGTGCAGGAAATTTTTGCGTTAGCAGAAGCGCCAGAGCATCTTGTGCAAACTGTGATTGGAGATGGGGAGACGGGTGCTGAGTTAATCGATCAGGGTCCAGATAAAGTTTCTTTCACTGGCAGCGTAGTTACTGGTAAGAAGATTGCAGCAAAATGCGGAGAAATGCTTATCCCTTATAGTCTCGAATTAGGCGGTAAAGATGCAATGATTGTTTGCTCTGATGCAGATGTTAAAGATGCTGCTAGTGGAGCTGTGATGGGTTCGTGCATGAATGCAGGTCAGTATTGCTGTGGTACTGAGAGAATTTATGTCATGGAGGATGTCTATGATGAGTTTGTTGAAGAAGCTGTTTCTATTACTCAGTCGCTCATTCAATCAAACGATTGCAAGGGTGATGTCGGTCCCACTTTTTGGGATAAGCAAGTTGATATTATTGAAGAGCATGTTAATGATGCAGTTGCTAAAGGCGCAAAGGTATTGGTTGGAGGGAAAAGAAATCCAAATTTTGAAGGTTTATATTTTGAACCAACCGTTCTTGTGGAAGTTACGCACGAGATGAAGATCATGAAAGATGAGACCTTTGGACCAATTATCTCAATTATGAAAGTTCAATCAGAGGAGGAAGCATTAATGCTAGCCAATCAATCTCATTATGGATTGAATGGAAATGTTTGGACCAAGGATTTAAAAAAGGGTCAAAGACTTGCTAAATCAATTGAAACAGGAGCCTGCTCTGTTAATGATATGGCAATGAGCTATGGAGTTAATGAAGTTCCATTCGGTGGAGTTAAAGAAAGTGGGCTAGGTGTAGTAAATGGAAAAGAGGGCTTGTTAGCATATGCCCATCCAATGCCAATTATTATAGGTAAAAAGTCAGCGTCAGCTTATCCCTATACTGATAAATCATTTGAGCAGCTAAAAGGGGCTTTAAAAATATTTTGGGGAAATCGCCTGGTTAGAAAGTTATTTGGATAAATTAATTATTCTTAACTTCAACCTGAACATCAATATCAACATTATCTAACTGTTTTTCAGCCAAAGCATTCTCTAATTCAAATCTTGCATCTTCCAATTTTGACTTTAACTCACTCAATTCTTCATCAGTAAGCTGCATTTGAATTTCTTCAAAAATTGATTGAATATCTATATTGGACATATCATTTGAATTAATATTAATTCTTATATCTTTTTTTGCTTCCTTTTCGTTGTTGTTATTTCCATCGATTTTAAATTTAAAGATTTTCTTTATCTCATCAGAATTAACTTTTTTATCACCAGCTTTCAATACTATAATCTCGTGGTCATCAATCTCATTAAGATCAATTTCTTTTCCAGTATCTTCAACCCACTTAGGCGATTTTCTAATGTCTTTAACCATTAAATGTTTTTGCATTATTTTTTGATTTGGTTGAGGTGCAATATAGTCGTCAATAATAATTGCAAACCCAATAATGCTTCCCAGAATCAAAGCTTGAATATATTTTTCATTCATATTTGCTCCTATGTTGATCTCTTTTTTTTATAGACGTTAAGTTATGAGAAAAGTTCATTATTTTGGTTTTGCAACATCTAAATAAGCTGGTTTCTCACCACCACCGTGGACTTCAAGAGCGGCACCAGTAATCCAACCAGCTAAATTAGATGAAAAGAAGATACAAGCATTAGCAATATCTTCTGGCTTACCCATTCTTTTCATTGGAATGGTTTTGGCCACTTTATTGATTTCTTTTTTGCTTCCATAGTGAACTATAGAATTTTCTGTCTCTATATAACCTACAATTATAGAGTTAACTTTAATTTTGGGAGCCCATTCAACTGCTAAGGTTTTAGTTAGATTGACAAGACCTCCCTTGGCTGCTCCATAAGCAGCACTTCCTGGTGTAGGTCTAGTTGCGGTAACGCTGGATATATTAATAATGTTTGAAACTGTCTTTTGTTTCATCATCATTTTGGCAAATCTTTGACTTACATTAAGCGGTGCAGATAGGTTCAGATCAATGATTGCTTCATGAAATTTGTTTGAAGCGTTTAAAGCATTAGCCATTGGAGCTCCACCAGCATTATTTATCAAAATGTCTATTGATTTTGATAAGCCTTTAATTTGCTTAACTGCATCATCCAGGGAACCAATATTTCTAATATCACATTCTACAAATACCGCTTTGTTGCCTTTAGCTTGAATAGTTCTTTTGGGTTTCTGTCTTGCCAGAACAAAGACTTTAGCATTTTGTTTTAAAAAGGATTTAGTAATTTCAATACCAATCCCTTTTGTGCCTCCTGTTACAACTACAGATTTATTTTTTAAATTTATCATTTTTAGTATTTTTTACTTATCTGATCTAATTGATTATAGAACATGTAAGCTAAATTTATATTGACAAATTTATTCTTAAAGATACCCATTGATTGGTTGGCGAACTTGTATAATATTTATTAAATATTAAATAGGAGACATTGAATGAAAATAGCTATTCTAGGTGGTACAGGATCCTTGGGTAAAGGGTTGGCTTCAAGATGGATTAAGGCTGGACATGACGTGCTTATTGGCAGCCGTGATTTACCTAAGGCTCAAGAAATTGCTGTGCAATTAGGTTTGGAAAGTTCGTCTGGAATGTTGAATATTGATGCTGCTAAAATCTGTGAACTTGCATGCTTAACTGTGCCATTTGCGCATCAAGAATCAACTTTAATCAGCATTGATGATGGTTTGCAAAATAAGATAATGATTGATGCAACTGTTCCACTTATGCCTCCAAAGGTTATGAGAGTTCAATTGCCTGAAATAGGTTCCGCGGCATTAAATGCTCAATCAATTTTGGGTGAAAAAACTACTGTGGTATCTGCTTTTCAAAATATTTCAGCTGAATTGCTACAGACCGATGCTGAGATTGATTGTGATGTTTTGGTTGCTGGAGATTTTCTTGATGCTAGAAATATCGTAATTGAGTTGGCAGCTGATGCTGGTCTGACTGGCTGGCATGCTGGGCCATTATGTAATTCAGTTGCTGCTGAAGCTCTAACGTCAATATTAATTGCGATCAATAAAAAACACTCACTTGCACATTCAGGCATCAAGATCACGGGCCACTAACAAGAGAAGTATTATCAGTTCTATTAACCTCATTGCTTTAGAGACACTTCCGCTTATTCAGCCAGGACAAGATGTATCTAAAGAAATCATTGACGCTATAAGCTCTGAATCAATATCAATTGATGATGGAGATATCATTGCAATAGCTCAAAAAATTATTTCTAAATCAGAAAATAGATATCTGGACATCTCACAATTGGACCCTTCAGAAGAGGCCATGACCTTATCTGCAAAAATTGATAAAGATCCAAAGTTTATTCAAGCAATACTCAATGAATCACAAAAGGTGGTCCGCTATAGAATGGGAGTATTAATTGTTGAGCATAAATTGGGATTTATTCATGCAAACGCTGGAATCGATAGGTCTAACATTGATCAACCTAAGGACACTGTCTTGTTGTTACCAGAAAATCCTGATGAATCAGCTAAGAAGATTTCAGAATGTATATCTTCATACTTTCAAAAAAATATATCTGTAATTATCACCGATACGATGGGCAGACCTTTTAGAAATGGAATAGTAGGTTTTACGATAGGGAGTCATAACATTGAATGCCTTTTAGATGAGCGAGGAAAAAAAGACCTTTATGATAATGAGTTGAAAGTAACTCAAATAGGCATTGCTGATGAATTAGCAGCAGCTTCATCATTATTGATGGGCCAGGCTGCACAAAAAAAACCTGTTGTATTAATTAAAGGCTATCAATTTAAACAAAATAATCTTAGCGACTCTCGATCTTTAATTAGAAGTGAGGAAGAGGACTTGTTTAGATGAAGAATTATTTGTTGTTATGTGGGGGTGTTGGTGGAGCCAAGCTTGCCTTGGGATTTAAAAATTCAATTGACTCAGATAACTTAACCATCGCCGTTAATACTGGAGATGATTTCATGCATCTTGGTTTAAGAATTTGTCCTGATCTTGATACTGTGATGTATACCCTTGCCAGTGAATCAGATACATCAAAGGGCTGGGGAAGAAAAGATGAGACATGGAATATGCTTTCAGCATTGTCTGATATGGAGGGAGAAACATGGTTCCAACTTGGAGACAAAGACTTAGCAACACATATTCAAAGAACATATTTAATTAATTCAGGACAATCTCTTACAGATGCAACACATAATTTATGTGAGTCATTCAATCTGCCAAAATTTATATATCCAATGAGCAATCAACATGTTGAAACTTATATACAAACAAAAAATAGGTTGCTTTCGTTTCAACAATATTTTGTTAAATTGAAGTGCAAGCCACCTGTAACTGATTTTGTTTTCAAGGGTCTTGATAAGGCAGATTTTAACCAAGACCTTAATTTATCAACTTATGATGAAATCATCATATGCCCATCAAATCCCTATGTAAGCATTAATCCAATGCTCCAGTTACCCAAACTAAAAAATTATTTACATGATTATTCGCATAAAGTTACAACTATAAGTCCAATTGTTAATGCTCAGTCATTAAAAGGACCAACAGCAAAAATGATGCAAGAACTCGGCCAAGAAGTAAATGTAAAAACTATCGCTAAATTTTATAATAATTACTCACAAAGAATTTTTATTGATTCATCTGATGTAAGTGAGTCCAATGAATTAAATGATCTAGGTTATAAGGTGCATATTGCTGATTTAATTATGAACAGTGTTGATAAAAAAAATGCACTTGCCAAGAGAATCATTGATGAGCTTGAATCAAAATAAATGAATGTCTCTGCATTTATACCGATTAAAAATTTTTCATCTTCAAAGAATCGATTAGCAAATATTATTACTTCAGCTGAAAGAGAAGTTTTAGCTGCCTCAATGGCAAAAAAAACTATTGATACTTTACACAACTCTAAAATCTGTAATTCAATAACAGTTGTTACAAATGACAAGAGCTTACACTTAGACCATTCAACTTCATATTTCACAAACTCATCATTAAACGACGGTCTGAATGAAGCTATCAATGCGCAAACAACGAATGACATTATTTTAATCATGCATGCAGATCTTCCCAAAATAAATGAACCGGATCTTTATGAGTTAGCTCATTCCTTTGACATTAAAAAAGTTAGTATTATTTCTGATCTTTCGATGCAGGGTACAAATTGCTTGATGTTTAATTCAGCAATTTCCTTTGATTTAAAGTTTGGGCTCAATAGTTACAATCTTTTTATACATGAATTTAAAAATAATGGATTAAATTATCAGGATATTTCAATTGAAAGCCTTCAAGATGACCTTGACTCCGAGGAAGATTACTTCAAACTAATTAAATACATTAACAGTTAGATCGTTGAAAATTCAAGAACAGTCAAACCAAACCTTAAAGCAATTAATTGCTTCTGGGTCAGTTGAATTCTCTGAATTAAGTTCCTTAGCTAATATTTGTTTATCTGATGCTTTGATAAAAGCTTCCTACGAAAAGAAAACAATACATTACAAAAACCTATTAACCTATTCTCCCAAAGTGTTTATCCCTTTAACATTTTTATGTCGAGATGTTTGTCATTACTGTACCTTTGCTCAAACTCCTAAAAAAGTTGAATCACCTTATTTATCAATTGACCAAGTCATTTCAATTGCTAAAGAGGGTGAGACTCACGGTTGTTATGAAGCCCTATTTACATTAGGTGATAAGCCAGAATTGAGATACAAAGCAGCAAGAGAGTGGTTGTCAGAGAATGGTTATAAGACAACAAATGATTATTTGGCTGCATGTGCTGAAGCTGTATTAAATGAGACATCCTTAATACCTCATTTAAATCCTGGTTGTTTAACTGCTGATGAAATTACTAAACTTAAACCCCTTAGCGGCTCCATGGGTTTGATGGTTGAGTCTTTATCATCTCGGCTAACTGAAAAAGGTCAGCCACATTATGGCTCTCCAGACAAAGATCCTGTTTTCAGAATGAAGACATTAGAGGAAGCTGGAAAACAAAAGGTTCCTTTTACCACTGGAATATTGATAGGAATTGGTGAAACAAGGTTGGAGCGCTTAGAGTCATTGCAAAAAATAGCTGAATTGCATCGTACATACAATCATATCCAAGAAGTTATAGTGCAGAATTTTAGAGCAAAGCCCAATACATTGATGGCAAATGCTAGTGAACCATCATTCGATGAGCTTATGTGGACAATTGCAATGGCCAGATTGATCTTGCCTGGTGATATTAGTCTGCAGGTCCCGCCTAATTTAAATTCAGATAATATAAAACAGCTATCTCAGTCTGGAATAAATGATTTTGGCGGAATATCACCAGTCACCAAGGATTATGTAAACCCAGAGGCACCTTGGCCCGAAATAGAAAAGTTAAATAAAATAGCTTCGATTTCAAATCAATCTTTAGAATCAAGATCAACTTTATATCCAAAATATTTTACTGATCTTGATAGCTTTTCAACACCTAGAATATCTTCCAAGCTTCTTCAAATAACTGATTCCAAGTCTCTTATTCGGTCTGATTTCTGGAGATCAGGAATTAGCACTAAAATACCCTCTTATCCTGAGGCTGTATTTAATTCTAGTATTCGTCAATCGATCAATGAAGTTGAAAACAATCCATCTATTGAGAATATACAGCAACTCCTTGAGACGTCAGATGATGACTTTAAATATGTTACTGATTATGCCAATGATGTTAAATCACAAATGCATGGATCAGATATTACTTTTGTTGTTAACAGGAATATTAACTATACAAATATCTGCTCTTTCAAATGCAATTTTTGCGCTTTTTCAAAAGGCAGGGGGCATGATGATCTTAGAGGCAAGCCATATAATATTTCACATGAAGAGATTATTCGAAGAACAAAAGAAGCAGTTGAAAGAGGTGCTACAGAAGTCTGTCTACAAGGTGGAATACATCCAAACTATTCTGGTGAAACCTATATTGAGATAGTAAGAGCAATTAGATCATGCTCACCATCAATTCATATTCATGCTTTTTCTCCTTTAGAGATTGATCACGGTAGAAAAACTTTAAATATCTCTGCTAAAGAGTTTCTTCTAGAGTTAAAAAAAGTAGGCCTTAACTCACTTCCAGGAACGGCTGCAGAAATTTTGCATGACGATATTAGAGAAGTTATTTGCCCCGATAAACTTACCACCAAGCAATGGATCGAAATTATTGAAACTGCTCATTCTGTGGGATTGCCTACAACATCAACAATGATGTTTGGTCATATAGAGAGAACTGCTCATGTTGCTCATCATTTATTAGAGCTTTTAAACCTTCAAAAGAGAACTAATGGTATAACAGAATTTGTTCCTTTGCCCTTTGTTGCAGATGAGGCTCCAATATATAGGCGCGGCAAAGCCAGGCCTGGACCTACATTCAAAGAAACAATTTTGGTTCATTCTGTTGCAAGAATATTGTTCCAAGGCCAAATTAATAATATTCAAGGCTCATGGGTTAAAATGGGTCTTCCGGGGCTGAAGTTTCTTCTATCTTCTGGGATAAATGACATTGGAGGAGTTTTGATGAATGAATCTATTACAAGATCTGCCGGTGCTTCTTTTGGTCAGGAGCTAAGACTGGAGGACGTTTTAAGAATTGCCAATGAGCTTAACTTAAACATACAACAAAGAAATACATTATACGATTCATTGGATAATAATCTCCATGATTTAATTAACTTGCAGTCCATTCCTCTTATCTCAATAAACAATGATTATCATCAACCTAAAAAATTAATTAATATCACATGATCACTAAACTTTTACATCTTTCAGTCATTTTAGTTGGTTACCTAGCATGTATTTATTCTATGCTGTTTACTTGGTCGCTTTTTCCTCAGTCATCTTTAGTATTTAAGGTACTTATTTGTCACATTGAGGCCACAATTTTTATATATTTCTTAAGTGTGATTTTTAAAAACTCTAGCTGGTATGACGCTTTTTGGTCAGTTATTCCCGTTGTTTTAACAATCATGTGTTGGTTAGATATTTCCGCAGCAGGCAATGTTCAACGAGCTATTTTAATGCATGCATGTTTATTATTCTGGGCTATCCGATTAACCTATAACTGGATGAGATCATGGGAAGGCTTTTCTCATGAAGATTGGCGCTACATCATGATGAAGGGCAAAACTAATAATAAATTCCAGTACTTCATAGTAGATTTTGGTTCTATACATCTTATTCCAACACTTTGTGTTTACATGGCATTACTTCCAATGATTTATGCTCTTACTTATCCGGGTAACGAATTAAATAATTTAGATATATTGGCTGCTTTTTTGGCTATAGCAGCGGTTATTATTCAAATTATTTCTGATCAGCAAATGTTTAATTTTAGAAAGAATATTTCTAAGCCTGAAATAATGAAATCAGGTCTATGGTATTACTCACGTCATCCAAATTATTTTGGAGAAATATTATTTTGGTTTAGTCTTTTTATCTTTGCATTGGCAGCTAACTTTAACTTTGCATGGCTTTTGATAGGTACTTTAATTATGTATGCTTTAATTGCTATTGCATCAGTTTCAATGATGGATAAGCGCTCTTTAGAAAGACGTCCAGGCTTTAAAGAATATATGGATACAACCCCAGCCATTTTTATAAATGTTTTTAAAAGAGGATAGACGATGAAAAATTTAATTCCGTTATTTGTATTATTCATTTTGATAAATCCTATTGTAGCTGATGACTTAAGATTTCAGTTGGATAGAGACTTGCAAGGAGTCATGACAAAGGTCACTGATTGGAGACATCATTTTCATCAATATCCCGAGCTTTCAAATAGAGAATATAAAACTCAAAATTCTATTGTTGAAGCATTAACTGAGATGGGTCTTGAACCCAATACAGACTTTGGTATCACTGGGGTTACCGCGTTTATAAGGGGTCAAAACCCTGGTCCATTAATTGCACTTAGGGCTGATATTGATGGTTTACCAGTTACCGAAAAGCTCAATCTCCCATTTTCCTCAAAAGTGAAAACTACTTATCAAGGAAATGAAGTTGGAGTTATGCATGCATGTGGTCATGATGCGCATATAGCAGTATTACTTGGGGTTGCTAGCTTCCTATCTAGAAATACAGATAAGTTAAATGGTGACATTTTACTAATTTTTCAGCCTGCTGAAGAAGGTGCTCCTGAGGGAGAAGAGGGTGGCGCAGAGCTAATGCTTAAACAGGGTCTTTTTGAAATTGAAAAACCTGATGCTATCTTTGGACTCCATGTATCAAACTTTAAAAATGGTCAAATTTGGACAAAGCCTGGACCAATTATGGCTTCAGCAGAAGCTTTCAGAATTACTGTAGAAGGCAAGCAAACACATGGGTCAAGGCCCTGGAGTGGTGTAGATCCAATTATTGCAGCATCCGATATAGCAACAACACTCCAGACGATTGTTAGCAGAAGGTTAAATCTTTTAGATAGCCAAGCAGTGGTTACAGTTGGCATTATGAAAGCAGGTACAAGAAATAATATTATTCCCTCAACAGCATTCTTGGAAGGCACAATTAGAACATTCAAAGATTCTTATGCTGCTCAAATACGAGATGAAATTAAGCTTATTGCTGAAAATGTGGCTGCTGCTCATCACGCCAAGGCTGTTGCAGAATTTCAAGTATATGGGGGCTATCCAGTAACTGTTAATGATGAAGAGCTTGCTAATAAATATTCTGCTTCTTTGAGCGAAGCTGCTGATGGAGATTTTTTTGAGGCAAGAGTTCCCAGGACTGGTGCTGAAGATTTTTCTTTTTTTGCTAAACAAGTTCCAGGCTTATTCTTTTTCTTGGGAGTTAATGCGCCTGGTGATGAGGATAGCCCAACAAATCATTCACCATACTTTTATGTTGATGATTCTGCTTTATCTAATGGAGTAAAAGCATTTATTAATTTAGTCGAGGACTTTTCAGCTGATTTCAATTCAAGCAATTAATTAAATATTTTAATTACTAAATATAGAATTGAAAAAAACATAATCACTAAAATTAGAGGGTGCTGACCGAGTTTATCTGAAAATTTTTTTGGTAATATCAACAATCCAATTATAGAAAAAGAAACTATACCAAGACCCCACAGCAAGTCATTTAGCTCAGAAAAGAGACTTTCAAGCATTAATAAAAATTATTCTTTTGGCAGCAGAGAGTTTAATCGTTCAACAGAATCAAGATACTCATTAATAATTCTATAAATAACATCTTTTACAGATTCAATTTGTTTCACTTGGCCGATAACTTGTCCAGCAGCATTAAACGAAACATCTTGAGTGCTTCCAGAGCCAGCATACATAGAGGTGCGTCTCATAGCATCAAAAGTAATCATTCCTTGTAGTGGCATAGGGAGTGGATCTGGATTTTCTGGATTTTCCCAGGCCTCAGTCCATTTATTTTTTAGCATTCTTGCAGGCTTTCCGGTCCAAGCTTTACTTCTAATTGTATCTTCACTGGTTGCGTTTAAATAAGAGTCTTTTTCAGCTGGTTGAGCAGCAGCTTCCTCTACGGCTAGCCATAAAGAGCCACACCAAACACCTTGAACACCGGTAGACATTGCAGCAGCCATTTGTCTTCCATTACCAATACCGCCAGCAGCTAAAACTGGCAAACCATCAACCGCATCAACAATTTGAGGCCACAAGACAATGCTCCCAATTTCTCCGGTGTGACCGCCGCCTTCACCACCTTGAGCTATTATAAAATCTAATCCAGCTTCTTTGTGAGCAACCGCTTGTTTAATTTTTCCACATAAGGCTCCAATTAAAACTCCTTTGTCTTGAATTTTTTTAACCATATCTGCTGGAGGAGTTCCTAAGGCGTTGGCGATTAATTTTACGTTTGGATGTTTTAATGCTTCATTAATTTGAGGTTCAGCTGTTGCCTCTGTCCAACCTAAGAGACCTCCTTTGGGACCATTACTTTCTGGGGCTTTGGGTACCCCGTTATCTGATAAAAGATCCTCAACAAACTCTCTATGACCATTTGGGATCATTTTTTGTAAAGATTCTAATAATTGCTCAGGATTTTTTTCATCCATTCCTTCATATTTTTGAGGAATTACTGTATCGACACCATATGGATATTCTCCAATATGCTCATCAATCCAATCAAGCTCTTCCTTCAATTGTTCCGGTGAGTAGCCAACAGCACCGAGCACCCCAATTCCACCAGCTTTACTAACTGCAACAACAACATCCCTGCAATGAGTAAAAGCAAAAATAGGGTATTCAATTCCAAGTTTTTTACATATGTCAGTTTTCATCTAATTATTATAAATTTATAAAATTAGATTATAGACATTAATGAAAATAATTTGGGAGTATCAATTGGCAAAATTTTGTCAATAATAATAAAGATATATGAATATTTTTTAAAAAATACCCTATGAGTTATAGTGAATTGGTTACAATTTAAAGAAAATTAAAAATAATTATTATGAAATGGGATTATGAATTTGATGTAGTTGTGATTGGTTCTGGTAATGGAGCTTTAACATCAGCTATATGCAGTCACGACGGTGGTGCTAAAACGTTGGTAATTGAAAAAAGCACTCAATTTGGTGGAACTTCTGCTACATCAGGTGGAGGTGTATGGATTCCAAACAATAGATATGCGAGAGCTGAAAATGTTGATGATTCTGATCAAGATGCAAGAGATTATATAAATAGTGTTTCACCTGAAGGTAAAATTAAAGATGAACTTGTTGAAACTTACCTTTCTGAAGGTCCAAAAATGATTGATTATCTTCATGACAATACGCAGGTTAAATATAGAAACTTGCAACATTACCCAGATTACTTTCCAGATAACCCTGGTGGTAAAGCAGGTAATAGATCAATGGAGCCTGAACCAATTAAGGGAACTGAACTTGGTGATGATCTTAAAAAATTGAGAGAGCAGCACCCTCAAACCGCATTCACTATGGGCCCAATTAATATGAACTTTACCCAGGTAGAGGGTCAACTTCTACTTGGTGCATTGCCTGGATGGAAATCATTATTTGCGAAACTCTTTACTAAATATATTTTAGATATACCCATGAGATTGAGATGGGGTTGGAAAGATAGACGGCTTACTATGGGTAACGCAGGTGTTGCTAGATTAATTTTATCTTTAAAAGATAGAAATGTTGATTTATGGACAGAGACAGCAATGACCGATCTAATTAATAAAAATGGAGCAGTCATTGGTATTAAAGCCACTAAAAATAATGGTGAAATAAATATTAAGGCTAACAAAGGAGTAATTCTTGCATCTGGTGGATTCGAAAAGGATCAAGGCTTAAGAGATCAATATTTACCAAAACCTACAAATATAGAGTGGAGTGCTGCAAATACTTACAATACAGGAGATGCACTAAAGGCAGCTTTAAAATTAGGGGCTGATACACATCAAATGGATACAGGTTGGTGGTCTACAGTTATGAAAGTGCCAGGACAAGACAAAGGATGGCTTTCAATGGTAGACAAATCAATGCCAGGAAATTTTACTGTTAATAAGAATGGTGAAAGATTTTCTAATGAATCTCAAAATTATGTCAGTTTTGTAAATGATATGTTTGATAAATACGCAGAGGGAAATCCATGCGCTCCTTGCTATATGGTCTTTGATAGTTCATTTAGAAAAAATCGTCCATGCGGACCTCTTCTTCAATCATCCATGCAACCTGATTCAGCTGTTCCCAAAGAATGGTGGACCCCATCTTTCTTATCAAAGGGGGAAACATTGGAAGAATTGGCTGAAGTTGCTGGAATAGATGTGAATGGACTTTTGGCAACTCAAGCAAAAGTTAATTCTTATGCAGCAACGGGCAAAGATCTTGATCTGCATCGAGGTGATAGTGTCTATGATAGGTATTATGGAGATCCATCCGTTACCCCAAACCCATGTCTTGCTCCTCTTAAGACAGGCCCCTTTTATTGCATGGTCTTGTATCCAGGCGAAATGGGAACAGCGGGCGGTTTAGTAATAGATACAAGTGCAAGAGTTCTCAATAAAGAAGGGAGAGCTATACCGGGTCTTTATGCTTGTGGTAATTGCTCCACTGCTTTGCTACCGACATATCCTGGTCCTGGCTCAACCTTGGGTCCTGCTATGACTTTTGGTTACTTGGCAGCAAAAGACATTACCGGCTCAAACTTCTGAATATGGATTTTTCCAACAAAACAGCTTTAATCACAGGCTCAGGCCAGGGTGTTGGAGAGGGTATAGCTAGAGCCCTTGCATCGCATGGTGCAAACGTTTGCTTGGTTGGA
>Ga0222718_10003302_pt1 | contig 13907 bp, 14 predicted proteins | sample C33_27DmetaG_FD_165045 | JGI IMG/M metagenome (GOLD analysis project Ga0222718, IMG submission 165045) | Estuarine water microbial communities from San Francisco Bay, California, United States - C33_27D | ecosystem: Environmental > Aquatic > Marine > Unclassified | place: USA: California... | reverse complement strand
CGATGCAATGACGCTCGGGTTTCTGAGGGTTGTACTGGTTGGACGAGGCCGAACGGCTCACTGACACATCGTCGTCGCTGACCCTACCATACCGGCGGTCGCGCGGTCGAAGAAGTGGTCCACGCGTCAACCGTGGTGCGAGGGGCGGTGATGATGGAGATGGCTCTCACCGGATCTGGACGTTCGGCGGCTTCAGCGACTCACCCACCTATGACGATGGATGAGTCGCTGATGCCGTCGTGTGTGACCGGCGCTCCCGGGTCAGGTCGCGACGGCCCGGCGGCCACACTCTTCAGACTGTCGCTCGATGAGTCAGGTCAGTCGTCTCGCGCATCATTGGGCCGATGCAGCAGGACCGGATCGTGCGAGCCACGCACCACTTTGTCAGCGGTGCTGCCGAGCACGGTACGGCTGAATCCGGTCCGTCCGTGGGTGGCCATGGCGACCATGTCCGCCCCGACCGCTTCGGCTTCCGTCAGCACGCCGTGACCGGCCTGCGCATCCACACCAACGGACGTCGTGACCCGCAGGCCGCGGCGCCGCATGTGTTCCGCGTGGGCTTCGAGGTACTCCGACGCCCCCTGCTTCGCGTCGTCCAGCACCTGTTGATTGAGCTGCGCGGTGTGCGGGAGGTACGGAGAGGCGATATCTACGGGGTAGCTGACCACGCGCGTCAGGTGGTAAGCCGAATCGAAGAGCTCGCCAAACTCAGTCGCGTGCTGCAAGGCCTCCTCGGAAAGTTCAGATCCATCCAGGCATACCATGAGCGTGCCGAAGGTCTGATCGAAGCTGGCGGCCGGGCTGGCGTCCTCGTCCGGACGGACGATGATGACCGGCAAATGCGTGTGACGGATGAAGCCGTCCGCTACGGAGCCGAGCCACATGCGGGAGAGCGCTCCCCGTCCGTGCGAGGCCATGACGACCAGGTCTACGCTCTTCTCGCGGGACTCCCCGTCGAGCATCTCGACAGTGTGGCCGCTCAGCACAGCGTGAGATACGTCCCCGCCTGTCTTGCCTTCAATGCGCTCCAACACGTCTTCGAGGTACTTCTGGCTCCACTCGACGGCTGCTCCTTCCCATCCCTCGTAGGCAAACGAAGTAACGGGTTCGAGGACGGTGGCGAGATGTACGTTCGCGCCGGTGCGGCGAGACACTTCAAGTGCCAGGGGTAGGGCGGCTTCGGCAAAGGCGGATCCATCGAGTGGGACGAGAATCTGCTTGTACATTGAATCTCCTCGAGCTTTCGAGCATCCTGCGGTGGCTCTCAAGGCTCTTCAAGGTGAGTGTCGCGCCGGCCCCTCGCGGGCTGCGTTCGGACCCCTACATTCTGAGCGTTTGCGCTCCTTGCGGATGTAGGGCGCCATGGGGAGCTCGGGGTGGGGAAGCGCCGAAGTACTTGTGGGAGTTTTACTGACATGGGCCACGAGCTCAGCAAAGAGGAATTCAAGGCTGTCTTCGATGCGGCCCCGGACGGCTACCTCATCGTGGCCGCCGACGGGACGATTCGAGCCGTGAATCCAAAGGCCGAAAAGCTGTTTGGCTGGAGTGCTCAGGAACTCATAGGTCAAGCGGTCGAGGTGCTACTCCCGGACCGGCTGAGAGACGCTCATGGCGAGCATCGTGCAGGCTTCGTGGCCAACCCTCACAATCGTCCGATGGGCGCTGGTCTGGATCTGAGGGCTCGCCGGCGAGACGGAAGCGAATTCCCGGTGGAGATCAGTCTCAGCCCGTGGCACCGATCCGATAACGTCATGGTCATATGCTCTGTCCGTGACGTGAGCGAGGTCCGACGCCTTCAGAATTTCTCGGAAGGAGCTCTTCGGGCGACCGAGGACGAGCGTCAGCGCATCGCTCGTGAACTCCATGACGATACGGCGCAACGGCTCGCCACGCTGATCTTGCGGGTTCGACAGATGGCGTTGCAGCCCGATGACGCGCGGCGTGCAACCATCTTCGAGGAGGTTCGGCAGGAGATCGTGGACGCCGCCGATGGGGTGAGGCGCATGTCACGCGGGTTGCGGCCTCCGGAAATAGAGGAGTTGGGACTCGGGCCGTCGCTTCTGGCGCACGCGCGCACCCTGCGCGAGTCGGGCCTCTTTATGGTCACCATGGAGGTTGAAGACGTGGAGGCGTATCTGGACCAGACGGCCAAGTTGGCTGTCTACCGGATCATCCAGGAAGCCATCGCCAACGCACGCCGGCACTCAGGTGCGGACTCGGTGCGTGCGTCACTGCGACTGGCCGATGGGACCATCATCGTGGAGGTTACGGACAGGGGCTGTGGGTTCGACCCGTCGATTTTCATTGAGGGGCCCGGTGGATTGGGCTTGGTGAGCATGCAGGAGCGTGCGTCGATGCTCGGCGGGCGTTTGGCGAAGATGACGTCACCCGGCGAAGGCACCACCATACGACTTGTGATCCCCATCGGTGGGGCGACGGAGAGAGGACGGATCCAGGATGGCTGAACGCATCAAGATCTTGCTGGTTGATGACCACGCGATGTTTCGTGCTGGTATCAGGGCGCTGATCGACGTCGAGGATCGGCTGGAAGTCGTCGGTGAGGCGAGTTCGGGAGACGAGGGTGTAGATAAGGTTCGAGAGTTGAAGCCCGACATCGTGATCATGGATCTGTCGATGCCGGGGTCGAACGGCCTGGAGGCGACGCGCCGAATCGCTGCGCTCCAGCTGAAGACGAGCGTACTGGTCCTCACAGTTCACGCGGAAGAGGAATACCTCGTGCCGGTGGTCGAGGCCGGAGCGAGCGGGTACCTCACCAAGACCAGTGCGGACACCGATCTGCTCGAGGCAATCAAGGTCGTCGCGCGGGGTCAGGTTTTCCTGCCCCCGAAAGCAGCCACGCTGCTTCTTCGACGATACAAGGACGCCGAGGGAGACGAGTCTGCGGGCCTCAATGATTTGAGCTCACGTGAGCAGGAAGTCCTCGCCCTGACTGCGGAAGGCTTCAGCTCTCGCGAGATCGGTCAGAAACTGTTCATCAGCCCGAAGACCGTGGACACCTATCGATCACGGATCATGGACAAGCTCGGCCTGAGCCATCGCAGTGAACTGGTGCGCTTCGCCCTGCGGGTAGGGCTCCTGAAAGAGGTCTGACCGACCCAGGGACACGCACCCCTCGATTGCGGAGACGTCGAGCGTCAGGCGGCTCCGGTCAGCCCACCAGATCCCTGGCCGCTGCGATGACGTCGTTCAACCGAAACGGCAACTTCAAGGTGATGCGATGACCCTCGCGTCTCCACCGACCAAAGACGGGGAGTGCCATCCTCCCCGGCCTGGACAGAGCGATGAGTGCGACATCCGGGAACTCGGTCATCAGTTCATTCAGGGGATCGCCTTCTTCCTCGTCCAGTACCGGAAGCCCGGCGACGACGAGGTCGACACTTTGCTTGCGCATCAGTCCGATCGCTCCGTACGGGTCGCGGACTCGCACGACATCATAGCCTTCGTCGACGAGCACATCTCGGATCAAGCGCCCGAGTTCACTTTCGTACGCGATGACGATGACGACAGGTACGACGGGCACGGCTCGAACCTTCTAGCGGGGATCCACGTCGGCAAAGACGGCCGCGTCACCAGAATGAGAAAACGAGAACACCTGATACGGCTGCGCGTTGGCACCTTCCATCCCCGGGGAGCCGGTTGGCATGCCGGGGACCGCGATCCCTGCTACGTCGGGACGCTCGGCCAGGAGTCGCTTGACCTGCTCGGCCGGGATGTGCCCCTCGACGACGTATCCGTCGATGATCGCTGTGTGGCACGACGAAAGCTGCGGAGGCACACCGCCATCGCGCTTCACCGTCATCAGGTCGGTCGTGTTTCGGGCGTCCACGACGAAACCAGCCGCCTCCATGTGTTCGACCCATCCGTTGCAGCAGCCACACGTGGGTGATTTGTAGACGAGAACCGTGGGCAGGTCTGGATCCACCGTCGTTGCCTGGGCTATCGCACCGTCCGGTGCGGCGTCTGCGCTAGAACAGGCGGCGGCAGTGATCGAGAAGAGTGCGACAACGAAGAAACGACGCATCGGGATGGTCCAGAGGCTAGTGGGGCACGAGCCTTTTAGTATACGACTGTTCAAGGTCGAACGAAGATTGAGTGGGCACTTTAGTTACGATGCCGACGTTTCGGAAGGACTCGGGCGCTGGCGGAGCGACGCCGAGTGCCGGGGTGCGACCTGGATGCGCGCGTCCTGACGAGTCTACCGGATGGTGTCGTGCGCTTCGGTTCGAGCGTTGGCTGCGTCCCGAGCGCGCATCGCACCACCGACGGCAGACGCGCCGGGGATTGGCATGCCCGCCACGATGCTGTCTTTCTGGGCTCGGGTAAGCTCGGCGGCTGGTTCCTCGGCCTCTGAGCCTCCACAGGCGGTGAGCGCGCCCACCGTGAGCACCATCGCGAACCAGCGCCATACTCTTTGTAAAATCATGCTCTACTCTTGCTGCCGGGCATGGTGAGTGCAACTTCGGCGTCATGCGTAGAATCGGGTTGGGGAGCCAGATCCTCATCGGAATGGTCGTCGGCTCTCTGCTGGGCGCCGTTCTGGGTGAAGCGGTCGGGGTGCTGCAGCCTCTGGGTGATCTCTTCATCCGGCTGCTCGTACTTGCTGCGATCCCGCTCGTCTTCTTCAACATGCTGGCCGGGCTGACCGCGCTCAGCGACGTGAAGACCTTTGGTCGACTCGCCGGAAAGACGATGTCGTACTACGTCTCGACCGACGTGATCGGGTTGCTGCTCGGTATGGGTGCGATGGCCGTCCTTCGGCCTGGCGTGGGCATGCAGCTGACCGGTCAGGTCGACGGCCCGGTGGGTACGGTTCCTTCCATCGGCGATGTACTCCTGGGGATGATTCCCGGGAACGTCTTCGCAGCCTTCGCAGAAGGGAACGTGGTGCAGATCGTGGTGATTGCGGTCTTGCTCGGCATCGCGACGCTCCTGCTCGCGGACACACCCCGCGCTCGACTGGCTGCAGGCTACCACGACATCGCCTCGCTCTTTCGACGCCTCGTCGACGTCATTCTGCTGACCGCGCCGGTAGGGATCGGGGCGTTGATGGCCGTGACCGTGGGAACGTACGGGGCGGCACTGCTCGGCCCTATGGCCCGATTCCTCGTCGGTGTGTACGTAGCTCAGCTGACGGTCTTCGTCGGATACATGGCGTTGCTGAGGTTTGGAGCGGGTCGGCCATCGGTGAACTTTCTGCGCGACACCGGCCCACTGTGGGCCACGACCGTGGCGACGACGTCGAGTCTGGCGTCGCTCAGCGTTGCGCTGGAGACGGCTGAACGGATTGGGCTGCCCTCCTCGATCTATTCGTTCACCCTTCCGCTCGGCGCACAACTCAACAAAGACGGGACTTCCGTGATGCTCGGCGCGGTCCTGCTGTTTACGGCCCAGGCAGCTGGCGTGTCGTTCACCCCAGCTGCGCTACTCTCGGTTGTCCTCGTCGGGCTGTTACTCTCCGAGGGGTCAGGCGGGATTCCGGGGGGTGGCTTCGTGATCGCCCTCATCTACGTCCAGGCCTTCAATCTTCCGATCGAGGTCGCCGCAATCGTGGGCGGTATCTACCGGCTTGTGGACATGGGCAACACGACCATCAACGTCATGGGTGATCTTGTGGGCACGTCCCTCGTCGCTCGCTCTGAATCGAAACGAGAATCATCGTGAACGAAGAAATCCGAGCACTGTTTCCGGGTGCATCTGAGCGGACCTACCTCAACAGCGCCGCCAAGGGCCTGATACCGACCACGGTTCGCGATGTGGTACGAGACTACCTGGACCAGCAGGTATCGGGGACAGCCAACAAGGACGAGTTGCGCGAGCAGGTGGATGAGACACGCGCGATGCTCGCGTCGATGATCGGGGCCGAGGCCGACGAGGTCGCGATCACGAAGAACGTCTCGGAGGGGCTGAACCTCTTCGCGGCGAGCCTCGAGTGGCGAGAAGGTGACAATGTCGTCGTCTGCCCCGAGCTCGAGCACCCGAACAATATCTATCTGTGGTTCAACCTCGCTCGTCGGCACGGCGTAGAGGTTCGGACGGTCGCGCCGGTAGACGGAGCGATGCCCATCGAGGGCATGGTCGCCGCGATCGACGAGCGGACTCGCATCGTGACGTTCCCGACCATCTCCTTCGCACCGGGTTTCATTACGGACGTCGGGCCGATCGTGCGTGCGGCCCGGGACGCCGGGGCGTGGACGCTGGCAGACGGAGCCCAGTCGATCGGCTCACTCGAGACGGATGTGCACGCACTCGGTATCGATGCGCTCTCCGTCGCGACCCAGAAAGGGCTGCTCTCACTTTACGGTTTCGGATTTCTGTACGTACGTCGAGAGGTGGCGGAACGGCTCGTGCCGATCCATGTCGCGCGCTATGGGATCGCCCTCGACGGTCACGAAACCGCCTACGCGGAAGGACCGCTGGAGTATGCAGCGGGAGCTCGCCGCTTCGATCTGGGCAACTACAACTACCTGGGCATGTCCGCGACCCGGGCTGCGCTCCAGCTGATCAAGGGTGTCGGCGTCGACCGCATCGAGTCACATGTGCGCGCTCTGGCTGTGGATCTCGCGGACGGGCTCATGGACCTGGGGCTGCCTGTGGTCGGGGGGCGGCCAGGTCCGCACCTCGCCCACATCGTCTCCTCAGGTCATCTCGGGAGTGGGCGTCACTACTCGGCCGATGATCCCGAGGTCAACCTGTTACACAGGCATCTCGTGGACGCAGGAGCGGTGTTCGCACTGCGTGCCGGCGTCCTTCGATTCTCGTTCGGTCTCTACAACAACGCTTCGGACGTGGAGCGGGTGCTCGACCGTGTCCGGGCCTGGAAAGAAGAAGGAGCGGTCGTGTCATGATCCGTCATCGCGTGTGCACAGCGCTTGCGTATCTCGCTGTATTTGCCGCACTGGCCAATCCGATCGAGGCTCAGCGTACCCAATGGGCCGAGGCTGTCGATCAGTTGTCTACGGCGATTGCGGCCGACGTGGCCGATGATGGAGTCGGCGGGATCGCCGCCGGAGTCATGGTGGACGGCGATCTTGTCTGGGCCGATGCCTGGGGACTCGCGGATCGTGAGACACGCGAACCGATGCTGCCCTCCTCGGTGTCCCGGACCGGGTCGATCTCCAAGTCGGTGACGGCTGTGCTCATGATGATCCTCGTGGATCGGGGCGTGATCGGACTCGACGACGCTGTAGCGAACTACCTTCCCGAACTCGACGAGTTGCAGGCCCGTCGCTCGGGGACTCAGGACGTCACATTCCGGCATCTCGCCTCACATACGGCGGGCCTGGTCCGTGAGCCCGACTGGCCTGGGTCGGTGGTGGGGCCCATTGCAGAGTGGGAGAACCGGATTCTGCAGTCGATCCCCCAGACCGCCTACGACTCCATTCCCGGCGCTCGATACCAGTATTCGAATATTGGTTTCGGGATGCTTGGCCTGGCTCTCTCGAGGGCGGCGGGACGCCCGTTTATCGACATGGTCGAGGAGGAGATTTTCGTTCCGCTCGGCATGACCGGATCTTCATTCGTCGTGCAGGGTGCAGCGCTGGAGCCCCGGCTCGCGCAGGGCTATACGTCGAGGAACGAGGTCATCGACGGAGAGGCCCCAGCCCGAGAGCATGCCGGGCGAGGCTACAAGATCCCCAACGGGGGCGTGTACTCGACCGTCGGGGACCTTGGGCGCTTTCTCGGTGCCATAGCCGGTGTGCCTGGCCTGAGGATTCTCGAAGAGTCGAGTCGAGAAGAGATGCTCAGGATGCAGACGCCTGAGGACCCCCATGTGGGATATGGCTTAGGCCTTTCGCTGGTCATGGACGACCAGGGAAATCGACTCGCTGCACATGGCGGCTCAGTCGCTGGGTATAACGCCTACATGGTGGTCGATCCGGACACGCGGGTGGGTGTCGTGCTGCTCAGGAACTACACAGGCGGGAGGACCAACCTCGGTGCGCTTGCTCAGTCCGTGCTGGCGGAGCTGAGCACGGCTCGACGTTGAGTCTCAGTCGTCGTCCGTCAGCGTCGACGCGACGTAGGCGATGGCGTGCAAGGGTACAGCGATGAACGCGACGACGATCGACTGAATGACGGGATCGACGAAGGCGTAGGGGATGAATGCGACGGTCCAGAACACGGTTCCGAGCAACGCGACATGCCCCAACACTCTGCGTGGCGCGTCCGTGAGCGCGAAGACCATGTCGAGCGCTCCGGCGAAGAAGAGGAGGAGGCTGAACGATACGCTGAACATCCGGAACTGACGCCACATGCTCGGCGTGAGTGGATCCGGGGACCGCGCCTGCTTCATCGCATTCATCGCGAACTGGCGAAGCCCGCCGATGCCGTTTTCGAGCACGAACGTCCAGACGTGCGCCGCTGTGTGAGCGAGTCCAGTCAGGAGCAGCCAGCCGCCTGCGACGGCGAGCCAGAATCGGGGATTACGGAGCATTGGGGCTCCAGGCGGCGACTCGCTCGGCGAGCCGGTAGATGGAGAGTGGGGCCGATCCCTCGGCCTTGTTGTTCGCGATCACGAAGGCTGGCCGCTCCGCGATCGTAGCATCGATCACCATTCTCGCGATCGTCTCACGGGAGCCGGGGTCGTCATCGACGACTCTGTCGAACGGCTGATAGCGCTCCTTTGCGACCTGGTACTTCAAGCCAGCGTGAAGCATCCATCGGACGATCAACGCTGGTTGGTAGAAGGGCGAGACAATCTCGAGTTGCCTTTCGATCGGGGCCATGGCCGGATGGATTGTGTAGCAGTGGGCAACTCCGGTGGCCTGGAGGAGCTTGGCGTAGTCTTCGTTCAGGAATGCCGGCGTCCTCAGCTCTACCGCGTAGGTCGGACCCTCCGGGAGTGCGTCCAGAAATCGGAAGAGGCGCTCGTGGAAGCGTCTGCGTCCGCCTACCAGATTGGGTGGGATCGGGGAGAACTGAAAGAGGAGTGGGCCTGCCTTGCTGGTCAGCCCTTCGAGCATGGGGGTCAGGACGTTCTCGAGCGCATAGAGGGGATCGAGAAAGCACGGATTCGAGCCGCGCACGCCGACTGCGTCTGGATCCGTGGGTGAGGTCACGAGTCGGTCTGCTTTCACCAGGAAACGAAAATCGTGGGGTACGGCTTCGGCGTAACTCCTGTACGTCTTGGCGTCGATCGACCGGTAGTATGTGCGGTCGAGTCCTACGGTGCGCAGGAGAGGATGCATTGCGTAGGCAGCAAGCCCGTGTTTCGCGATTCGGGATTTCGACGCCTGTCGGTCGTAGACGAGCCCCTCCCAGCCGGGGAAGCTCCATGACGATGTCCCCATCCGCAGCGTCCTCGGCAGGCGCTCCGCTGCGGACTGCAGAAGGTCCGGCACTGCGGCGGGCCCAACCGGCGCGCCAGTCGCGACCGGTACGTCGTCGGGGAAAAGGCCAAGCTGAAGGTCCATGCCTGAGGGCTAGCGCAACGCGCGTGACGGATCAAGGAGCTATCTTCTGGGTCATGGACGTCCAGATCTTCGGCGTGAAGAACAACGCCGCCGTGCGGAAAGCAGAGCGCTTCTTCAAGGAGCGGCGGATCAAGATCCACTTCATGGACTTCAAGCAGCGAAGTCCGTCGAAGGGAGAGTTGCGTCGCTTCTTCCAGAAGTTCGGGGAGGAGAAGCTGATCGACCGCGATTCAAAGCGGTTCCATGCGCTCGGCCTGCATACCGCCTACTACGGTGACGATCGCTGGCTCGACATCGCATGCGAGGAACCGTTGATTCTTCGGCAGCCGCTTGTTCGCAGTGGAAACCACCTGTCTGTGGGAGCGGCAGAACCCCAGTGGAAGGAGTGGGTTGCGGAGTAGGGCCCACTTCAGAGACCCGTGACGTCCGTCGATGCCAGGACGTCGCCGCTGACGGCGATCAAGACGATCGCACGACGATCATTGGCTGACTGCCTTGGCCAGGAGCTTCGTGAGCGATGTCATGTTCCGCGTGGTTGCACGCACGTGATTCGTGACCTTGCCGATACCACCTGCGAAGAGCGGTGATTCGCTCATCCGCCCGCGGGTGAGCCAGTGAACCTCAAGCGACTCCGCGAGGAATCGGTCCGTATCTGATTCCAGTTCAGCAAGGCTTGAGAGCAGGGAAGCGGATGCGGGGGCATCGAGAAAGAGTACGTAATGAGACGCAGTCTTCGCGTCCCATCCGGTCGGGAGGTCCGGGTCGATGCCGACTACGGCGGCGAGTTCAGCTGGCGTCCGCAAGAACGTCGCGACCTCGTAGCCCAGCTCGCGAGCCAGCCGACCTTCGATCGCGCGGGCGAGCTCGTCCGGATCATCCTGTTCGGTGGAGAATCCGACGTTCCCACTGGCGATGAAGGACCACACATGGGAGTGCCCCAGCGCAGAGATATGGGCGCGCAACACATCCATCTTCACACGATGGCCGCCCACGTTGATGCCACGGAGAAGCGCGATGTAGTTGTTCATGCGAGCGAAGCTGGTGGGCGAGGGTCATGGTGGCCAGCCGGCAGGTGCGGACCCGTGCCGCATCGCGTTCAGTCCTGGCTGATCCCCGGTGTCCTCAGCCAGCGATCGAACCACGCCTCGAGCCGCTGGTACATGTCGACCCGGTTCATCGGATTACGGAATCCGTGGGGCTCGTCCGGATAGGAATGAGCTTCGTACGTCTTCCCTTCGCGTTCTAGGATGTCGACTGCGAGTTCGAACTGCCGGTAGGGGGCCCGCACATCGGCCTCTCCGTGCATCGTGAGTACGGGTGTGTCGACGTTCTCCACTCGCGCCAGCGTATTGCTGATCGCGTAGATGTCCGGGACTTCGTCGGGTGAGCCGCCGTGTCCTGTTCTGATGAAGATCTTTCCGAGCCGGTCGGCGTTGGTATACGCGTCGCCGAAGTCGTAGATGCCGGCCATCGGAACGGCAGCATCGAACGCATCGGGGACCCGGGCGATGGCGGCCATACTGGTGATTCCGCCGTACGAGTAGCCGTAGATGCCGACCTTGCCGTTGGACCAGCGCTGGGCGCGCATGAACGTACCGGCCGCCGCAGCGTCACGGGCCTGCCCGTTAGCCCAGTCCCGAACGCCGAGATCCTGGAAGGGGCGGCCAAAGCCCGACCCCCCGCGGTAGTTGATGGCCAGTACGACGTAGCCCTGCTGAGCGAGGTACTGCTCGGTCGTGTTCAGGCTGTGCAGATATGAGTTGGTACCCCCACCGTGCACCTGCACGAGCGCGGGGTATTGCCGAGCCGGATCGAAGTTCGGGGGGGTGTACAGGAAGCCCTGGATGTACAGTCCGTCCCAGCTTCGAAAGGAGATCTCTTCTGGCTCGGCAAGACCCTGCCACCGCGTCGCGAAACGGGTGAGCTGGCGGACCGAGCCGCCCGACGTATCGAGGTAGTCGATCTCCGAACCCCGCGTCGGTGTCGAGCGCACGAACACGAAGCCCGTCGCATCCCTGTTCGCGTGATACGACCGAAAATGCCCCCCCATACTCGTCATGCGGGTCGCGACGCCGCCTACAGCCGGGACGCGCCAGAGCTCCATGCGCGCCCGCTCGAGATACGGAAAAAAGAGCTCCGTCCCGTCTGCACTCCAGAAGGCGTCGAGGTTGTGGAGCCAATCCGTGGCGTGAATCTGCATGTCCAGGATGGTCTCGGTCCCCCGCTCGGGGTCGAGCACATAGAGATAGGCGAGATCCTCGTACCAGTACTCGTTCTTCGACGTCGCGAGCAGCGCGATCCGGTCTCCGGTCGGGGACCAGACCGGAGTGGAGGACGCCATCAGACCCCGACTGATCTGGCGCTCCGCACCGCTGTCGATGTCCACGACCCAGATATCGTCTTCCCAGTAGTCGGCCTTGTTCGAGTAATAGGCGATCCGGCGGCCATCGGGTGACCATGCCGGCGCGAACCGGAAATCGTCCTCAGCCATACTCTCCCGGGTCAGCTGACGAGGCGCCTCGGATCCGTCTGTCGGGACCGTCCAGATGTCCTGATAACCCGACCGACCAGAGTAGAAGGCGATGGTGCGCCCGTCGGGGGAAAGGCGAGCAGCCCGCTCGTCATGATCGTCACTCGTGATCCGTCGAACACCCGTCTGCTCGATCGCCGCGTCTACAGGGCCAGTGATGGAGGCATCGACGATCCAGAGATCACTCGCGGCCGAGTAAAGAATCTGCGTACCGTCGTTCATCCAGACGGGCGATGACGCCCCGCGCGCGAGGAGTCTCGGCTCGCCGCTGTCCACGTCCACCAGAAAGATGCCCGAGGCTCCCGGCGCAGACGCTGTAACGGCTACGGTTTTCCCGCTGGGCGAGAGGGCTGCCTGCCTCGCACCCGTGGCGTTCGTAAAGATGTTCTCCCAGGTGAGTGGCAAGTCGGCGCCCTCCTGCGCGTGCGCCTCCATCGTGACGCAGGCGCACGACGCGAGGACCGCGGGCAGGATGGCGAGGCCGCGTCGAATCATGATGGAGGGCATGGCTTACGACACCGGTCGACCTTTCGGGAGCATCTTCACGGCCCAAATGCCCGAGTTCGTGTCGCTGAAGAAGACATGACCCTTGAAGGGCTGTGCACCCCACACCATGGTCGAGTTCGGCGTGTACCCCGCGGGCGACGCGGACTTGAAGACGGCGATCTCACGACCCTGGGTGTAGAGGTTTCCCATCAACTCGCCGCTTACGTCGACCATGCGGACGCCGCCTTCGTAGTAGGCCTGGTACAGGACGTCGTCCTCGACCCACATGTTGTGCGTCCCGAACTCCGGGACCTGGTAGCGGGCGACCATGTGGGGGTTCTCCGGATCCGTGAAGTCGATGATCTGGATGTAGCCGCGCGTGACGAGCGGGATCCCGCCAACGCCAGTCTCCGGGTCATACTGGTCTGCGTATGATCCCATCGAACGGGGATAACCCGCCCAGGCCAGGCCGCTCCGGTTCATGATCTCGTCGCCGAGGAATAGATACGTCTTCCCGGTCGATTCGGAGTAATAGGGGAACGTGGCGTGCGTCGAGCCGGACGGCGTCGGGTAGTTCGTGACGAAGACGGGATTCTCCGGGGAGCCACCCCAGCGTCCGTTGCCGACGTCCACGACCACGACTCCGGTACCCCACTCAGACGAGAAGGCGAGTCCATTGGCGACCCACACGTCGTGAGTCCTGCTGTCCGGGTGGTTGTACTCCGAGACATAGCGAGGGGCATAGATGTCTGTCATATCGATGATGACGAACTTGTCCCCGTCGGACAGTGCATAGAGGTAGTCGTCGGTCGCGAACATGTTATGCACCCCACCGGTGATCCCATCCTCGTACACCGTGGCGACCTTCGGCTGGCTCGGGTCGGCCATGTCGACGATCACGAGGCCGTTGCGACGATTGGTGGCCCCTTCCCTGGAGAGCACGGCATACCGTCCGTCCGGAGAGGCCTTCACATCGTTGACGGTCCGGGCATCGACCTGGATGGAGTCGTACTTCACCGGTGCGGCCGGATTGGTCACATCGTAGAAGAAGGCATACCCACCCGAGACCTTCGATCCGGTGATGACGTAGTCGCGACCATCTGTGCCCTCAAGGGCCCAGAGGTCTGTCGTGCGATACCAGTCCTCCGCGCCGTGCCCCACGACCTCGAGTTCCTGGACGACGTCACGGGGCTTGGCGTGGAATGAGTGCCGAGCGCTCACGTTACCTGCGGTTGCGGTCACCGTGTGGATCCCGGGTACGTCGGCCACGTACGATCCGCGTTCGTTGATTTGGCCGGTCGCCGCGACTCCGAGCATGCCTTCCGTCGCGGTGTAGGCATGGGACCAGAGTACCGGGATGTCGTCGCGCTCCGTGCCGGAGGCATCGCGCACGGTGGCCTCGAAGTGGATGACGTCGCCCGTACGCGCCTCTGCTGGACCGCCATCGAGATCCAGCG
>Ga0222718_10003301_pt1 | contig 13907 bp, 9 predicted proteins | sample C33_27DmetaG_FD_165045 | JGI IMG/M metagenome (GOLD analysis project Ga0222718, IMG submission 165045) | Estuarine water microbial communities from San Francisco Bay, California, United States - C33_27D | ecosystem: Environmental > Aquatic > Marine > Unclassified | place: USA: California... | reverse complement strand
AATCCTTTAAAAAATAATATCACTAATAAATATTACGACGAAATTATCATTAAGTCTGTCAAAATTAAAAATGAAATAAAAGAAGTAAATACTAAGATAGATGAAATTAAATCTAAACAAAATGCGATTTTACATAAAAGAGATAATTTAGTAGAAAATAAAAAAAATGAAAAGAAGAATATAGTTATTCGTAAAAGATACCAGAAAGTTATAGATAGTTATCAAACTGAAATAGAAAATTTACAACAGGAACTTAATAAACTAAAACAAAAATTAGAAGATAATAACTATTTATATAAAAATAAAGAACCAGAAATTGTTATTCATAAAGAAGAAAATAAAGAATTGTTAGAATTGAAAAAATTACTAAATAAAACTAAAATAGACAAATATAATGAAAAAATAAGTATAGAAGATACTATCAAAGAAAATAATACTTATATTTTGGAATATACTAGGTTATTAAAAAATTTAGAATCCAAACATAAAAATGAAATTAGTAAATTAAATTTACTCAATAATGAATACCAAAAAATATTTAATCAATATAATAATTATTTTAAACAAAAAGAAAACTTAGAAAAAACTAAGGAAATATTTATTATTTTAGAAAAAATTAAAAATAGATTTTTACTAAATCGAAAGGTTTTTATGGAATATATAAATAGCTATTTGGAAAATTATATAAATGATATAAATGTTAATATAAATGATAATGTAAATGATATAAATGTTAATATAAATAATAAAACAAAAGAAGAAAGTTTTAGTGCTAAATTACAGAGTAGTATTAGGTTAGTATTAAAATTACAAGAAATTATAACAATAAATAAGGTTTTTTCAAAAAATAATTTGGATTTTAAATATGATATATATAACTTAAATTTACTAAGTATGATAGACGAAGAAAGAAGTAGAAATAATAAAAATAGTTCCAATCATATTAATTTTAATGAATATAATGAGATTTCATATAATATACTAAATAATAGTATTAACAAAATGGAAATAAAAGATATGAGTATAGATTTAAAAAAAATGATATATATATTACAATAAGTTAATGGATTTTCTTAGCATTAAAAATAATTATAATAATTTTCATACAAGCACTAATAATAGAATAGAAGCTTTTGAATTTGATTTAGGTTTAGATACATATTATATAAAAGTCCAAGATATAAAAAAGGAATTCATATATTCAAATATTACTATTGTAAGTGTAAGTGAAACGGACAATGTAAGTGAAACGGACAATGTAAGTGAAACGGACAATGTAAGTGAAACGGACAATGTAAGTGAAACGGACAATGTAAGTGAAACGGACAAAAATGTTAGTGATATAAGTAATAGTGAAATAAATTTTTTTAGTAATGGGAATAGGAATGAAATTTTATTACAAATAAGAAAAGTTATAAATGATATAAATGTACCATATTTTATGATATGTACTAAGAATTTTTTATCACGAGACGAAGGTATAAATATTGTTGATTTGTTAGTAAAAATATTTAATTTTAGTTTTATAAAATTTCATAATACTGGTTTATTCTGGTATGGTATAGTAATAAATTCATTTAGTAAATATATTTTAGAAGAGAATTTAATATCTGAAGAACAATATAAAGTTGAAAAATTAAAATATAATAATTTAACAAATCCGGATTATCTTTTGAAAAAACAAGAATTAGATGAAACTATGGACAAATTAGTAAATGACTGTAAAGAATTAACTATTCAACAAGTTTATGAATATAAAAAAATTATTAACAAAAATATAGAAGAACTTAATAATAAAATAGATGAAACAAATAAGAAATATGATATAGTTAATGATAATATATCAAATATTGAGTTAAATAGAGAACAATTAGAGAGAGTAGATTTACATAATATTAATGAAAATGAAATAATCGCAGATGTAAATGTATTAGTAGAAGAAAAAGATTTATTAGAAAAAAATGATTTATTAGAAGAAAATAATTTAGATGAAAAAAATGATTATGAGTTATTAGATGAGGAAGAAACATATGAGGAAGAAACATATAAAGAAAAAGAAAAATCTATTAATGAAGAAATAAATAATTTACTTGAAGATAAAACAGATATTTTACTAAACGATTTAGTATTAAATGACAATGGATTACTTGAAAATGATATAAGTAATGATATAGATAATATTTCTAAGGAATTAAGTTTATTAATAAATAGGAAAGAAAAGAGAAAATATGCTTTTATGGTTCATTTATATAAGATAGATGTATGGGAAGATATATTCCAATATATAGAGAAATTTTATAATTTTACAAAATATGATTTTGATTTATACATAAATATTGCTTTAGAGAATGATGAAGATATAGAAAAAGAAGAATATCAAGACTTATTATTAGTATTGGATAATATTAATATATATGAAAATTATTATTTAACTATTAGTAATAATAGAGGTATGGATATTGGCGGATTTTTTATTTCTTATTTAAAAATGATAGATTTGGGATTACAATATGAAAATATCATAAAACTACATAGTAAAACTAATTTCAATTGGAGGTTTTGTATGTTATATTCTTTATTAGGGTCTGATAAAATTATTAAACATAATTTAGAACAAATGAAAAATGAAAAAGTTGGAATGATAGGTAATAAGAAAATAGAAATAAATGATCTATATGTAAATAGTAATAAAGTAACTAAGTATATAGATAGGTATTATAAATTTTTTGATATAGAAAATAAAAAACAAGGGGAGTTTATTCCAGGAACTATATTTTGGATAAAAGGTGAAATATTAGAATATTATTTTACTAAAAATAATTTAGAGAAATTATATGAAGAAATGCCGAAGGATTATTGCGGAAGTAAAGAAAATAATTCAGAGGGATTGCCACACGGTTTTGAGAGATTTTTTGGCGTATTAGTCAATGATTATGGCTTAAAGACCTGTTGTTATGAAAATTTTTAATATTTTTTTTTTATTTTTATAATAAATTTTAAAGTTTATTTTTTATTTTTAAAGTTTATTTTTTATTTTTATAGTTTATTTTTAATTTTTATATTCTTATCTTTTTTTAATTATTAAAATATTAAAAAATGTTTTATGAATTAGATTTTATTAAAATCTTTATGCCAAGATTAGCGAATTTAGTAGATAACATAATCATAGAATTTATAGAAAGTAAATACGAATATTTGAAAAATAATGGTTTTATGATATGTAGAAATGATTTTCGTAATGGATATCCAGAATTTAATTTAAATATTTATTATATTTTTAATGATGATTTGAAAAATTATGATGAATTGGAATTAAAATATCATTGGCATACAAAGGGGCATACATCTGATAATACAATAGGAAAAGACGAAAATAGAATATCTAATTTAAATACATTTTTTGAATTATATGATAATTATGATAATGAATTCTTCTATAAAACCAATAAAGAACTAATTAATAAATATTATGAAGATAATTATATTTACTATTTTGATATCAATAATAATAAACTTAATAAAGAACTTATGAATATGAAAACATTTCATATCTTTAATAAAAATAATACAAATTTTATTAAATCCATTTATGATTTTTTTATAACTAATCCGGATGTTAATGTAGAAGTAATAGGTTTATTTAATAGAGATATATTTAAGAAACATATTTCCAAAAGAAATATGAATGATAGCGAAATCAAAGAAATTATTTATTTTTATTTAGAAGAAATAGAAAAAGAAAATAGAGAATCCATTTTAAATAAGGAAGAATTTTATAATAAATATAATAAATTTGATTTAGATATATTTAGGAAATTTAATAAGAAATATTCATCATTAGACGAAATAATATGTATTACAGATTATCATTATAAAAATGAGTTAATAGGTTCTTTGAATGACTTCTTGAAAAAACATACCAATTTTAATTTAGATAATTTTAAAGAAAATATGTTAGATAAAAAAATAAGTATTATTGATAATTTAGTAAAATTTCATTTAGATGTAAATTACCGAAATACTTTAGAACAATTAGTAAATAACAAAATAGTAAATAACAAACAAAATAAAATAATAGTTAAAGAAGATGAAGAAGAAATAAAACTGGAAATAATAGACATAGAAGATAATAAAGAAGACGAAGATAATAAAGAAGACGAAGATAACAAAGAAGACGAAGATAACAAAGGTGAAGAAATAAATCTGGAAATAATAGTTAAAGAAGATAACAAAGGTGAAGACGAAGATAAGAAAGAAGAAGAAAAAGAAGATAAGTTTGATTGGGAATTTTATTTAGATACATATCCTGATTTGCGAGAAAATGGTATTAATACAAAAGAACACGCATTAAGACACTGGAATGTATGTGGAAAACACGAAGGAAGAAAATGTAATTTAAACGGAATAAAAAGAAATTTAAGTTTTTATAAAAAGAAAATAGAAGAAGATTTAAAAAATATAAACCATGAAGATATTCCAGAACATAAATTTAATATATTAATAAGGAATTGTTATAGACCAGAATATTTTAAGAAGTGTATACAGAGTATTTTAGATCAAGATTATATGAATTATAGAATAATAGTTAGTTATGATGATGAAAGGTGTTTGGAGTATTTGAATAATTATAGTATTGAAAAGTATTTCGTTTTTAATGATAGTCAAAATAAATATAATTTCAATTTGTATTATAATTTTTTAATGGATAAAGTTGAAAAAGGTTGGATACTCTTCTTAGATGACGACGATTATTTTATTCATTCTAATGTTTTAGCTACAATTAATAAAAATATAAAATCAAAGGAAGATTTATTAATCTGGAAATTTTTAAGACCTGATAAAATTATTTTCCCAAAAAATATCAATAATATAAATTTAGGTGAAATAGATACTGCTTCTTTTTGTTTTTATAATAAATATAAAAATATAACCAGATGGACTGATAAAAAAAACGGCGATTTTAATTTTGTTAATAGTTTATTGAATAAAATAAATCTTAATAGAAAAATTATTAATGACGTTCTCACCAAAACTATATTTGAAAATAAAATTGCGAATTCTATTAATAATAAATTAAAGCAAAATAATATTATTTTTACAGAATTTATAGGAGGTTTAGGTAATAAAATATTTATTTTATTAAATTTATTATCATTAAGTATTGAATATAATAGGGATTTTTTTATAGATGAAAGTTATGATTGTAAGCGTGCTTCTTTTAAAAAATATAGTTTTTTTAATAAAATACATTCCAAACAAATTAATAAATGTTTTTTAAATGATTTAGTTGATTATCAGGAACAAGGTTGGAATTACAGTAAGGTGGAATTAGAATATGGGAAAAATTATTGTATAAAAGGTTATTTTCAGTCTTATAAATATTTCTGGAAGTATAAAGATAAAATCAAAGATTACATTTATATAGATAAAAATAAAGTTAGTAAAATCCAAAATAAATTAAAACAATACAAGAAAACTATCACTATCCATATAAGATTAGGTGATTATTTAACATTACAAAATTATCACCCTGTTCAACCTCTAGAATATTTTAAAAAAGCCCTACAAAATTATAATTTAGAAGAATATCAAATAATATTATTTAGTGACGATATTAATATAGCAAAAGAAAAATTAAAACCTTTAAATTTAGATATTATAGATGCTAATGATTTATTTAAAGATGATGAGGAACAGTTTTTAATGCTCACAATGTCAGATATAAGGATATGTTCTAATTCTACTTTTTCATTAATGAGTTGTTTTTTTAATGAAATATTTAATTTTAATCAAAGTGCCGAATATATTATTCCTTATAAATGGTTTGGACCAGAAGGACCCGATTATGATATATTTAGTAATATACCTTTAGATAATAAAAAATTTAAGGTAATATCAAGTAAAAAAAGTGCTGTTATATTTTTCCATAAGAATATTTATAACTTATATCAAAAATATTGGATTGATAAATGTATACAATCTATTCTAGACCAAAAATATATTGATTTTGACATATTTGAAATAAATTATGGTAATCAAAATGTTAGTATTTTTAAAAATATAGATTTAGGTTTAAAAAAACATTATTTTTACCAAAAAGATTATGAAACACATACAGAAGCAATGATATATTTATTAAATCAAGGGTTTTTAGAATATGAATATGATATTATTTATAATACAAATTTAGATGATTATTACCATCCACTTAGATTTATCTATCAAATGTTGAATATTGTAAATAATAATACTTATCTTAATAGCACCTTATGTACTTATATAGAACAAAAAAAAGAAGGAATAGATGATATATGTTTAACTTCTCATAATAATGTTTTAATTTATGAAAATGAAAAACTCAAATGGATTACGGAATCTACAATACCAAATATGGATGGAAAAAGATATTATGATACTATTAAATATAATACTAATAAAAATGGAATAAAAGAAAAAAATAATATATTAACACACCCTTCCGTCTGTTTTACAAAAGAATTTTGGTTATCCAAAGATAAATATGGTAACAAATTATGTTATAGAAACGATAAACCATATGAGGATTTAAGTTTATGGTTAAGAGCAGTAGAAAACAATATACCAATTTCTATTGTAAATAAAAATTTATTATATTATAGAATCCATAATAATCAAATAGGGACACAGAAACAAGAATTTGATAAAAATAAAGAGAAAAAATCGAAATTTAAATCATTTGTTAAGGAACCTAATTTAACTAAGAATAGAAAAGGTCATTTAATTTGTATAGATAAAAATAATAATTTAGGTGTTATTTTAAAATTTCAACCCCAAGACTTTAAATTTATTTATATTAATCAAAATTTAGAAAAACAATTCATTGAATATATTGAAAACAATAATATAAATAATTATAAATATCTAACATATCGAGAAAGAATAACTAATAAAGAGAATATTATTAGAAAATTTGATGTTTCTATAGAAATGTGTTGTGATGAATTAGTAACAAATAAACCAAAAATAATATTTTATACATTAATTTACAAAATACAATCTAAATTTGATTTTTCTAAATATGAGGAATGGGGAGAGAAATTATTAAAATCACTCAATAATTATAAATTGATTATTTTTACAAATAAAGAAACATATAACCTATTAAAACATATTAAAAATGATAATATAGAATTCGTTCTTAAAGATTTTCAAGAGTTTGAATTACACAAACATAAAAAAATATTAAAAAAAAATACTAAAGAAAAATATTTTCCTAATCTTAAGATTAGTTATCTTCTAATTTTATTATGGATAAATAGACATTTATTTATAAAAGAGATTTCTGAAAAATATGAAAGTGATTATTATTGTCATATAGATTGGGGTTATTTTCGAGAAGGATATATAGAAAATATGGAAATTGAAACAGAAAATTTAAAAGAAGATAAAATATATTTAGGTTTAATCAAAAATGAAAAAGATTATATTCAGAATATCTATAATCAAATCAAAGATTGGAATAAAGAGAAAATAGAAAAAACATTAATAGATAATTTATATTCTATTGGAGGAGGAACAACTCTATTACATAAAAATATGATAGAAAAATGGATAAATATGTATAGAGAAATATTATTTAATTTTGTAAATAAGAATATAGATTTTAAAGACGACCAAACTATTTTAAGATCAACAGTTTTTAATAAAAAAAATTATAAGCATTTTGAATTAATAACTCAGGGAAATAATAATTGGTTTCCTTTTATTAAATTTTTACAGGATATTAATAATGAAGAGTTAATAGATAATGATTTTGAATACTTATTTAAGTGTTAATTTTTATATCAAAAAATTTATTCAAATAATCTAATATGTAATTACACCTATTAATATAGGTATGATTATCTCTTATTTCTTTCATTAATTCTTTTATTATTACATTTTTATTAGGGTTTTTTTCAAATTCAATAGCCTTATCCATTAATTCTGTAATATTTTCTGAGTAAATTATTTTTTGGTCAAAAAAATCATATACTGCTTTACTATTAGTAACACCCATTTTACCATAACTTATATTTTTAAAAATACGACAAGGAATATAATTAACATCTAATTGCCATTCACTTTGTATACATGGAGCTATAATAGATTTTTGTATTAATTCTTTATGTTCTTTAATAGATTTATTTCTATTACTATCAACTTGAAATGTCCCTCCATAATGATTAAATTGTATATCATTGTTAATACAATATTCCTTAATAGAATTCCAACACTCTGAAATCATACCTACAAAATTAATCTCTTTATTAGAATTTAATGAATCTAACTTTCTAATACTTTGATCTATTTCAAATGGTAATAAATCTGTTGCCCATGGAAAATATATAATTTGGTGTGGTGGTTCTAAAAAATAATGACATTTATAATTTTTATCCTTTATATCTCTAAATAAACAATCTTTGGTATAAACTTGTAGATTAATTATATTTTTTCTTGGTATTTCTGTTTTGTCTTCTGCCGATTTTATAATACTTTTCCCATATGAATTTGTAATAACTGATACATTATGTAATAAATAAATGGAATTTTTATTAATAGGCAAATATTTACAAACTAAACCATGTACAATAAATAAACTATTATGAAAATCCATTTTTAATGAGTTTTCTTTTGTATCAGATAACCAATGAGTATTATAACCTATATGTTTAAAACCCTTATAAAATCCATTATGTATATAACTATGGGTATGATCATGTAATTCATGACCCCATATAATAATTTTATTGATATTCATTATTTATTTAACAAATTATTTATTTAAATATAAATTTAAGTAAATCTATTTAACAATGGTAAATATTTTGGAAGATAATAAAAAATTATTAGAAGAAGCAATAGATTATTATATAGGCGAGGATGTACAAATAAAATATTTTGAAAAGAAACCTAAATCTCGATATCATACCTTTAAATATTGTTATGAATATTTTGAAAATAAAAATCCGTTAATAGTAGAATTAGGAACTACTAGGAGTTTTGTAGATGGAAGATTTGAAGGGTGTAATTTAGATGACATAAAATATTGGGAACCTAATAATCCAGAGAAGTGGGATTGGAGTGCAGGTTGTTTTACTAAAGTTTTTTCAAATCTATTTCATAAATCAGAATTTCATACAGTTGATATAAACCCAAGTCATATAGAAAGAAGTAAAATAATTAATTCAAATAGAAATAATATTAAATATCATATTTCATCATCAGAAGAATTTCTAAAATCATTTGAAAAGAAAATAGATTTATTATATTTAGATACAGGTGATATGACACCTATAGAAGAAACGGCCCAATTACATTTAAGAGAAGCTAAAATAATTGTCGAGAGAGATTTGTTATCAGATAATGGAATAATATTAATAGATGATGTGAAAAGTGTAATTCCGAAACAACATGGAGAAGAGAGTGATTTAGGTAAAGCAAAATATAGTATTCAATATTTTTTGGATAATGGGTATGAAATTATGGTGAGTGAATATCAGTGTATTTTGAAGAAAAAAAGTATAAATTTAATATTATAAATGAAAACTATAATTTATTCTTGTCATACCAATTCAAAATTTATTGAATTACAGTATAAATCTATACAAAAGTATTTTAAAACTGAATTTGAATATATTATTTTTGATGATTCAAGAGACCATCAACATTTAACTGCATATAATATAATACAAACGAATTATATAAAAAATATTTGTAATAAATTGAATATTAAATATATTAGAATTCCACAAGATTTGCATTTTAATAGGGATAAAGTAATACCGGAATGTTTTACAAAAAAAGATGACCATCCCGTTTCAAGATGTGCCTTATCTGTTCAATATGGAATGAATTATGTTATTAAAAACTATAATAATTGTTATATGTTTCTTTTAGATAGCGATATGTTTTTTATTAATAACTTTTATATTAGTAATTTTATTAATGGGTTAGATTTATTGGGTATATCACAAGGAAGAGAAGATATTATTTATATATGGAATGGAATATTTATAGCAAATTTAAATTCAGATAACTTAGAAGATTTTAATTGGGAAGCAGGAGCAATACAAAAATTAGATGAAAATAATAAAAAAATTGGAAATAAAATTTCTGTTGATGTAGGTGGGCATAATTATTATTTTTTAAAAGAAAAAGGTTATTTTGATGAGAAAAAAGATAAGGTTAAATTTTATGGACCTATGCATATAAGTGATATAAATTGCGTATGGATTCAAGGAGAGAATGGTATTGAATATATTAGTAAAGAATTAAAAGGATTATTTTTAAAGTTTAGTAAAATGAAATCTAAACCTAATGATAGTTATGAAGGTTGGATTAATAAAGAATTATTTTTAGATAATACAATTTTACATATTAGAGGTGGAGGTGGTTGGTGTTATCATAAAGAAGAATATCACGATGAATGTGTTAAATTAATAGAAATTTTTATCAGTTAATATTAATAATGAAAAAAAACGTAAATGGAATAATTTTAGTATTATCTTGTTATAAATATAAAGAAATTAGAAAACAATTTAGATTGAAAAATAATAAATACTTAAATTGGGAAGTTATTTATGTTTTTGGAGATTTAAATTTAAAAAGTGATTATATTTTAAATGATAATACTCTATTATTAAAAACCGAAGATACTTATTTACATATAATTAAAAAACTTATTTTATCTTTAAAAATTTTAAAGGAAAATTTTAATATTAAAGAAGGTATTCTTCGGTGTGGAGATGATTTAATATTTAATGATAAACATTTACTAGATTTTTTAAAATTACAAAATAAAGAAGATTATATGGGTAAAAATTTTGATAAGAAAGATATTTTAGAAATAAAAAATATATACCCGGAAAATCAAGCTTTTATGATAAATTATTATAATAGACATTTTGAAGATAAAAATGAATTAAATGCTATTTTAAAAGAAGATAATTTGAATATAAATAAATTAAATGTAATTCCAAATATTTCTAATTTTGTAGCACTAGGACATATATACTATTTATCAAATAAAAGTATTGATATTATCATTAAATATTTTTTTGAAATATATAATCAAAATGTATGTTACTTTGAAAAAAATTATTTTCCTTTAATTCATGAGGATGTGGGTGTAGGATATATTCTTTTTAACAATAATATAAAATTAAAATATTATAAAAATATGTGGTTTAATCCACATTATCAGAATTTTGATAATTATTTAAGTTGTCCAAAACCTATATGCGTTCATACTAATGAGGGAAATCTATAATTTTATTTTTTACTAAAAAATTTTTTATAATATTATCATATTTTTTTAAGATTTTATTTTCATTTAATGAATTAAAATTATCATTGTTTAAATTAATTAATTCATTATTAGTATAAATAGGTTCTTTTAAAATTTTTTCTCTATCTATATCTGTTAAATTAAAAATATAGTCTATACATTTTTCTATACTTTCAAAATCGTTTACATTTATGAATGCTTTTTTATTAAAAAAATCACCTATATTTTCAGACCCCCAATATACTGGTATAGTACCAGAATAGAAAGCATTTACAATTTTTTCAGTAATATATCCATTTTTAATTTTATTTTCAAAAGCCATTATAAATTTACATTTACTATAATTTTGAATTAATCCAATACCTTGAAAATCACCTCCTATACGTTGGTTTGTATTTTTATAATTTCCAAAACACGAACCAAAAGAAATACATTGATTTATTCCAATTTTTTCTACACATTTATTAAAAAAATGTTCTCTAAATTCTATTGTGTTAGAAGCACAATATCCAATTGTAAATTCTCTATTTAAATTTGTGTTTATTCTTTCCTTATAAATAAAATTAGATTCTAAACAAAAAGGAACATATAATATGTTTTCTTTATCTGTAATAAAAGATTCAATTTGAATAAAATCTGTTTGATATTTACTTTTTGGAACACTAAAACTTTCACCAGACCAATATATATATGGTTTATTTTTACAATTCCAAACTTCTCCAGATAAAGGTGCTTTTATAATAAAATCACATTCATCATTATCTATTAATTCAAAATTTTTAATATATTTTTTAAATATATTATTAAAAGTATTAGTTAGTGTAAATAAAAATCCACATGTTTCACTTCCTATTTTAACCATTATAATTAATAAATGTGTATATTTTTATATAAAATAAAATATATTATAATTTAAATGAACAATATATTTATAATTTGTAATAAAAATGTTGAAATAGAAAGATTTGTAAATATGGATAAACAATTAAAAAAAGCAAAAATAGAAAATGTAGAATATTATTGTAAAAATTGGTTTTCAAATATTAGCGATGATATAACATATGAAGATAATAAATTTACTAATTTGAATAAAGGTGAAATATGTATATTATTAAATCATTTGGAGATATTTACAAAAATAAAAGAAAAATATAATTCTGGAAATTTTCTGATTTTAGAGTCAGACGCATATGTTTTTCCAGGAATGAAGTTTTCTACAAAAAGATTAGAAGAATTAATTAATATATCTAATAAAATAGAAGAATGGGATATAATTAGTATTGGAGGTTCGTGTGTTGATATATTAGGTCAACCTAAAACTCAAAAAATTGTAATCGATAATTTTAGTTTTTATAATGAAAAAAGATTAATAGGAATAGAAGGTTTAATTTGGAATTATAAATCTATTTGTAAATTTTTAGATTTATTAAAAGATTATAATATAAAAAGAAATAATATAATATGCGATCCAATCGATGTTATAATTGATAATTTAATCAGGGAAAATTTTCTTAATTGTTACTGGTTAGTTCCTTGTATGTTAAAACAGGGGTCAAATTGTATATGGAAATCCTGGTTAAGATAATAATATTTTCTCCCATTTTTTAATTATTAAATTTTTATGGTCTTCACCTAATATTTTTATTTTTTCCTTTTGTATTATAAAATCTTTATTATTTGTTTTATTTTTTAAATCTTTCCAAGATTCAAAATAAACTAAAATATCTTTGTAATCTTTACAATACCACTCTGATAATTCTATAACGTCTTCTCTATATGGAGGTGACCAAAAAAAATCTTTATCCTTCTTTATCTCTTTTAAAAAATTTAAAGAAGGAATAAAATATATTATTCCTAGTTGAATTGCTTCGAATAAAGCCAAATTAGACCACGCATAAGGAATATGTATAACACCAGCAAATTTAGCCAAATCTAATGGACCATTATATCTTCCATTGTAAGTTTTAATTCCTAGTGTTTCTACCTTTTCTTTTAAATTCATCATTATATTATCGTTATGATATGATCCAATAAAAAATGTATTTTCTTTATTATCTATTTTAGTGGAATTATAATTCTGGTAAACATTACTTACTTTACCTATGGGTTTTATTATTTCATTTCCAATTGATAAATTCCTTATATTATTGGCATAATAATTTTCAAAAGGAGTATAACCTATTATATGTACATTGTCCCTATTTTTACAATCATTAATTAAATCATAATATTCTTGGTCAGGAAATCCTATTTTTTCTGCTTCTGGTTGATGTACATAATCAAATCTATTACAAATCCAAATTATTAATTTTTTTCCCCAATTATTTTGAAGAAATACGCGACTAATAGGTGCTGTATCAGAAGTTAGGATAATATCAAACTGTTTGTAAAAATCTTTGTATTTATTCCAAGCATAACCTGCTTTTTCGTGTGTAATATTGTATTTGTCATTCCCTTTGGATACTCCATCATCAAATTCTCTAAATGTTAAATCAATATTTAATTGATTACAAATATATTCAATATCATTTTGACAACCTCTATGAAAACTTAAATGTAATACTTTCATTATATCAAAAAAATATTATTTTATTTGTGA
>Ga0222718_10003298_pt1 | contig 13911 bp, 12 predicted proteins | sample C33_27DmetaG_FD_165045 | JGI IMG/M metagenome (GOLD analysis project Ga0222718, IMG submission 165045) | Estuarine water microbial communities from San Francisco Bay, California, United States - C33_27D | ecosystem: Environmental > Aquatic > Marine > Unclassified | place: USA: California... | reverse complement strand
AGCTAGTAAAAAAATATTTAGGTTCTGTAATTCCTTTAAGTGATCATTATTTTGCAACTTTAAACTCTGCTGTTTTTACTGATGGGTCATTTGTTTATATTCCTCCAAACACTAGATGCCCAATGGAGTTATCAACTTATTTTAGAATTAACGCTTCCGAAACAGGACAATTTGAAAGGACTTTAATCATAGCCGATAAAGGAAGTTATGTAAGTTACTTAGAAGGATGTACAGCTCCAATGAGAGATGAAAATCAACTTCATGCAGCGAATGTAGAATTAGTAGCTTTAGATGATGCGGAAATAAAATACTCAACAGTGCAAAACTGGTATCCAGGAGACGAGAAGGGCGTAGGTGGAATATATAATTTTGTTACTAAAAGAGGAGCTTGTAGAGGTAAAAATTCTAAAATTTCTTGGACACAAGTAGAAACAGGTTCTGCTATTACATGGAAATATCCAAGCTGTATTTTGCAAGGAGATAATTCAGTTGGTGAATTTTATTCTATAGCAATCACAAATAACTTCCAAAAAGCTGACACTGGAACTAAAATGATACATCTTGGAAAAAACACTAAAAGTAAAATAATCTCAAAAGGAATATCAGCTGGTAATGCAGATAATATGTATAGAGGTCTTGTTGATATTAAAAATAAAGCAAAAAATTCAAGAAATTATACTCAATGTGACTCATTATTGATGGGTAATAAATGTGGAGCTCATACAATTCCTTATATAAAAAACAGCAATGCAACTTCAACAATAGAACACGAAGCAACAACCACTAAGATAAATGAGGAACAACTCTATTATTGTAATCAAAGGGGATTAGACCAAGAAGAAGCTGTAAGTCTTATAGTTAATGGTTTTTGCAAAGAAGTTTTACAACAACTTCCCATGGAGTTTGCTGTTGAGGCTCAAAAACTTGTAGCTATTAGCTTAGAAGGAAGTGTTGGTTAATATGCTTAATATTAAAAATTTAGATGCCACTATTGACAATAAGCACATTCTAAAAGGCCTAAACCTAAATATAAAACCTGGAGAAGTTCATGCAATCATGGGCCCTAACGGTTCGGGAAAAAGCACATTAGCAAATGTTTTATCAGGTAAGAACGGATATGAAATCAAAGGAAAAATTCAGTTTAATGGAGAAAATCTTAATGAACTCTCAACGGAGGAAAGGGCTCAAAAAGGTATATTTTTAGCTTTTCAATATCCTTTGGAAATACCAGGTGTAAGTACAAATATTTTTTTAAAAACCTCTTTAAACGCAGTTAGAAAAGCGAAAGGTGAGAAAGAATTAGATACTTTGACTTTTTTAAAACTAATAAAAGAAAAAGCTCTAGAGCTTGGAATTGATGAAAAATTTTTGTCACGTCAACTTAATGTAGGTTTTTCTGGAGGAGAGAAAAAAAAAAATGAGATACTACAAATGAAATTATTAGAACCTAAGCTATCAATCCTAGATGAGACAGATTCAGGATTAGACATAGATGCCTTAAGAATAGTAGCTGATGGAGTCAATTCATATAAAAATAAAGACAACGCCTTTTTGATAATCACTCATTACCAAAGACTTTTAGATTACATCAAGCCAGATTTTATACATGTTTTATCAAACGGTAAAATTGTTAAAACCGGTGATGCAGATCTAGGAGCCCAGCTAGAGAAAACAGGTTATACAAGTTTAAGTTAAATGAAGCAGTTTTACGATTTCAGAATAGAGAAAATTAAAGGTCTTTCGTCAGAAGAAAAAATAGTAAGAAAAAAGAATCTTGAACTTTTTTATCTAAATGGTTTTCCCAGTAAAAAAGATGAGGACTGGAAATTTACAGATTTAAATTCTATATTAAGTCAAAACTTTACCAAAATTACCAACACAGATTTAATAACCGAGGAAAGACGACACAAATCAATTAATGAATTTGAGCATAATTTTATTTCTTTGATGAATGGAAAACTAATATCTAAAAGTTTTGATCATGAAGAAAAAGATAAAATTTCTATAAGTAATTTTAATTATAAAAATGAAATAATTTTACATAGCAAAAATACATTAAACTTTTTAAATAATGCTTTAGCTAAAGATGGTTTTTCATTAGAAATTTCTAAAAATTATAAATTAAAAAAGCCTTTAGTTATTTACAATCATTTTTCTGATTCCTTGAAAGAGATTATTACGAATAATAAAAATTCAATAATCTTAAATGAAAATTCAGAGTTAACTTTAATTAATTACCTAGATAATACTTCTAAAGAAAATTTTATGATTAATACGATTGAAAATATAAAATTAAAAAAAAATTCATCTTTGAAAAATATTTTTATAAATAATTCAAAAAACTATGCTTATTTTTATAAATATTTAAAAAATGACTTAGAAAAAAACTCTAGTTTAGAAAATTATATACTTTCGTCAGGATTAATATTTAATAAGCTTGATATTGAAGTAAATCATAATGAGGAGTATTCAAATAGTTATATTTTTTCAGCTTTAAATTTATTAAATAATGAGCATCAAGAAATCAAAACGCGAGTTAATCATAACGCTCCGAACTGTCGCAGTTATCAAAAAATAAAAAATGTTTTAAATAATGAAAGCAAAGGAGTTTATCAAGGAAAAATTTTTGTAAAAAATATAGCTCAAAAAACTGATGCATATCAATTAAGTAGAGCTTTAATTTTAAATGATAAAGCCGAGTTTGATGCAAAACCTGAACTTGAGATTTATGCTGATGACGTTAAATGTTCTCATGGATCAACATCAGGAAGCATTGATTTAGATTCCATTCACTATTTAAAATCCAGAGGCATTCCAGAAAAAGAAGCATATCAAATGTTAATTAATGGTTTCTTGTGTGAAGTTCTAGAAAAATTGAAAGAAAAAAATTTGAAAAAATTTTTATTAAAAAAATTAGAGGATCAAATTCATGGATATTAAAAGTATTAAAAAAGAATTTCCGATTTTTTCTCAAAAAATTAATGGTAAACCTTTAGTATATTTAGATAGCGCAAATTCCTCACAAAAACCAAAGTCAGTAATTGACAAGATTTCAAATTTTTATAAAACTGAGTTCTCTAATGTTGGTAGAAGCGTCCATACTCTTGCAGTTAAAGCCACAAATAGATTTGAAGCTACTAGGGATAAAGTTCAAAAATATCTAAATGCAAAACATAGGGAAGAAATAATTTTTACTAAAAGTGCGACTGAGTCAATTAATTTAGTTGCATCATCATTCGGAAAAAAACATATTCATAAAGGAGATGAAATTTTAATTACTGAACTAGAGCACCACTCAAATTATGTTCCATGGCATTACTTAAGATCTGAAAAAGGGGCAATAATTAAATTTGCTCCAGTTAATGAAGATGGAGATGTCGAAATAAATTCAATTAAAAAATTAATAACCGATAAAACAAAAATTATTGCTATAACACACATATCAAATGTAACAGGAGCAATTTTACCTATTGCAAAAATTGTTGATCTCGCGAAAGAAAAAAATATTCCCGTTTTGATAGATGGAACCCAAGGAGCTCCACATTGTGATATAGATATGCAAAAAATCGATTGTGATTTTTATGCTATTTCATGTCATAAAATGTACGGACCAAACGGCCTTGGAATTTTATATATGAAAAAAAAATGGTTAGATGATTTACCTCCGTATCAAGGAGGAGGAGGAATGATTAATGAAGTAAAAAAAGAAGATATTACTTTTGCGGAGAAAAATACAAAATTTGAAGCTGGAACAATGCAAACCGCAGAAGTTGTTTCTTTTACAGAGTCATTAAATTTTATTGAAAAATTAGGCATTAACAATATTGCTTCACATGAAAATGAAATTTTAGAATATGGTTTAGAAAAATTAAGAAAAAATAACTCAATTAAAATTATTGGAAATCCAAAAAGCAGAGGTTCCGTTTTATGTTTTACGTTAAAAGATATTCACCCTCATGACATAGCAACTATCCTTGACGAAGACGGAGTTGCAATACGAGCTGGACATCATTGCTGTCAAATTTTACATGACAAACTTGGCATTAATGCTACTGCTAGAGCTTCTATTGGAGTTTATAACAATAAAGAAGATATAGATAAATTATCGGACGCAATTAAAAATTGCCAGAAGGTATTTCAGATTTAGATGGAACTTAAAGAGCTATATCAAGAAATAATTTTAGATCACGGGAAAAACCCTAGAAATAAAGGCAAGTGCGAAGGTTTTACTAATGATGCAAAAGCACACAATCCATTGTGTGGTGATAAAGTTCATATTTATCTAAAAGTAAATAAAGATAAACAAATTGAAAATTTAAGTTTTGAAGGAGAAGGTTGTGCAATATCTTTAGCTTCAGCATCTATTCTAACTGAAACAGTAAAGGGAAAAGATTTATCGTTTATCAAAAAAATTAGTGAAGATTTTCTAAACATGGTCAAAAACAAAACAAAGATTACTATTAATAGTTTAACTACAGATCAAATTACTACTATAGCCTCTTTGTCAGGTGTTCAAGAATTTCCAATGAGGGTCAAATGTGCAACGATGGTGTGGCATACATTACTCTCAGCAATAGAAAAAAAATGACAGACTTAAAAGAGAAAATTGTTACAGAAATTAAAAAGATTTATGATCCAGAAATACCAGTAAACATATATGAACTTGGGTTAATTTATAAAATAGACGTCAAAGATGCTAAAAAGGTAGCTATAGAAATGACCTTAACTTCACCAAATTGTCCTGTAGCCGAAAGTTTGCCTAAAATGGTTAAAGACAATATACTAAAGCTTGTTGGTGTTGATGATGTTGACTTAAAATTAGTTTGGGACCCCCCATGGACTAAAGATAAAATGTCTGAAGCAGCAAAATTAGAATTAAATTTATGAGTGAACAAATTATAAAACTAAGCCAAAATGCAGCCGAAAGAATAAAAACAATTATGTCTAAAGCTGAAGACAAAGCTATAGGAGTAAGAGTGGGTGTTAAATCAGGTGGTTGTGCTGGCATGTCATACATAATGGAATATGCGAAAGACGTAAAACCAAATGAAGAGATCATAGAAGATAAAGGTGTTAAAGTTTTAATCGATCCTAAAGCAATAATGTATTTACTTGGCACTGAAATGGATTACAAAGCTGAGAAATTTTCATCTCAATTCGTATTTAAAAACCCAAACGAAACTGAACGTTGTGGTTGCGGAGAGTCTTTTAAAATTTAACCACTGTAATACATCTCAAATTCTATTGGATGAGGCGTATGTTCAAATTTATAAATTTCTTGGAATTTTAATTCAATGTAAGCATCTATTTGATCATCTGTGAATACACCACCTTCAGTTAAGAATTTTCTATCTTCATCAAGGTTTTGCATTGCTTCTCTTAATGAACCGCAAACAGTCGGAAGTTTTTTCACTTCATCTTCCGATAGAGAGTATAAGTCATCATCAAAAGATTTGCCTGGATCAATTTTATTTTTAATACCATCAAGACCAGCCATTAACATCGAAGCAAAAGTCAAATAGGGATTTCCCGCTGCGTCTGGAAATCTTATTTCACATCTTGCAGCTTTAGGATTCATTATTACAGGTATTCTGCATGAAGCAGATCTATTTCTAGCAGAGTAAGCTAAAATAACCGGAGCTTCAAAACCTGGAATTAAACGCTTATAACTATTTGTTGTTGCGTTTGAAAATGCATTAATGGCTTTAGCGTGTTTTAATATTCCTCCGATGTAATACAAAGCCTCTTTAGAAAGACCCGCGTATTCTTTACCCATAAAAACTGGCGTGTTACCTTTCCAAATGGATTGGTGACAGTGCATTCCTGAGCCATTGTCACCTTTAACTGGCTTAGGCATGAATGTAGCTGTTTTTCCAAATGAGTGAGTGACCATTTGAACTACATATTTGTAAAGCTGAACGTTATCGGCCATGTTAGTTAAAGTTCCAAAATACATACCAAGTTCATGTTGACTAGGTGCTACTTCGTGATGGTGTTTTTCAACCTTTACACCCATATCTTTCAAAGCTTTTAAGTATTCACCTCTCATATCTTGTGCGCTATCAACTGGCGGCACTGGAAAATAACCCCCTTTAACTCCTGGTCTGTGTCCCATGTTACCATTTTCATATTTTTTTCCTGTATTATAAGGTCCTTCTGAACTATCAATGCTAAAACTTGTTTCGTTCATATCGTTTTTAAATCTGACGTCATCAAAAACAAAAAATTCAGGCTCGGGTCCAAAATAAGATTTGTCACCAATCCCTGATTTTTTTAAATATGCTTCAGCTTTTTTTGCTGTACCTCTTGGATCTCTCTCGTAAGGATCTTTTTTAACCGCATCTAAAATATCACAAAAAATATTTACTGTTGTGTGGGAGTTAAATGGATCTATAATCGGTCTTTCTAAATCTGGTTTTAAAATCATGTCAGACTCGTTAATAGCTTTCCAACCAGCTATAGATGAGCCATCAAAAAAAACTCCATTTTCCAGCATATCCTCGTCAACAATAGTTGAGTCCATTGTTAAATGTTGAAGTTTCCCTTTTGGATCGGTGAATCTTAAGTCTACAAACTCGACCTGTTTGTCTTTAATTAGCTTTAAAACGTCTTTAGAACCCATTTATGTCTCCTTAAAAATTATGTTTAATTTAAAACTGATGAAACATATATAATGTAGTTTTCTTAAAGTATAATTAAATATAAATATCAGCTATGCATAATATACATAAATACAATCTGTGCTTGAAATGAGAGAAGCTAACACAAAAGATCTTTTACTTTTAATATTACTATCAATTATTTGGGGTTCAGCTTTTTTTAACATCAAGATTGCAACTTACTCTTATGAACCTTTTACATTAGCTTTAGTGCGAGTTTTATTTGCCAGCGTTCCTTTGTTTTTACTGTGTAAGTTTAAAAAAATTAAAATTATGGCATTCAGCAATAATTGGTATTGGTATGCTCTAATTGGACTTTGTAATATAGCTATTCCATTTGTTTTAATCGCAATTGGAACTGCAAAAATTAATAGCTATTTAGCTGCAATTATGATGAGCACAACCCCTCTAAGCGGGTCAATACTTGCACATTTTTTTACAAAAGATGAAAAATTATCTTATATGAAATCATTAGGAGTTCTAATTGGTTTTAGCGGTATTATTTTATTATTTTTTGACAAAGTGATCATCAATAGTGAAAATTATTTATATGTTCTTATAACAATTCTTGGATCGACATTTTATTGTATCGGAGGACTTTTAACTTTAAAAATTAAAAATAAAGTTAATGAGAACGTAACAACTTCTACAACTCTTTGGTCAGTTATTTTTTTATTTCCATTTTCAATTTTATTTGAAACTCCTTGGAATGCTAGCCCAACAATAGAGTCCACTTTATCATTATTATACCTAGGTGTAGTTGCAACGGGGTTTGCTTGGTTAATTAGATTTAGAATATTAACTGTTAATGGTTTAGTATTTCAAACACAAGTTGCTTATTTAATACCAATATTTGGAATATTTTTTGGGTATTTTTTAATGAATGAAATAATTACATGGAAAGTAATTGCTTCACTAGTTGTAATACTTATTGGAATTTATATATTTAAAAAAAACAACAGGGGTTTTGCAAGATAAATGGAAAGCAATCAAATAGAATTAAGTTTTTTATCAATTTTTACATTAGTTACTTTTTTTATATTTTTAACTATAAGCAAATATTCTTATAAAATAAAAAAAGGTATTCTACTAGACCAAGACTTTCTAAAACCCCAAGCATTTCATAAAGCAGCAACAGGAAGAGTCGGGGGGTTAGCTGGAGCCATCTCTTTGAATATTTTTTTTATTATTTATTATTTAATTTATTCAAAAATTTTATTTGAATACTTATTTTTATGTAATCTAATGTTTATAGTTGGTTTTTTAGATGATTTAAAAATAAAGATAAGTCCATCAAAAAGACTAGCATTAATGATAATTTTTTTATTTGCCTTAATATACAGTATTCCAATTAAAATTTTAAATATTGATATTCCATTTATAAACATACTTTTGAATAATAAAATATTTTCATCTTTATTTGTTTTATTATGTTTTTTATTTATAATTAATGGAGCAAATTTAATAGATGGCTTTAACGGACTTCTCTCAATTAATTTAATAATTATTAATTCAATTTTATCTTACATAAATTTAAATAGTGGAAATATTGAATTTACAATATTTATTATTGGACAGATAATTATCTTACTATCCTTCTTATTGTTTAATTTTCCAAAAGCTAAAATATTCTTAGGTGATAGCGGAGCTTATTTGTTTGGATCTTTAACTGCTTTAAATGCAATTATAACTAATAATCTTAATCCAAATTATTCGTCGTTTTTTTTCTGCATAATACTATTTTACTTGTTTTTTGAAGTATTCTTTTCATTTTTTAGAAAAATTATTCAAAAAAAATCACCAATACATCCTGACAACAAACATCTTCATATGCTTACTTTTAAAAAAATATCTCTAATTTTTGGAAAAGATAAAGGAAATTATATTAATTCAATAATTATAAATTTCATTTACCTTTTATTGGTTCTGCCAGCTTTTTTATTTGCAAAAGATCCAATGATAAGTAGATATTGGTTTTTTTCTTTAATAATTATTTATTTAGTTATTTATTTAAGACTTTATCGTTTAACAAAAAATTAAATTGATATATAAAACAACGATTATTAAATGGGCAAGTGGCGGAATTGGTATACGCGCTGGTCTTAGAAACCAGTGCCGCAAGGCTTAAGAGTTCGAGTCTCTTCTTGCCCACCATAAAATTATGAAAGTAGAAATTAAATCAAAAAAAGGTCTTAGAACAATTTTATCAGTTATAGTTGATAAAAAAAGTATTCAGACAAAAATGAATGAAAAGTTAACTGAACTTCAAAAAGAAGTCTCTTTAAAAGGATTTAGACCAGGAAAAGTTCCTTCAGCAGTTATCAAAAGTCAATTTGGTAAATCTATTTATGGTGAAGTAGTAGACAACATTTTAAGAGAAACTAGCTCCAAAGCAATAAATGAAAAAAAACTTAAAGTTGCGGGTCAACCTAAAATTGATCTTAAACAATTTGGTGAAGGAAAAGATTTAAATTATGAACTTCAAATTGATTGTTTGCCTGATGTGTCTTTAAAAAGTTTTGATAAATTTAAAGCTACAGAATTTAAAGTTAAAATTGAGGATAAAGTCATAGATCAGAAACTAAAAGAAATAGCAGATCAAAATAAACAGTTTGTAGACAAAAATGAAAAAGAAAAGGCTATTATAGGCGATCAAGTTATTTTTGATTATTCCGCATCAATTGATGGAAATAAATTTGAAGGAAGCGAAGGTAAAGGTGTGCAAATCGAATTAGGTAAAGATCTATTTTTAAAAGGTTTTGATGAGCAATTAGTTGGAGTGAAAAAAGGAGAAAAAAAATTACTCGATGCTGTATTACCTGCTAATCATCCAAAAAAAGAATTAGCAAACAAAAAAACAAACTTTGAATGCAAAATTTTGAATATTAAAACATCAAAAGAAAGTAAAATTGATGATGAGTTTGCTAAAATGATGGGAGCAAAAGATGTTAAAGATTTAAAAAATTTAATCGAAAAACAAATATTAAGTCAATATTCTCAAGCATTAAACTCAATAACTAAAAAAGAAATTTTAGATCAAATAGAAAAATATCATACAGTTGATTTGCCTCAAAATTTAATTGATCAGGAAATTTCAATTATGACACAAAATCTTAAATTAGAGGATAAAGAAAAACATAAATCAAATAATGAAAAATTGGCAAAATCTAGAATCAAATTAGGATTATTATTAAATGAATATGGAGAAAAAAATAATCTAAAAGTCTCAGATGATGAGGTAAGAGCTGAAATACAAAAACAAATAAAAGGTATGCCAGGGCAAGAAAAAATGGTTCTTGAATATTATCAAAAAAACCCAAGTGCTTCCCAAAGTTTGAAAGTCTCCATCTACGAAGAAAAAATTATTGATTTAGTAAAATCAAAAATAAATCTCAATTTAAAAGAAATCAATACCAAAGAAGCAGAAAAAATAATTACAGAATTTAATAAACTTAATTCAAAGGAAATTAATACTACTAAAGCTAAACCAGCTGTTAAAAACAAACCTAAATCAAAAAAAATTAGTAAAAAGTAACCAATAGTTGTATAAACCAAATATGAGTCGGGAATTTGAAGAAAAAATGAATAGCCTAATTCCTATGGTTGTTGAACAAACAAGTAAAGGAGAAAGAGCTTACGATATTTTTTCTAGGCTTTTAAAGGAAAGAATAGTCTTTTTAGTTGGTCCTGTTAATGATGCTGTAGCATCTTTAGTTACTGCACAGTTATTGTTTTTGGAGTCTGAAAATCCAAAAAAAGAAATAAACTTTTACATTAATAGTCCAGGCGGTTTAGTTACAGCAGGTTTAGGAATTTATGATACAATGCAATATATCAATTCACCTGTATCAACATTATGTATCGGTCAAGCTTCTTCTATGGGGTCATTTCTTTTAGCTGCAGGCGAGAAAGGAAAAAGATATTCTCTACCTAATTCAAGAATTATGGTCCACCAACCTTCAGCTGGATTTCAAGGGCAAGCAACTGATATTCAGATTCATGCTAAGGAAATTTTATCCTTAAAAGAAAGATTAAACAAAATATATTCAAAACACACAGGCAAAAGCGTAGATGAAATTTCCAAGGCTTTAGAACGAGATAACTTTATGACTGCTGACGAGGCTAAGAAATTTGGCCTCATAGACTCTGTTGTAGAAAAAAGAAAATAACACACAATATATAGATAATTATACAACTTCAACTTGCTAACTAATTAGCAGGGATTTATAATATTTGTATTGATTCGATATGACTGAAAAAAATAATAAAAATATTTTATACTGTTCTTTCTGCGGTAAAAGCCAACATGAAGTTAGAAAACTTATAGCTGGTCCTACAGTTTTTATTTGTGACGAGTGTGTTGAGCTTTGTATGGATATAATTAAAGAAGAGAATAAAAGTTCACTAGTAAAACACCAAGATGGAGTTCCTTCTCCTAAGGAGATTTGTAACGTTTTGGATGAATATGTAATAGGTCAAAGATTTGCTAAAGAAATTTTATCAGTCGCAGTTCATAATCATTATAAAAGATTAAATCATGAAACAAAAAATAATAAAGATATTGAATTATCTAAATCAAATATACTTTTAGTTGGACCCACAGGCTGTGGTAAGACTTTACTAGCCCAAACTTTAGCAAGAATTTTAGATGTACCGTTTACAATGGCAGACGCAACCACATTGACTGAAGCAGGATATGTTGGAGAAGATGTTGAGAATATAATTTTAAAATTATTACAAGCTGCAGATTACAATGTTGAAAAAGCTCAAAGAGGAATAGTTTATATTGATGAAGTTGATAAAATAAGTAGAAAATCCGAAAATCCATCCATCACCAGAGATGTTTCTGGAGAGGGTGTTCAGCAAGCGTTATTAAAGATAATGGAAGGAACGGTTGCGAGCGTTCCACCACAAGGCGGTAGAAAACATCCCCAACAAGAGTTTTTGCAAGTCGATACTACAAATATTTTATTTATATGTGGAGGTGCTTTTGCGGGATTAGATAAATTAATTGATAGTAGAGGAAAAGGAAGTTCAATAGGTTTTGGAGCCAAAGTTAAAAATTATCAAGAACAACCATTATCCGAAATTATGAAACTATTGGAACCAGAAGACTTAATTAAATACGGATTAATACCAGAGTTTATTGGGAGAATGCCAATTATAGCCACCTTAGATGATTTAGATGAAAAATCTTTAGTAAAAATTCTAAAAGAACCCAAGAATTCTTTAATCAAACAGTATCAAAGGTTATTTGAATTTGAAGAGGTAGAATTAAAATTTCAAGATGATGCTATTTTAGAGATAGCGAAAAAAGCTATTAACAAAAAAACAGGCGCCAGAGGATTGAGGTCTATTCTTGAAAATATTTTATTAAAAACAATGTTTGAGCTACCAGATATGGAAAATGTGATTAAAGTTACAGTTGATAGCGCAACAGTGACGGGTAATTCAGAGCCCATTGTCACATATGGTAAAAAAACATCAACATCAGTAGCTTAATTTAAGATTTGTTTCTTGAAATTATTTTTTTAATAGCCATATTATCTTCTTATGAAGACTACTTATCTCAAACCAGTATTACCCCTTAGAGACATAGTTATATTTCCAGCGATGGTGGTGCCGCTTTTCGTTGGGAGAGAAAAATCTATAAAAGCATTACAAGAAGTAATGAAAACAGATAAGTCTATTGTTTTAATTACACAGAAAAATTCTGAAATCGACGATCCAATTAGCAAAGACCTCTACCAATACGGTTGTTTAAGCAAGGTTTTACAACTATTAAAACTTCCAGATGGTACTGTAAAAGTTTTAGTTGAAGGTGAAAAAAGAATTAAAATTTTAAAATACCAAGATAAAAGCAGCAATTATTTAACTTGTGAAGTCGAAATTGCTGATGATCAAAATTTATCAAAAGAGTTGGAACCTTTGGCTTTAGGATTAATTAAAAAATTTGACAGGCTGCAAGTTTTAAGCAAAAAAGATCTAACAGAAGGTTCAAATAGTTTTAAAAATTTAAAAGATCCTTCACAAATAGCCAATAATATTTCATCTAATTTAAATATACAAATATTTGAAAAACAAGAATTATTGGAAACACTTGACCTTAAAAAAAGGTTAGAAAAAATTCATCACTTAATTGAAAAAGAAACCAGCGTACTTTCAGTTGAAAAAAAAATTCGTGGACGAGTAAAGAACCAAATGGAGAAAACACAAAGAGAATATTATTTAAATGAGCAATTAAAAGCTATTCAGAAAGAATTGGGTGAAATAGATGAAGGTAAAGATGAATTAACTTCACTTGCAAAAGCTATTTCTGATGCAAAAATGCCTAAGCTAGCTAAAGAAAAATGTTTATCAGAGTTAAAAAAATTAAAATCTATGAGTCCAATGTCAGCAGAAGCTACAGTTGTAAGAAATTATTTAGACTGGATGACAGAACTACCTTGGTCAAATAAATCTAAAATAACCGCAAATTTAAATAACGCCCAAAAAATTCTTGATGAAGATCACTATGGTTTAGAAAAAGTAAAAGAAAGAATTATAGAATTTTTAGCTGTTCAAAAAAGAATGCAAAAAATGAAAGGCCCTATATTATGCTTAGTTGGCCCACCAGGTGTAGGAAAAACTTCTTTAGGAAAATCAATCGCAAAAGCAACTAACAGGAAGTTTATCAGAATTTCACTGGGTGGAATTAGAGACGAAGCAGAAATAAGAGGTCATAGAAGAACTTATATTGGCTCACTACCTGGAAAAATTATTCAAATGATGAAAAAAGCTGGAACAAAAAATCCTCTATTTTTATTAGATGAAATAGATAAGGTTGGAAATGATTATAGAGGAGATCCTTCATCAGCTTTATTAGAGGCACTAGATCCAGAGCAAAATAAGGAATTTAATGATCACTACCTAGAAGTTGATTATGATTTATCAGATGTAATGTTTGTTACTACTGCTAATACTCTAAATATTTTACCACCGCTATTAGATAGAATGGAGGTAATTAGGCTATCAGGATATACAGAAGATGAAAAAGTTAATATTTCTCAAAAATACTTAATACCCAATCAAAGTAAAAATAATGGCTTAAAAAAAGATGAGTGGAAAATTGACGAAAATATTAATAGAGAAATTATTAGACATTATACTAGAGAGTCAGGTGTTAGAAATCTTGAGAGAGAAATTTCTAAAATAGCGCGAAAGTTAGTTAAAAAAATTGACAATAATGAAAAAGTCAACAACCCGATAAACG
>Ga0222718_10003297_pt1 | contig 13911 bp, 24 predicted proteins | sample C33_27DmetaG_FD_165045 | JGI IMG/M metagenome (GOLD analysis project Ga0222718, IMG submission 165045) | Estuarine water microbial communities from San Francisco Bay, California, United States - C33_27D | ecosystem: Environmental > Aquatic > Marine > Unclassified | place: USA: California... | reverse complement strand
CTCCCTAACCTCCCTAATTAACTCCTCGTATTCCATTCTCCTTGGAATATTACACCACACACCCCCCCACTTAGGCGTCATCGGGAAGCACTTCATCAACTTCACACATACGTTCATCATCGTTAAAAGAATAACCATCCATACACTGAACAAAGTCACAATTTAAGTCCTCACCAACCTCATACATAGCATTATCGTATCTCCCCTGACAAATGTCACCTGACTTCTTCTGTCCTATGGGAGAACACACAGCATTTTCATCTAATTTATATCCAGTATTACATTTGGTGAATCTACATTTAAGATCCTTGTCCAGGGCATACTCCGCATTCTCATCATCACCTTCACATGGGTCACCATTCTTTTTGCCTAAATATAAATATATACCGGCGCCACCGAATACACTCGATATAGAACACATCACACATAACATTATCAATATAATTATGGTGGTATTGTCTGAATCACCGCGTGCCATTATTATAGTAATTAGATTTTTTTACAATTTACCGTTACCGTCACCGGATATCCAATATGTGGGCTCTCGGTCGGCTTTTGTTGTACATGGAGTTGGTCGGTACGCTCGAGATGATGGTGTTACCGTCCCCTGAGATGGAGACGCTTTGACCGAACTGTTCCAACCTCTCCGCGTCTGAGGCCCCGATCTTTGCTCGTTGCGGCCACGAATCATCCGAACGGGTATAGATGTAAGTAGCACCCACGCGACCGGTGGCGTCGTTCGTATCCCAAGGTGCTCCAACGATGGCGGTGTTACCATCACTGGAGATGGAGACGCTGCTACCGAAACCACTCTGTACATTGATACTCGTGTCCTGGAGCTTTGCTCGTTCAAGCCATGAATCACCTGAACGCGTGAAAATGTAAGCAGCAAGGGGCCCACTGGGGTGTTTAGGGTTGAAACCTCTGGACACAATGACGGTGTTACCGTCCCCAGAGATGGAGACGCTGTTACCGAACATGTCACCGTTCGTTCCGTACAGCTGACCGATCGAGTTTTGTCCGACCACCCCCCCGTCCACTTTGTCTGAGGCCTGGATCTTCCGTTGTTGGGACCACGAATCACCTGAACGGGTGAAGATGTAGGCCGACCCCGCGGTGCCGCCGACGCCAGCTTGCGGCGCCCCCACGATGACAGTCTTACCGTCCACAGAGATGGAGACGCTGTTACCGAATCTATCCAACGGCTGTGCGTCTGAGGCCTGGATCCTCCGTTGTTTGGACCATGAATTACCTGAACGGGTGAAGATGTAGGCCGACCCCGCGCCGCCACCGTTGTACGCGGACGGCGCCCCCACGATGACGGTGTTACCGTCCCCAGATATGGAGACACTCGAACCGAAATGCATCGCACGGTCGCTAGGCTTAGGGTGCGGAATCTTCGCTTGTTGAGTCCAGATATTATGGTTGCGGATGAATATATAGGCACCATTCTTCTCTACGTCTACACTTTGTGAGACCGCCCCCACGATGATGGTGTTACCATCCTCTGAGATGGAGACGCTGGCACCGAAAACACCATTTCTGATGCCATCCGAGGGAACGAGTTTGAAATCTTTGCGCCACGAATCACCCGAACGAGCAAAGATCCAGGCTGCGCCAATACCCTGTCCGGACCCGTCGCCGCTGACGATGGTGGTGTTACCGTCCCCAGAGATGGAGACGCTCCAACCGAACAAAGGGTTTTTGTTTTCATGATCCCAGGGATAGATCTTTACCTCTTTGGCTCTTCCAAGGAAGTCATCTTCAGCCTCAGCTGCAGCCGCAGCTGCAGCCAGTTCCGCTTCGAGAGCCTCAGCCGCAGCTTTCCGTCCCATTTCAGCTTCTAGAGCCAAAACTGCAGCGTTCGCCTCGGCCTCAGCCTCTTCAATAGCCAAACGCGCAGCTTCCAGTCTAGCTTCAGCTGCAGCCAGTTCCACTTCGTAAGCCTCTGTTGCAGCGTTCGCCTCGGCCTCAGCCTCTTCGAGAGCCAAAGATGTAGCTTCATGTCTAGCTTCAGCTGCAGTCAGTTCCACTTTAAGAGCCTCAGATACAATGTTTCCCTCAGCCTTAGCTTCTTCGATAGCCAAACGTGCAGCTTCCAGTCTAGCTTCAGCTGCAGTCAGTTCCGTCACAGCCTGGGCCTTCACCTCATCACTCACAAGTTTTTCTTGCTGAAGAGCACTCTTCTTAACCTCCAATTCCTTGCGAGCCAATTCCAATTCAGTTTTAGCCTCCTCCTCTGCAATAAAAACACATGTACCATTTTCATTTATTTCAAAGCCCGGAGCACATGTAGCAAATCTACATTCAAGATTCTCATCCAATGTATATTTAGCATTTGGATCGTCTCCTGTGCAAGTGTCACCTTCTTGGTCTCTCATTTTATAGACATACAGACCACCACCTATAACAAAAATCATACACACGATCAAAATGATGATGACGACAGCTGCAGCCATATTTACTTAATGTGAGGTTTTTTATCGCTCGATCGACCCGAAGTCGTCCGACCCCAAAACTACCCCGCGCTCATCCGCCATTTTCAATAACCAATCGAGAGGCTCGTCGCCCTCGACCGGGTTCGTCACCTCTCTCTTGCGCCACTCCCGCGGGCCTTCCAGAGCCAGCGCGCGCGCTCGCGCGTCGGCATCCATGTTCTTCGTGATCCACTTCGCGAGCGTGCTGCTACCGAAGCCGTACCCCCCCGGGAGCTCCATGTAGTCCTTAGTCTGGTTCTCCGGCTCGGGTCCCCAATGTTTGGGAAATTCACGCCGGCGCCCTGTGAAAGGAGACACGAGGTTATTCATCCACGGCGACTTTCGATGCCGAGACTTGATGTACGCGTACCGGTCCTTCCGCGTCCCCGTCGACTCGTTAAATAGCGGCGACCCACCCGGGTACACCGTGTCCGGTGGGTCGCCGTATCTGTTCAGACCCCGGTAGTCGAGCCACTTGTCGATCAGGCGCTTCTCCCTCGTCGTCGCCGGCCGTGCGTTTCTCTCCGCCGCCGCCTCCGCCTCCGCTCTCAGCCGTCGCACCATTTCCTCTTCGAGAGCCAAAACTGCATCTTCCTGTCTAGCTTCGGCTGCAGCTAGATCCGCCACAGCCTGGGCCTTCACCTCATCATTCATAAGGTTTTCTTGCTGAAGAGCACTCTTCTTAACCTCCAATTCCTCACGAGCCAATTCCAGTTCAGCTTTAGCCTCCTCCTCTGCAATAAAAACACACGTACCATTTTCATTTATTTCAAAGCCCGGAGCACATGTAGCAAATTTACATTCAAGTTTCTCATCCAATGTATATTTAGCATTTGGGTCGTCGCCTGTGCAAATGTCACCCTCTTGGTCTCTCATTTTATATACATACAGACCACCTATGATAAAAATCATACACACGATCAAAATGATGACAGTTGGATTCATATTTACTTAATGTGACGATTTTTTTCATTACATACACTAAATGAACAGACCAGCTATTAATGTTGCTATCGAAGCTCTCGTCATAGGTGTGATGAATGCCACCCTCATCTACGGTATCAACAAGTTTGACCCAACCCTAGAGTCCCCCGTTCTCCACCTCATCGCCGGTGCCCTCATCCACATCATCTTCGAATATACTGGGGGTAATAAGTGGTGGTGTAAGACAACTTACTAAGCCAGACCAAACATCACCGAAGAATATCCCTAGCCATATACAAGTCATCCAATTCGTCATTCATTTCCTGAATGAGTTCCCGATTTACAAGATTTGTTCGTCGAATGTAACTCTTGTAAAAAGCCCTCTCATCTCTAATCACACCCCCCTTCTCACGAAGTTCCTCAATTGTGAATCGTCGAAGAGGCACATTTAACATCCGAGACATCTCCTTGACAGCATCCCTCTTTACAGCTTTAGTGATGTTCTTCCTGATTTTAGTCTTCTTCAAACGATCCTGAACCTGCTTGATCTTCATAATAATTTCATCATAGTCCAGCAAGTCATTTTGGTCAGGAAGCTGTAATTGAACCGCTTGGAACGGGGGAATCACTGGAAGACTCCTAGAATCGGTCACGGGTGGATTTTGATTGTTGAGAATCTCAATACGTTCTTGGTAAAGCATCTCCATTTCACGAACATTATATCCGAGACGATTAACAGTCTCTGCAGCATTGGACATTCCGTCATGAACACCCTTCATGAGGTCGCACATTTTCAAGTAACTCCCCTCTGGAATTGACTTGGAAATGGTATCGAGTTCGGCCATGAGGTCTCGGAGGTCTTCCATTTTTTCAAGTTAAATTAACTATAATTTCTTGTACTTAGGTTTTTTTTGACGCATTTTAGAAGATTCTAAAATCTTCTTCTGTAGATTGTTCGTTAAATTGTATCCAGTCAAATTTTTGAAGAGTTCCTTGTTTCCATTCATAGCAGCTGCACGAGCCTGTGTCGCCGATGGAGCACCATTTGGGCGTTTTATATACTCACGTTTAAATGGTCGTTCGTTATTCGCTACAGTCGAGCGTAGAAAATTAAAGGCATTCTTCCGATTTTCACCCACCACCATAACAGAATTAGGTCCAAAGTTTTTTACGATGTTGGTGATGCTCCGGTTCTTCGCGGAAGACATAAAGGTTACACCCGGAAACCAACCCCTCAGAATGCGCAACTTGTTCGCTACAGAAAGGGGGTTCTTCATAGTACCCGTGGAATGTGAAACAATCACGACTGGTTTCTTATTCATGTTCCGAGCCTTCCTGACAATATCCTCGATCATCATCTTATGACCCAAATGTGGTGGATTGAATCGACCATATGTAAAGACAACGTCCATTTATATACGAATAGTTTTTAAATCACACGTCATCTAACTTTTCTATAGCATCTTGAAGCCACCCGATCTGTTGTGTAATTGTTTCCCTGTACCTTTTCCGGAATTCATTCTCATGAAGTAAATATCGATTAAATATTCTACGTTTTACTTCTGGAGTTAATGCCTCCCACTCGGCGTCGTTCAATTGCATTATTCCACAGTACTCATATTGTGCATCAAGTTTTACACGCTTCGTCATTCGAACAAGATTTTTATAATCAGTACGTTCCTTTTGTAAATAATCAATCTGTCCTTGAAGGAAATTATAATCCGCATCAATAGCCTTATCGTAAAGTGTCTCGAAAAACAAAGGACCCTCCCCTCTTCTCATCTCCCCATAATCAAAAAGATATACCGGATCCGTTCTCGAGGCGTACGCATTCTTTAGGTGATTACAAATCTCCAAATATTGACCATCCCCAAACTTATCAGAGTTTTGGTCTATTATTTGCATAACTTTTAACAAATCATCCATCTTAAACACAAGACGTCTCTATTGTCTAAGTATTTTTTTCAAATACTATTTAAGGTAATGTATAAAACATCTTATGACAAGTCTGAATGTCAAATCGGTGTAATACATATTGGCTATGGTGCCTTTCACAGAGCACATCAGGCTGTATACCTAGACGACTACATGGAAAAAACTGGTGACCTCCGTTGGGGTATTGTCGCCGTCAATCTGAGGAATGAAGGATTCCGAGAAATAGAAGACTATGTTTTGAAAACACCCTCACAATGTAGGTTGGTGAGGTCTCATCTAGATTACGTAGATTGGACACAGAGTAGAGCAATTGCCAAACACTTACTCACACTTCCCAGTGTTCATCTCATATCTATCACTGTTACAGAAAGTGGGTATTCTCCAGGATCTCCTCTATTTGAATATCTCGCGTGTGGTCTCAGAAACAGAAACTCACCCATCACAATCATGTGCTGTGACAATATTCGCCAAAATGGTCTTGTCCTCGAAACACAATTCTTAGCCTACCTCTACCAAACAAACCAACATGAACTGGCAATATGGGTCAAGGAAAATGTCAAGTTTCCATCGTGTATGGTAGATAGAATTACACCCAGAACAACAGAATTTTTGAAAGAAGAAATTGAAGAAATGTTTCCAGGTTATGGTAATAATCCCGTCCAAACGGAAGAGTATTCCCAGTGGGTCATCGAAGATAATTTTGCTTCCGCCTTCCCAGACCTATCCCTAGTGGGTGCCACGGTGACTTCAAACCTCGAACCCTACGAAGAAACAAAAATACGTATCCTCAATGGGGGACATACATCTCTCGCATATCTCGGAGCCCTCGCAGGATACTCCACATTTGATCAAGTGATGGCGAATTCGGTGCATCGAGAACATTTTAGAAAACTTCAAACAGAAGAAATTGTTCCATCCATAGAAAGTGAAGTTCCCTTCGATCTATATGATTACATGGAACAGGTTGAAGAAAGAATTTCAAGTGAATCTAATGGCGATAGCTTGGATAGAATCTGTATGGATGGATTCACAAAGTTTCACACTTTCGTCGTTCCATCACTGCGTCGATGCTTGGAACAGGGGAAGAGACCAATTCACACATATAAAAGTATCGCAGCGTGGTACATATATGCAAGAAGGTTTGGTCGGGGGTGCACGAAGATAAAGTATAGCGAACCCAATTGGGTCCTCCTAGAACCACTCCTCAGAGATAATCGAGTCGATGACTTTGTCTCAAATGAGAGATTGTGGGGGGACATTCCAAAAAAATACATCACATTTACAAGAGATCTAAAGACTATTCTACTCTCACAAACGTACGAAAAAGAAATTGACCTCCTTGGTTAGTCATAGTTGGGAATGTCTTCCACCACAGGCTTCACGAAGGTCATTGGAAGTTCAACACAAGCACCGGAGACACCCCCATCAGTCTCTTCGAATGCCCCATATTCGAACCTTCGCCGCCATTCAATAGCCCGTTGCCCCCTTTGAATGAGACTCAGAGCGTCTTCGAAACCCGGCGTCTGAGAAAACTCGCACCACGCATAGTCGGCACCACCACCACTCATCGACAACTGGACGTCTTCGATAAACTGATTCTTGAGCTTCGGGAACCAATGAGCATAGAACGCTTCAGCATCGGGGATGTCAAGGCCAGCCAAACGAAGCCCCTCGACGTTTCTGGTATTTTGACGACAGACCCGGTTCAGGTGGCACTTCTGATCCCATGGAACATCTTCAGTGATATAGGCATTCACACAGATCGCGTGGTACTTCTCGGGAACCTCACCCTCTAGGTTCTCAAGATCCGAAAGCCACTCTTTGTACCGTTGATCAGCTTCCATCGCTTCTTCCACGTGGCGGAGGTACTCCTTGAACTCGTCCACAGACTCATAGAGCCTTTCCATCTTCTCTTGCTCAGCCACCTCCGCCACCCGTACCGATGGTGGTTGACGCTTCCAAACCGCCTTCAACTCGTTGCACAATTCCAGATAGGCACCATCGGGAAGTTTGTCGGCGTTGGCGTCGACGAGGGACATTATTTTTGAAAGAGACATTTTCAAAATGAAGATAAAATTATCTTTTCTCCGCAACACTTAGGCATGGAAAGTCTTCAAAAAATCAACACACTCATTGAAGAACTTCCAATTGAAAATGAATGGGTCTATATACAGATTTGCAATGAAATGAAAAAAGTACATCTTAAATTACAAGAACTCCAAGGCAAAGTCAAAACAACGGCTACATTAGATCCATCCGCACCGCCCTGTACGACCGCTTAGCCAGAGTCCCCCAGTGCATAAGCCATGATAGGTCTTCATATCCCACACTCTGAGAAAATTCATGATATGCTGATGCAGCCAACTCCGCAGTGACCCGCAAATCCTCCCTCAATCGTTCAGTCTGTTCCATCTCTCTTTTCAGATAGTTTTCATAAATTGTGTGTTCATCTTCAGTTGCAACTTCGAACACCTTTGCTCGGAGCTCCGCAATCGTATAGTCCTCGAGGTATTCCCCATGCGCAGCGGCAACTTCACGGAGAGCGTCCAGTTTGAGAGCTGGTGTAATCACAGTTCGTTTTTGATTGCGGTCATAATCCCTATCTATCTGATCAAACATACACATCGTCATAATCCACTGATAACACCTGTCAATGCAATTTCGATCTATTACAATCTCTCGTTCGGTAGATTCTGGTATTACACGTAACATGTTTTCAGATCCATGGAGGTTCTTCATAAGAGAGCATATCCTTAGATAGTCTCCTTCGGGAATTGAAGTCGAGTTTTTATCTATGAGACTCATAAGTTCTTGAACAGACATTCTTATATTTTACATTACAAAATAGTACTTAGGTCTGTAAAAGATTTAGAACTCTTTTTACATCGATTCTCAAAATTTCGCAACTCCTCGAAGAGATGACTAATGTCATCATTCTTATCAAAGGAATCCTCAACTTTTTCAATAAGCGTCATGATTTTATAGTACATCTCATCATCTTCCCCTTTCTCTATTATGAAGGATAACAATCTCTTAGACTTCATAAGGAGAGTTTGAATATTTTCTCGACGCTCATGAGAAATTCGTCCAATCTGAATATATATATTTTCATCACATTCATTTACAGCTTCAATAATGTTCATTGATCTTGAAACAAGTTTCGGGGTAAAGAAATCGGTAATCGAGTGTAGGAATTTTTGCATTTTTTGGGAGCTGGTGGGGCTTCAATTGGTTCAGTGCAGTAGAGAACTTCTTCCCAAATGACACGCTGAACGTCCGAACAAAGCTGAGCTGTCGCTTGACAGAACGCAATTCGGTATTCGTCAGTCACAAGTGGGATAAGGTATTCTTTCATTCTTCGTGAATTTCAGCTGTTTCCTGATTACTTAGGTTTCGTTTGAGCTTCATGTATTCCAATTGTAAATCGAGATAGATACGGAATGGAGCATCCCATAATGCCATCTTAAACCATTTATACGTTGAACTCATGTAACCAGGTCCCATTGAAGCCATGGTATTATAAAACGTTTCACAAATCATTTTTATAATACTAGGTTTTTTCTTTTATATAGATTTACAGCACGCATCCCTGAGAGATATCCTTGGTTTTATCGACACATGCAGTCACCCAACCTTCGGCACTTGAATCGTATGAGTAATCGTCACCAAATTTATAGGCACGGCATGGCTTTTCCTCAGTTTCACCTTGGTTTTTGTAGGCTACTGACAAAAATTCACCATCAGTTGTATCATCAATTGTCCCCATCTCACCCAAACAATCCTGAATATTTTCAACTCCATCGGTACCGTATTGTGTGTAATCGTTACCGAAGTTACCGGATAACACATAGGCACCTACCTCACCATTCTCAACATTTACCAAACCAGAACCAGAAATATCTGTGACAGTTTCAGAAGATTTCATTGTACCATCCACAATTCCAAAAAACATTTCCACCCCTGATGTTGTCATATAAGACATCACATAGTTCTCACCAATGCTCGTAAATTTAATCTTATATTGTTCGGTCGTGGGTGTAGTTCCACTGTAACCAAATCCACCGGAACTATACTTGATGTATCTTTCCATCGTAGGTGAGTATAAATAATAAGTATTTGATTGATCTGTAATGGGTCTAAATTCCACCATCATATCTTCATTGCGAAGACCGGATGTGACAATATCGAAAGTTGCAGGTACGTCATCAGTCGAAAATTTAGGAACAATCACCACTGGTACCGGCTTCTTCGAAACAATAAACTTCTTACCCTTGAGGGGGTGGGTTCGAATCACTTCCATATCTTCTTGTAGAGCCTGCTCTTCTGGTGTTAAGGCTGGTTCCGACTCTGGAGCTGGAGCTGGAGCTGGCTCTGGCTCTGGCTCTGGCTCTGGCTCTCGAATCATGAACCAATACACACCACCACCGATAAGGACAAGTAATAATATGAGAACAATAATCACAATTGGACTCATCGTTTATAATATATTACGATATTTTTTTCGTGAAATATAGTAGAATGTCACTTGACGACATACCTAAAAAGGTTCAGTACGTGGTTGTTGATTCCAATTTCGTGAATGGTACAAATAATATATTTTCCCTAGACCTCACACTCAAATCCAATACACACGTTGAAGATATGAGTAGGGTAATGGGAATCAAGATGGTAGACTTTTACATCACACAGGTTGGTGACCCAAATCCAACCAGTGACACTCAACCAAGTGATATAGCTAAATTTGTTGATATTGTTTGTCCAGATATTCCAAAAGTTGCTCAAATATTGGATGAACGACACGGACAGATTTTAGCAAGAGTCCCATTAGAAAGACATTTTAATCATTCGTCACATACAGTCCTCCGTGATAAACAGTGGAAACGTTTCCAACAAAATACAAATTACTTCAATCCTATATCTATCAAAAAATTAAACTTCAACATCTACGAACAACAAGATGATGGAGATTATGTGACTCTTCAACCAGATTCGAAATGGTATATGATTCTTGAGATTACCACAGTGAATGTAAAGGAGAAACCAAAGGACCGAGAACTTCAGATCCTAATGGCTTTGGAAAAACTTTTGAAAAAAATAGACACCCTCAACCATAATGTTCAAAAGTTACCAGATAAACCCCCAGATGAAAAACCTAAAAAATATTCCTTTGGACTTTTGGTCGCTGTTCTGGCGTCTCTCCTGGGTGGATTCATTTGGTGGGTAAATAAAACTTCTACATAGGGAGATATCTGTAACCCAATAATTCCCAAATTTCTTTGATTTTGTTAATGGGTAACTAATCTTTAAATGCACTATCACCATAAAGGTCTTCCAATGTTTCGAGAATGTCCTGTACATCCTTGAGAGATGACTTGGTGGAACGAAGATTCCACTCTGTCAGTGTTTTGATTTTCTTCTGTGCATTCTTATATTTTTCAACCTGTTTCCGTAACTTCATAAGCTCTGGTTCTGTGTTAGTACTAATGGGTCGAATAATAGAACGCTTCTTGTTTTGGGTATTATATATCGGAATGGGTCTAATACAAATTGTCGTCATATATCATGTAACACGGTTTATCTTTATGCAGTGACTACCTTTTTCTTAGCGGGTGCTTTCTTAACGGGTGCGGGTGTGGGCGCAGTAGTGGTAGATTCTTTCGAAACACACTTGCAAGCTGGACCAGTGGCACCCTTTGGACCGGCTGGACCGGCTGGACCGGCTGGACCAGTGGCACCCTTTGGACCGGCTGGGCCGGCTGGACCGGCACCCTGGGTAGAACCACCACACGTGTCAATTATGTTGAGGAGAAGACTGTAGAGACGAGTCTTGTCGAGACGGGTGCGCTTGAGTTCAGTTTCAATCTCTGTGCGTAGAGAATCCATTGTAGTATATATAAAAGAAAGATTATCTTTATATTAAATGATCGTGATCGGACCGGCACTCAATACTGGTATCGGTCATCACGCACAAAAATATACCAACCTGTTTCTTCCAGACTCTGGATACTACATATACGGATCTAAACTTCCCGAGTCTGATCATGGTCTGGTTTTCATGCTCCCCATCAAAGAACATGTAGAATACCTAAAGTATGCAAGAACCCGAATTAAGAATCTCGCATGTATGACGGTTTGTGAAACTGAGACAGTTCATGAGGATTACGGTCTCATCATGAAAGAATTTAAGAAGGTTGCAGTGCCCAGTGCGTTTTGTAAGAAGGTTTTTTCTAGACAATTTCCTGAGAATGAATTCTACATCATTCACGCACACATTCCAAAACCGAAAGAAAAACCATATACATTCTACCACATTGGGAACATCATGGATCCACGAAAAAAGTTCAAGGAAATTCTACAAGCTTTCGTGAGACTCAACGAACCAAATACACGACTCCTCGTAAAGGCGACATGTAATCAAAACGTAGAAATCAAACTACCCAGGGTTGAAGTTATTAACGGTGTCATCTCAAATGAGGAGATGGATAAAATTCACCACACTTCAGATTGTTACGTCAGCTTTTCACATTCAGAGGGGGTTGGGATGGGTGCCGTCGAAGCTGCACTAAGGGATAAACCCGTGATTATAACAAACTACGGGGGAGCTCCGGAATACGTAAAGACACCCTATACAATTGACTGTGAACTTCAAGAGTTGCCACAAGACGATTTCCTCTTCAAAAAGGGAATGATCTGGGGTAATCCAAACTTTGATCAACTCTTGGAATTCATGAGACACGCCTACGACAATCGTGTCCGTCACATGGATCACGAACACACCAAAAAAATAGTTGGAAGGGAGAATGTCCTAAAAGAGTTCATCTTGAATGTAGTTGGTGGCGAGAACGATGATACCGACGAGGATCGTGCCACTCATCATTGAATCCTTCTGAGCGATGATGGTCATAACGAGATCATCCAAAACTTGGATACCGGTCGGTTTTTTTACGATGCGGGGTATGAGCGTACTGATAGTGAGGTAAAGTGCCATCGCTATTATTACAGGTCTAAGACTCTCCTGATCTAACATTGTCTTTCTATTACTCACTTATTTTAATTTGAGATACATCAACCTTTGTCCCAATCGTAGCATTCTTCACACTATGCTTTTTGCAGTAATCTCCACACACCGCCTTGAAAGAACATGGCTTCCCAGACATCGTTAGAGCACAACAAATTTTCTTAGACGTTCTCTGCTCAGTCACAACTTCTGGGGTTTTTTCTAAAACTATAATCTTTCGTGTATCCTTTTTGTGTTGGTGTTTCATATAGGACATCTTCAATTTCCAAGTCGCATCCGCTAAATTGTAACATTTGTCATCTGGCTCACTAAGACGGTACATAGTAACCGCATTACTGAGACATTCTTCCCAAAGGGCGTTACGAACAACTTCCATTTTTTTAAGATACTTTTTACTTTTTATTTAGCGACTTAGGTTTTCAAGCTTCACCTCCAATTTCCGCGAGATAAATATCAACCTGTCCCGCAAATTCTGGACACGTTTCTGTTGTCTTTTTTGTGATAGCATCTTGTACATTAATCACGTGTTCCTTGAACTTCTTAACATCTATACCCGTCGCATTATGGATTTGAGTTTCTGTAGCGATGTCTTTGAGTGCATACAGGTATGCTGCTGCGTAGTTTGCATGGAGGATTGCAACGACTGGAGACTTGTCCTGCTGTGCCGCTGTGGCGTAACGAGCTGACTGACGAACAAGTTTCTCAATCGATTTGTTCATACCCCTAGTCTTATTTTGCATCACCAAAAACAATACAAAGATTGCAGCTATGAAGTAGAGGTACATAGTCTCTTAAACGTACTAAAGAAAATAATGCCTAAGTAGAAGCGGATTATTTTGAATAATCAAAAAAATGGATCTCTTTCATAAATTAATTGACCTTCTCGATAAGAATTCTAAAAGAATTCCAGAAGGTGACTATGTGGAAATATGTAACGTCATGAGGGATATTCGTCGGAAAGTTCAACCACCTAGTTTTCTTCTAGACCAAAATGAACCCATGACTTTACCATCCGATCCCGTTACGGCTCACCGAGAAGAACTTCATCAACAATGGAGAGAGGGTGGTCAAATTTGTTTGCGAGAATTACATGAGGAATGGAGTTAAAAGAATAAATACTTATTTATATAATGAATGTCATTGTGGGAACCACCATACTTTTAACCGCTTCCCTCATTCTGTACAAAATATTATATCCCGTATCACAAAGACCTACTAAGAAGAAGGAACCTGTCAAGAAGAAAGAGCCCGTCAAGAAAGTCAATCCCTATTTTGCCTTCTGTAAGGAGAAACGTCCCGAGATTGTCACCGCTAACCCAGAACTTAAACCCCGTGAAATTGTTAAAAAGCTCGGTGAAGAGTGGGGGAAACTTTCAGACAAAGAGAAGGACAAATATAGAACCTAAGTTAGAGTTTTGAATTGTAATAAGTATATCTAAATGGAGAGCGTCCAAAAGCTCACCCACATCGAGCACATTCTCAAGAGACCTGATTCCTATGTCGGTCCAGTTGAACTTGGCACGGAACACTACTGGGTTCTCCAAGGTGATGCATTCA
>Ga0222718_10003296_pt1 | contig 13912 bp, 17 predicted proteins | sample C33_27DmetaG_FD_165045 | JGI IMG/M metagenome (GOLD analysis project Ga0222718, IMG submission 165045) | Estuarine water microbial communities from San Francisco Bay, California, United States - C33_27D | ecosystem: Environmental > Aquatic > Marine > Unclassified | place: USA: California... | reverse complement strand
CAGTTGATAGATACGCCTCATCTTGACACCCACTGACTGGGCGAACTTCTTTGAGTCACAGAGATGACACACGTGCTTGTAGTCGTTGGATGCCCTCTGCACGTCAACCCGCGATTTGGGCCTCATAAAGATGTTGGAACAGGCGTCACACTGGAAAACGTATATGGTGTAGGTGCGTCGGAAGGTGTGGGGGACACCCAATTTGCTCTCCCTGTTGTGTAATCTCAGGGTCTTCAGCGTCTCTATGAACATATCACTATTTAATAAATACGCATAACAGATTATGGCTAAACTTACGATAGACACAGGAGCGGCGGGCAATCCGGCAACGGGCGACACGCTACGAACGGCGATGGCCAAGGTCAACGCCAACTTCGATGAAGTGTACCAGTTGGTAGGCGATGGATCAACAGGATTGATCACAACAGCAGTCACGAACGGTGACCTGAAACTGCAGGCCAACGGAACAGGTGCAATAGAGATCGACACCCTGTCAATCACAAACAGCACAATCACCAGCATCACTACAAATTCGGACATCACAATCACACCCAACGGAACAGGTAATATCGTGCTAGACGCGGTGACCATATCTGACAACAAAATTTCAACCAACAGTTCCAATGCTGATCTTCAGATTGACGCTTCTGGCACAGGTGCTGTTGAGATACTAACACAGAAGGTAATAATGGCGAACCTGCCAACATCGGCGGCTGGTCTGGCCACAGGTCAACTGTACAATGATGGCGGCACGCTGAAAATAGCGTAATGGCACAACAACTGATCAACATAGGTGTAACGGCAGACGACGGCACGGGCGATACCATACGTGGCGCGGGCATCAAGATCAACACGAACTTCACGGAACTGTTCGCGAGGCCTTCCGTGGAGTCACAGTTCAACTTCATCGGCAACGAGATCATAGCCACGGACAGCAACTCGGACATAGTGCTGTCTGGCAGTGGCACTGGTTCAGTGATGATCACGCACCTCACCGTGGATGGCACCATCAGGATGTCGGACAACGAGATACGCGTGAACACATCCAACGCGGACCTCGTGCTAACGGCCAACGGCACAGGCACTATCCAGACCTCCATGGCAGACGTCAACGGAGGAACCGTTGATGGCACCGTGATAGGTGCCTCGACACCGGCGGCGGCCACATTCTCGACATTAAGTTACAACAACTCCGCACTGGTCATTGATGGAGTAACCGTGAATGACAACACGATATCTACCAACGCATCCAACTCCGATCTTGAGTTGAGTGCAAGTGGAACGGGAAACGTCAACATCAATGGCATTTCATTTCCCAATTCAGGTGGAACTGCAGGCCAGGTGTTACAGACTGACGCGAATGGACAACTATCTTTTTTCACATCACCGATCCTGTTTGATTCGACCTTGATCGATGATGGCACGGCGACCCTGACAGGTGATTCCAGCACACAGGACATAGATTCGTTCAGCGCATCCACCTACAGGAGCGCCAAATATCACATACAGATCTCTGACTCCACAGCGGACAGGTACAAACTGGTGGAAGCAAACGTCACACACGACGGTTCGATAGCATACATCAGCGTCACTGGTGGCGCATCAAACGGTGCGGGAGATGGGTCGACCGTATACGATTCACTGGATCTATCTGCTGACGTTTCGGGCGGTGACGTGAGATTGCGAGGAACAGTAAATAACACTAACACGCAAGTGATCAAATTCGTGAGGAGATTGATAAAAGTTTAGACATGGCACAGATAACGCTAAACGTAGGATCTAACGCAAACGACGGCACGGGACAGACCCTGAGGTCAGCGATGCAGGACGTGAACACCATGTTCACAGAACTGTACGCCTCGCCACTGTTCGCTGACGGCATTTCCATCAGCGGCAACAACATTTCCGCCAGCAGGACCAACGATGATCTGGTTTTAAGGCCAAGTGGCACGGGCAGTGTGCTGATCAACAACCTCACAGTGGACTCCAACATAAACGTTCAGGACAACGAGATCACGACAACGCAGTCCAACTCGGACCTTGTGCTGTCGGCATCAGGCACGGGTAGCGTGGTAATCGCCAACGCGGACATCAACGGCGGCAACATAGACAACACAGTGATTGGTGGCACAACAGCCGTCGCTGGAACGTTCACAACACTGACCGTGAACGGCTCCATGACCATGGACGGTGTTACCATCACCGACAACACGATATCGGCCAACGCATCCAACAGCGACCTGGAATTGACGGGCAACGGCACTGGCACGGTGTCATTGAGTGGGTTCAAGTTTCCAACCGCGGACGGAACCGCCAACCAACTGTTGAAGACGGACGGAAATGGCAACCTGGGTTTCGCAACAGCAGGTACTACGTTGAATCACTCAGACATCAATGACAACAACACCACAGTGGCATCATCGGCCACAACCGAGATCGATTCATTTGCTTCAGCAACCTACAGGAGTGCCAAGTACTTCATATCAATATCAGACGCGACAAATGACAGATATGAGATAGTGGAGGCCAATCTGATCCACGGCCCAAGTGCGGACAGCACCACGGAAGCATACCTGACCGTGTTTGGTTCGACCACTTCCCATACCGATCCATTGTGCACATTCACGGCAGACATAGATGACGGCAACGTGAGACTACTGGCGACAAACATCACCAGCGATAGCACTGTGTTCAAATTCCAAAGAACACTGATAGACCTATAATAATCACATCAGGTTTATAGAATACTTGCTAAATATACCTACAAACCAGGAGATTTACACCAATGGCCAAACAAACCATCAACATAGGATCAAGCGCCAATGACGGCACGGGTGATCCATTAAGAACAGCATTCGACAAGATCAACGACAACTTCACAGAGTTGTACGGCACGGACAACGACATCAACACACTTGATGCCAACCTAGACGTCAACAACTTCGCCATAACCACCGGGGTGACAAACGGTGATGTGACAATCACGCCAAACGGAACGGGCAACATCAACCTGGGATCAATCACATTCAATGGCAACACAATGAGTGCCAATGACTCTACGCAGATCGTGATCAATGACAGCATCAGGACAACCGGAACACTCGAAGTCGCAGGTGCGACCACATTAAACACTTCTTTAGCACTGGCATCTGGATCCACGGTCACGTCGATCCTTGACGAGGACGCCATGGGATCAAATTCAGACACAGCACTGGCCACACAGCAGTCGATTAAGGCATACGTGGACGCACAGGTCACGGCACAGGATCTGGATTTCACAGCAGACGATTCCACTACGAATTCAATAGACCTTGATTCTGAAGTGATGCAGTTCTCAGGGGGCACAGGTATCACTACAAGTGCGACAGGTAACACAGTCACAACAGCGATCGATTCCACGGTTGCCACATTGACTGGCTCTCAGACGTTCACGAACAAAACTTTGACCGCACCGACCATAAACGGCGCGACAGTGACAGGTCCGGTCACACTTGATACACTCACATTCGACGATAATGTGATAAAATCAAATGCTTCGAACGCCAACTTAGAAATAGATGCCAATGGTTCGGGCAGTATCAGGCTGATTGCCCCAACAACAGCAGTTTCTACTTTGACAACAGCAGACATCACCACAACAGGAACACACACAGTCACAGGACAGTCAGACATAGACTATGTGAGGATCAAGGACAACAAGATAACCACCAACTCCACCAACGCCAACCTTGAACTTGCGGCGTCAGGCACCGGGGTGGTCGATGTGAAAAATGCCATGACCACTGTTGGACAGACCATAACAGGAAACGTGGTCATCGATGGTCAATTTGACATTGACAATATTTCAATCAGTGGCAATGGTATAATTGCAACCAATTCGGGTGGGGGTATCAACATCAACCCGAACGCCTCAGGACAGGTGACAATCGGCGGAACAGTCGTTGCGGTGCCGGCATTATTGGCCGCAGACGCAGTCAACGTGACAACATCGCTATTGCTCGGTGAAGATTGTTTAATAACCACGAACGTTTCAAATGCAGATATCAACTTAGAAGCAAATGGTGCAGGATCGGTGTACGTTGATGAGGTTCGTGTGAAAAATAATTTAATCACCACCCACATCACAAATGCCGACTTGGAATTAGACACAGACGGCACGGGCACAATTGAATTGAAAACAAATACAAATGTCACAGGTAACTTCTCAGTTACAGGTTCATCAACGCTGGACGGTGTTACAATTACTGATAACACAATCAAGTCAAACGCCTCAAACGCAGATCTACAGATAGGCACCTCTGGAACAGGTGTCATAGATATATTGACTGCCACACAGACCACGGTTGGCGCAGTTGGTGCCGCGACACACTTGCCACTTGATTCTGCAAATGAGATAAGACCGCTTGGCTATCTGAAGATCAAAGTTGGTGGTGTGGATGCAGTTATACCATACTTTAACGCATCGTAATAGATAATCAATAAAGTCCTGAAAGGCAAATGAGAAGACGTTACAACGACCGTAATAGGCCTAAATCTGCCCATTCCGAGATAAAACGCTTGGATGACGCCATACGTCGTGAGAGTGACAAGGTGGAACGTGAACGCCTGAGACAGCACCGAGAACACTGGATTCGCACGCAGAATTCTAGCCACTGATCGCCAATAAATACCCTTGTAAGGAGTAAGTTTAATGGCAACACCAGTGTGGACTACCACGGCAGGCAAACTGGCATCTATAGACGAACAGGTGGCATACAGCCTACAATTGGAGGCGAACACCAGCGACTCTACGGCCATCACTTACTCAGTGATCGCAGGAAGTCCTCCCCCAGGAATGAGGGTCACAACGGACGGACTGCTTACGGGAACACCGGCCGAGGTTGCCAAGAGAACTCTTTACACCTTCGTCGTGCGTGCCACGGCCGGTGCCCAAATCACAGACAGGACATTTAGTCTGGACGTGCAGGGCGCGGACACACCAACTTTCACCACAGCATCAGGACAACTGTTGTTGGACGACTCCACCAGCGTGGGTCTCTACTGGGTCATCGACGGATCCAGCGTTAACTTCCAGATGCAGGCCACCGACACGGACACAGAGGCGGGACAGACTCTAGTATATGAGATAGTCAAGGGTGAACTGCCACCGGGAGTGACAATAAGCAAGACCGGGCTGATATCAGGTGTTGTCCAATTGACCGCAGACCAGAAATTCGCACCCAGGGGTGGTTTCGATGCTGAACCCTTCCCTGATTACTCTGCGCTCAACCCAGGTGACGGTGGATCTCCACTTGATACCAGGAACATATACGACCAAGCGGTCACAACCAAGAGCATCAGCAAGAATTTTGATTTCATAGTGCGTGTCAGCGATGGCACGAGTTTCATCGAACAGAACAACTCCATATTCGTCTACTCGGCGGATTTCTGGAGGGTATCCAACACTGCGATTACCATAGACAAGACGGAAATTGATGGATCACCACTGACCATGGACCTCAGCGCCAACAGGCGACCGGTCTTCACAACACCTTCGGAACTGGGATCCTTTAGGCATGACAACAACGTGGTGATCAAGATAGACGTCAACGATTTCGACGCACTTCAAGGCAATCTGGAATATTCAATACAGTCTGGCGCACTGCCCACTGGACTACAGATAGACATCAACTCAGGTGAGATATACGGGACACTGCCGAGACAGACCGCAGTGGAGACTGATTACTCATTCACCGTGCGGGCCAACAGGGTTATATCAACGGGTGTCAACGTCTTCCAAGACAAGACCTTCACGATGAAGGTCATAGGGGAGATAGACATAGGCATCGCGTTCACAACGCCGACCCAAGTGGGCACACTGAAGGCAGGAGTGCCTAGTTTGTTGCACATTGAAGCAGTCAACGACGCGCCCAATCGGGTGCTGACTTATTCGATCACCAGTGGCGCACTGCCACCAGGGATAACACTTTCCACATCAGGCAACCTGATAGGCACGATCGACCCCAGTGACTTCGCTGACTCCACAAGATCATACTCATTCACTGTGACTGTGAGTGACCAGTACCAGATAGCGGCCACCTCAAAACAATTCACAATCACCGTTGACATACCAGAAACACAGACCGAGTATGGCAACATGACAGGACACGCCACGTCTCTAATAGACCAGAACATATTCTACAACATCGCACAGGACCCCAACATCAACTCGCCTGAGTTCATATTCAGGGCGGAGGATCCCGGCTTTGGCATGAGACTGAAACCGGACATGCTGATGATGGCAGGTCTGGAGGCACAGACCCTGACCGAGTTCCAACAACAGATGGAGCAGAACCATGCTCCCAAGACCCTTTACTTCGGTGACATCAAGACCGCGATAGCCAAGGAAGGTAGCACAACGAAATACGAAGTTGTATACCTAGAGATCAAGGACAACATGGTCAATTCCGCTGGTCAATCTGTATCCAGTTCTATAAGGTTGAGGGACGCAGTGGTCAAGCCCATGCTGGGTCCTAGGGCGTCTAGCACGAACGCAACCGCCGACTATGTTGACTACGAAGTGACCACGGACGGTGGGCTTTCATTCAGCACATCAGGATCAAAGGTGAGATACGCCAACCAATTGAGTGCTGACCTTGGCACCATGGAGATATTGTATCCAAACGCGGTGGCCAACATGAGGTCCAGGATGAAGAGCCTGGGGCACAAGGAGTGGGATTACCTGCCACTTTGGATGAAGACCACGCAGGTGGGAGGTCTGGCACCACTGGGATACGTGATGGCAGTACCGATCTGTTACTGTAAACCAGGGACAGCCGCACTGGTCAAGAAGAGGATCGAGGACAAACAGTTACAATTTAAAAACATCAAGTTTACCATTGACAGATACCTTGTCAGCAACAGTGTGGTCACGCCAGAGGAGTTCACAGCGGACGGGTCTACAACCACCTTCGAATTGAACGAGATAGTGCATGAGCAGGACATCTACGTCCTAGAAGGCACAGAGCAGGTTTACGTGGGTGAGGGAGTCACAGCGGACAACAATGTTGATCCCACCTGGCTCACGGCGGACAACACACTGAGATCATCCGACCATGAGTATGGAATAGAACTCACACATGACACTGTCAACAGAAAGACCACTATAACATTTACCAAAGAGGTGCCAACTGCTGGCACAATTATCAGGGTGGAGAGGAGTAACGATAAATACCTCAAATTTAGAGACAAAGGAATATTCTAATGGCAAGCAACATAGTACCAGGAAACATAGACCCAACATTCCCCACAGCGGGACAGGACAACAGTTCACAAGGATTCAGAGACAACTTCAGTGGGATCAAGAACAACTTCACAGAGGCCAAGACTGAGATAGAGGCACTACAGTCTAATAAAGCCAATCTAAATTCTACCAATGATTTCACAGGCAACACAATAGCCAACGCTGTGCTCAAGGACAACAGCGAGACCGTGTACAACCACGGGACTGTCAGTAGTGGTTCGATAACACTAAACCATGAAAACGGACATTATCAAACCGCAACCATAACCGCCGACACAACATTTTCTTTTTTGAATTTCCCACCTTCGGGAGAATTAGGCAGGATCATACTTGACATGACTGTGGCACCAACGGCCAGCACCATAACTTTCCCATCCGCTACTATAAAAGCGGACAATGTCACAGGCAGTGACGGCACGTCTGATCAGATAACTGTGAGTCTAGGCAGGACGCTTTACGAATTCATGTCGCCGGACGGTGGCACAACGGTGCTGATGCACCAACTGGGCAAACAGTACGCCTAACGCATAAAGGAGTCTGATGTACTTCCATCCACTACAAGAAGAGATAGGCAACATGAGCGAGGAGGACATCTCCAATCGCATCAAGGAACTGTCAAGGAAAGTTGCCATAGCCAGGAGGGGCAGGAATCCAGAGATGCTGGCCAACCTACAACAGGCACTGATGACGTACCAGAACGCCATCCGAGAGAGAAGGTTAGAGGAATGGCACAAGAACAACAAGAAGTTAAGGAACGAGCCAGACCTAGGCGACCTGATAAACATGGAATAGTAAATATTCCTGATGTCAAACAGTTTCAGTTGGAAGACCAAATTCAAATCAATAATCATAGTGGACGGAGAATTGTTCCCCAACGAGTATTCTGTGGAACTGCATCTGACACCGCACACTGCTGACCTCAAAGAACAGACCGCGTACTTCGACAGGCTCAAGAACCTGTTCGAACAGGTGTTCGCAAACACCGTGACGACCTGGCGTGAGGAGAAACTGTATTCCGTGCTGAGATCCAACAGCACCAACAGGTTCATTGAATTACCAAGACCGCCCTATGATCAGATCATGGCCGCGGTGTGTTATTGTAAAGCCAACAGCATATTGGACAGCAAGATAATCATAGAGAAGATCGCCTTGAGCTCGTGGCAGGGTGACGGTATTACCTACACGGTTGACAAGGACAGCAAAGAGCTTATACTGTTAGATAGGCCCGACTGGTTCTCGGAAGAATACAGCCAGTTCGACCCATGGTGGTTGAGGCCAGACACGGCAACATATGATGAAGAACTTGACAAGGGCATATACACAGGACACTTCAGTTGGACCAATCAACGGATCGTCGTTGACAAACAGCACCAGGAACATGCTAAAATATTCGAGTTCAACCCAAAGGTGCTAGATGGCGGAAAAGACAAGGACAAATGAACACGGTGATGTGATCTTCTCAGAAGAGGACGCACTAGAACTGCTTTACAGCAATCCAGACTTTGACATATCACGACTGTTCTTTGACAGCACAGAAAAATACAGCACGGCACTCAAAGATCTGGGCATAGACTTACCAAAAATCGACACAGCACCAAACAGAGAGTCACTAGCGGATTTTGATCTCAAGAACATCAACAACTGGCACATGCCGGAAAAATATTACCAAATAAATGTTCTACAATGGCTGTTGGAACGATGCCAGACAGACGAAGAACGATTGAGGGTGCAACTAGAGTATGATCTGTTCGAGAAGAAGAAGTTCATCCGGGTGCTACAGTTCCTGATCTATTTCGTTGACACACTCAGGTCCAACAACATAGTGTGGGGAGTGGGGCGAGGGTCCAGCGTGGCCAGTTTCTGCCTGTTCCTGATCGGGGTACACAAGATAAATCCACTGCTGTACAATTTGGACATCACCGAATTCTTACGATGATAAGTAATCAATATAGGAGCATATAATATGGTAGCAAGAGCACCCAGAAAAAGAATGTACAGGACCATGCAGGGACGTATGGTGGACATAGAGAAACTTAGAGCCGCAAACGAATCCGTGCAGGCCGTGGGCAACATGAACGTCAACGCCAAGGGAGACGTGTTGGGAGCGGGCGGACAAGTGGTCATGCCAAAGGAAAAGATCATACAAAAATACTACGAACAACCCAAGGGCATGGTCAGTGACACACCGACCAAGGGCAAACCAATGCCGACACCCAAGTCTGAACCAAAACAGGCTGTGCAGAAGATGACCCCAGTGGCACCCAAGAAAACAACAGCACCACAACCAAAGAAAGTGGAAACAAAGGTGGAGGCAGAGCCCACACCGGTCTCAACATTCAAGCCAAAGACAGAGACCACAGAGAAAAAGGGCATCGACGCCGCTCTTGACGGATTGGAATAGATCCGCTATAATACTTCTACAATGGGACAGATAGAAGACCTACAAGCAAAGGGATTCGGATCACACGGTGGCAAGCAGTACACCGTTGACTACGACATCACACCACTCAAGAAACGTGTGTTGGTTTCAGACATGCAGTTCGGAGCCACCAAGACCCGGGGCGGGATCATCTTGATGGATGACGACGGCACCGAGGCGGGAATACATCCACGCTGGGCCAAGGTCTACGCAGTGGGTGATCAACAGGACGACGTCCAGGTCGGACAGTGGGTTCTCGTGGCACACGGCAGATGGAGCCGGGCACTCAAGGTCAAGAAGAATGATGTGGAACTGGAAGTGAGGATGATCGACGAGAATGACATACTGTTATTATCAGACGAGGAACCAGACTTCAACAACAGGCAGGCGGGCTACATCAACACTGGTGGAATGCGCCAGATGACGTCACTGCCGGGCAACGATTAAACATCAAATTGACAAATAATCAATCCGTGCTATAATAAGAGCATGATACAGCGTTTTGGCTTCTGTTGCAAATGGCTCAACGACGAGTCGGAGTTTGGCGGCATGAAGGTAAACGCCAAGGACCGTGATCTCAATGGCAGATCAACCACGATGCGTTGGCTACGTGAACACAAGGAAGAAGCCGAACAGCGACAGTGGGACATCATGACACACAACACCACCGCCGCACGTAGGTTGATAGAACGAGTGGGCACACTGCCACCCAATAGAAGGATGGTGAGGCTGGGTTCAGAGATGCTACAGGGCTACACCGAGAAGGACTGGAAGTCATGGTGGCAACAGCGAGATATACAGGATCATTTACAGAATCTATTCGCACCAGTGGGCGAGATGGCAAGGAAACTAGATGTTAAAGTAAGTTTCCATCCAGGACAGTTCTGTGTGCTGGCGTCAGACACACCAGACATAGTGGAACGTAGCATAGAAGAATTCGAGTACCACGCGGACATGGCCAGATGGATGGGTTTCGGCCGATCATTCCAGGACGGATGCAAGATCAACGTACACATATCAGGCAGGCAAGGACCAGATGGTATCAGGAAGGCATTACCCAGACTGTCACCAGAGGCACGCAATCTGATCACCATCGAGAATGACGAGATGGGACACGGACTGGAGAAGAGCCTGGAACTGGAGAAGGACCTGGCACTGGTCCTAGATGTGCATCATCATTGGATCCGAGACGAGGAATATATTGAACACACAGACGACAGGGTCAAGCGTGTGATAGATTCATGGCGTGGCCAGAGACCCAGTATGCACTACTCCTATTCAAGGGATGAACACCTGGCAGTGGCAGGACTTGGCGATCGTACACACACAGAGATGCACGACATCCGGATGTTGCTAGAGCGTGGTTGCAAGAAACAGAAACTGCGGGCACACTCAGATCTATTACCAAACAGAGCGGTGAATGACTGGGCACTAAGTTTCTCAGAAAACTTCGACATACAGGTGGAGGCCAAAGGTAAAAACATGGCCTCGGAACAATTATATAGACAAGCCAAGGAAACTTCTGTAATATAACAGCATGGCAGACGAAAAAGAGATAAAAAAATTGAACGACAAGATTGATCGCTTGCAGAAGACCGTTGACGAACTTCGAGACAAACTGTACACTCACATCAAGTTCATAGACAGCACCTATGAAGGACTGAAGAATCCCATAGAGGCGGCGAGGAAATGGTTACGTAGATGAAGGACCTCTGGGTAGAAAAATATAGGCCAAAAACATTAAAGGAATATGTCGTCCGAGATGACGCACAGCGACAACAGATACAATCTTGGATTGACGAGAAGTCCATACCACACTTGTTGTTATCAGGAGCACCAGGAGTGGGCAAGACCACACTGGCCAAGATGCTGTTCCATGAACTGGATGTTTCAAGTTATGACATCTTGGAGATAAATGCTTCAAGAGAAAACAGTGTTGATACTGTACGGGAGAAGATCAACAACTTCGTACAGATTATGCCTTTCGGAGCATACAAGTATGTGTTGCTGGACGAGGCGGACTACATGAGTCCCAACGGACAGGCCGCACTGCGTGGCGTGATGGAGGCATATCACACATCAGCGAGATTCATACTGACCTGCAACTATCCCAACAGGGTGATCCCGGCACTCCACAGCAGATGCCAGGGATTCCACATGGAGACCATAGACAAAACGGAATTCACTGCCAGGGTCGCAGAGATCCTGATCGCAGAGAACGTTGAACAGGACATAGACACCTTGGACACGTATGTGAAGGCCAGTTATCCGGACCTAAGGAAGTGCATCAACATGGTGCAACAGAATGTGAGGGATGGCAAGTTGATGCCTCCGGCCAAGGGCGATTCAGGTCAACAGGACTACAGGCTAGAGATGGTGGAACTGTTCAAACAGGGCAAGATTCAGGAGGCGAGGAAACTTGTCTGCGCACAGGCCAGACCAGAGGAGTGTGAGGAGATATACAGATGGCTGTATGACAACCTCGAACTGATATCCAAAGATGAAGACCAGCAAGACAAGGCAGTGCTGATCATCAAGCAGGCGTTGGTGGATCATTCGTTTGTCGCTGATCCAGAAATCAACCTTGCGTCGTGTATGATCAAGCTCGCGAGGTTACAGAATGGGTAGCAAACACAACAAGAAGAGATACTTCTGCGTGAAGTACATCATAAAGGCCGACAAGAAGTTTGACGAGTTCGTTGAACTTTCAAAGAAGAAGATAGGACCAGGCAAGGCGCGGGAATACACCGTGATACTGGATCTCGTCAACAAGGAAGTCATCAAGAATGAGCTACCGGGCATACCTGTGGCCCAGAGGGACCAAATCCCCTATGAACGCGTCGAACAGCACTACCGTCAGTGGTACGCTGAGGCCATGGATCAGTTCGTCAAATAATCACGCACACACACGTCGGAGATAGGCCAGTTGGGTGGCCTTGAACACCTTCCTGAGAACCCTTCTCCTCCTACGATCCTTCTGTTTCCGTATCTTGAGCCAGTCCTGGTTCAGCATGTACATCTTGACTCGCTTGTCGAATACACGCTTCTTCCTCATTAGTTTCCACAGTTTCCTCTGGAACAGTGGTCGCAGTTGTAGGCTCTGATATGGTAGCATAGGGCTCCTCGTAGGTTGTGTTGGATTGTGATTTGATGTGTCTCTGTAGTGGACTCATGTACAAATACTTACTCCCAAATTACCAGATAAACTATGCATATTTTACAACACAGATATATCTGATAAATAACACTTGCTATGCATGACGTCCTAGATATCATTAAAAATGTACAATCACTCTACGCGGTGGGTCCTACGCTATCAATACTGAAGGACTTCGAACGCGTTGTAGACGAACTGGATGTTTATGTGTTCAAGAACTGGGAGGACGGTGAATTATTATCCGGTCCTGTTGATTCCAGACACTTTGTAACGTGTTCATTCATGTGGCCAGCGGACAAGATGCCAGATCCAGCGGGAGGTCAGAGATTGCTGGACAGAGGATGCAAGGTATTCTATAAAAGAGACGAATTATTAAAACCGAGACAGATCAAAGGACCAGAGGACTACAGGCCTGGAACAACCAAGGGCAAGATCGACAGCCATGACATTTGGGTGGTGGAGATCAGGATGCCCAAGGAACTGATCGGCAACTTTAAGCATGGTAAGGACGAGATCGAGAGCCAGGACGAAACGGACATGGCCTCAGGGGATCTAAATAGTTTATAATGACATTTCTTAAAGAAGGACTGAAGGCCGGGGACCTAGACGGAGTCGTAAGCAAACGATTCTCAGTGGACCAATTCAAGAGCAAGATGGGTGACGACAGGAACATCATGGTCCTAGCATTCACCGTGGATGGACAGGCACCATCGAAAGACCTAGAGAGGTTCGCGGAGACCGGATACAAGGAAGTGTTGGATGCTGACGCCACACCGGGCACGCTGGAGGACGGCAAGCACAGGGTGTTCGTGGAGTTCGCCAGGACAGAGAGGGTGGACCGGGACATCAGGAAGTTCCTGGATGATCTCGCAAAACTCACAAACATAGACACATTCGAATTCACGTACCACAAGGACCCAACCCCGTTCGAGGCATCCGCAAAGAACCTGGCGGACATACTGCCGAGGACGCCCATAGCATACACACAGAAGATACAGGGCATGAGATTGGGAGAGGTCAAGACGTTCTTCGACCGGTTCCAGATGATGGAATT